>Ga0183100_1000074_pt1 | contig 151035 bp, 119 predicted proteins | sample Biomet2_FD_127789 | JGI IMG/M metagenome (GOLD analysis project Ga0183100, IMG submission 127789) | Microbial communities from bioreactor (seeded with anoxic lake sediment) at LBNL, California, USA - Biofuel metagenome 2 | ecosystem: Engineered > Bioreactor > Anaerobic > Unclassified ... | reverse complement strand
CTCAAACAGAGCGCGAATAGGAGCAAGACAGCTGCAACGTTTTGAATCGCCAAGGCTCATTTTCTTAAAAAAACGATTTTTTACAAAAACACTCTTGACAAATAGTCTCTCATAGGAGGGGCGAGACGTGCCGACGGAGCGGTATTTTGCGCCCTCCGGAACGCCGCACTACCTGCCGAATTTCTTAGTCGGAGCATTAAATGCGCAGCATTTGATGCGGATCTCAAGTACCCGGCACCGGCACCCTGCCGGTCGGGAGGGTTAAGGGAGGGCGAAGCGCCTCCCTTGCTCCCTCGATATTGAAATCAGTCGCCGTAGATGGCGAGATCGCCGAGCAACTCCTCGATGCGGAGGAGCTGGTTGTATTTGCAGATGCGGTCGGTACGCGAGAGCGAACCGGTTTTGATCTGCCCGGCGTTGGTGGCCACGGCGATATCGGCGATGGTGGTATCCTCGGTTTCGCCGGAACGGTGGCTGATGACGGCGGTGTATCCGGCGCGGTGGGCCATTTCGATCGCGTCGAGGGTTTCGGTGAGCGAGCCGATCTGGTTGACTTTGACCAGAATGGAGTTGGCGCAGCCGAGTTCGATGCCTTTGGCGAGATACTTGACGTTGGTGACGAAGAGGTCGTCGCCGACGAGCTGGCAGCGGTCGCCGATGCGGTCGGTCAGGAGTTTCCAGCCGTCCCAGTCGCCTTCGGCCATGCCGTCTTCGATGGAGTCGATGGGATAGCTCTTAATCAGCGCTTCAAGGTAGTCGGCCTGGGCCGCGGAGTCGCGCGAAACGCCTTTGTCGCCTTCGAATTTGGCGTAATTGTAAACGCCGTCCTTGAAGAATTCGCTGGCGGCGCAGTCGAGGGCGATCCTGACATCCTTGCCCGGCTTGTATCCGGCGAGGTCGATCGCCTTGAGGATCGAATCGAGGGCCTCTTCGGTGCCGCCCTTGAAATTGGGGGCGAATCCGCCTTCGTCGCCGACGGCGGTGGAGAGGCTCTTTTTCTTGAGGATCTGCTTGAGGGCGTGGAAGACTTCGGCGCCCATGCGGAGGCCTTCCGAGAAGCGGTCGGCGCCGACCGGGCGGATCATGAATTCCTGAAAGGCGATGGGGGCGTCGGAGTGGGAGCCGCCGTTGATGATGTTCATCATCGGGACGGGGAGCACTTTGCCGTTGACGCCGCCGATATAGCGGAAGAGCGGAAGGTCGAGTTCGGAAGCGGCGGCATGGGCGACGGCGAGGGAGACGCCGAGAATGGCGTTGGCCCCGAGTTTCTCCTTGGTCGGGGTTCCGTCGAGTTCGATCATGGCCTGGTCGATGCCGATCTGATCGAGGGCTTCCATGCCCTCGAGTTCAGGATAGATTTTGTCGTTGATGTTGGCGACGGCTTTGAGGACGCCTTTGCCGCCGTAGCGCTTCTTGTCGCCGTCGCGCAGTTCGAGCGCTTCATTTTCGCCGGTGGAGGCGCCGGAGGGCACCGCGGCGGTTCCGGTCGCGCCGGATTCAAGAACGACTTCGACTTCGACGGTCGGGTTGCCGCGGGAATCCAGAATCTCCCGCCCGAAAATCTCTCTGATCTCTGACATGATTGCAACTCCTCAATTGTGAAATGGTTCGGGCACTGGTAAACAATACCCCCGGTTCAGCTGAAAGTCAAGATTTCCCGTTGGAATCGGCGGGAATTCGAAACTTTTTTCTCACCGGATGTTGACATTGCGTAAATCGGAGTTACCTTTTATCCGTTACCCCGAAACTGTTTATGGGAGAAAAAAAGCATGAAGCAGCTGCTCATTACGCTCGGGATCATCGTTGCGGTGATCCTGATTGCCGTGTTCACCACCATTGGAATCCGCAACGGCCTGATCGAGCGCGACGAATCGGTCAAGGCAGCCTGGAGCCAGATCGACGCCCAGCTTCAGCGACGGGCCGACCTGATTCCGAACCTGGTCAATACCGTCAAGGGATACGCGGCGCATGAGGACAAGATCTTCACCGAAATCGCCGAAGCGCGCAGCAAGCTCCTGGCCGTACAGGGCCCGGCGGCGAAAGCCGAAGCCGGCGCCCAGGTGGAAGCCGCCCTCGGACGGCTGCTCGCCATCGCCGAGAATTATCCGAATTTGAAGGCCAACGAGAACTTCGTCCGGCTGCAGGACGAACTGGCCGGAACCGAGAACCGCATCGCCGTCGCCCGGACCCGCTACAACGACACGGCGCGGGCGTTCAACGCGGCGATCCGCAAGTTCCCCGGCTCGATGTTCGCCCCCGGACTCGGGATGGTTCCGGCGGAATACTTCCTGCCGCCGGAAGGTTCGGCCGCCCTGCAGAAGCCGCCCGCCGTCAAGTTTTAGCACATCCATCGGAAACACCGGCAGATTTTTATGTTCAGTCACGTGCTCCGCTCCCTGATGCGATCACTGTCATCCGTTTTTTCGCCCGTTGCGGCGGGGATTTTCGCGGCGGGAAGCATCGGGGTTTTCCTGGCATTCGTCCTGTTCCTGGGGCGAATCGACAAGGGCAGCAACCCGAATTACTTCATCATCGCCCTGATTGCACTGATGTTCTGGGCATGGGCGTTCGGATTCATTGCCCGGTGCGGAGTGCTGCGGCGCCATCTTCCGGTGCTGGCGCTGCCGGCGGCATTCATCGCAATGGAGATGATCAACTTTCCGTTTTGCACCAAACTTCAATTCTACTGCCGGATCTACCATTACGTTTTTTACGGCCTCATCCTCCTGGGAGTTGATTTCGTAATTGCGCAATGCCTGCCGAAGAACCGCCTGGGAACCCTTCTGAACCGGGCGGAGCTGCTGCTGGTCGGCTTCCTGTACTGGATTCTGAGCCTGATCGTCGTCAATGTTTTCCTGAACGGCAGCGGCATCGACAACGACGCGATGATTGCAATCAGCCAGACCGATGCGACGGAGGGCAGTTACTATTTCTTCCACGAAAATCATGGATTGGCGCTGCTGCTGATCGGTGCGGCAATCGCGCTGGCGATCGGCGGAATCGTCTACTGCCTCTGGCGTCTCCGGCCTCCGGTCCTGGAGGGAAAACGGCGACTCGCAGTGACCGGAATCCTGCTCCCCGTGCTTCCGCTGCTGCTGCTCGGCATCGTCTCCAACCAGTTCGCCTATTTCATGCCGCTGACCTGGAAAACCCTGATGGTGAGCCAGGATTACCGCATGCAGAAAAAACGCTATGCGGAGAAGCGCATCGCCTATATGGAATATGTGAAACGGGAGCTGGACAAGGAACAGAAAGACACCGGTTCCGACGGCCTCTTCGCCGTTGTCATCGGCGAATCGGCGAGCCGCAGGTACATGCAGTGTTACGGCTACCATCTGCCGACGACTCCGTTTCAGCAGTCGCTGCTGGAACAGCCGGGCATGTTTCTGTTCCGCGACGCCTACGCCTGCCATGTCCAGACGGTAAAAGTGCTCTCCCTGATGCTGACCAACCGGAATCAGTACGACGGCCAGAAACTCGGCCTGACGAACCTGGTGTCGGTGATCGACCTGCTCGCCCATTACGGATACCGTACAGCGTGGCTGAGCAATCAAAACATGTACACGCAGGACTCCTGGACCACGCCGCTGGTCGAAACCGCCGACGTCCGGGTTTCGCTCAAAGACTACGGAAAGCGGAAATCGAAGACCTTTTACGACCTCGATCTGCTGAAAGAGGCCGACAAGCTGACACCGGCCAAACGCGAGGTCGTCTTCGTTCACCTGTGGGGGAATCACCTGCCCTACCAGAGCACCTATCCCCCCGATTTTCAGGCGCCGGCGGAATTCTCCGCCTACGATAAATCGATGCTTTACAACGATTATGTCCTCAAGGAGCTGTTCGATTTCTTCTCGAAACGCAACCTGAAGATGATGATGTACATCCCGGACCACGCCGACGGGGTTTCCGTCGGCAAGGGGCACGATCCGCGCCCCCAGGGGTATGTCCATGAGATGGTCGAAATTCCGTTCTGGGTCTATCTCGCCCCCGACTATGCGGCGGCGCATCCGGAACTGGTCGCAAAGCTGAAAACCGCCGAGCAGCGGGTCATCACCAACGACCTGATTTTCAATTTGCTGCTGGGAATCATGAAGATCGACAACCGCTTCACCGAGAGCCGGTATTCGCCCCTTTCCGATGATTATCTGCTGACCCGGGACAACGCGTTGACCCTCTGGCGCCGCCGCCACGTGTTCAACGATACCGGCGAAATCGGCAAAGAGGGAGAATAGATCAGCCCCCCAACGGGAACGCCGGAATCGTCAAATTCCGCTTCCCCCCTCAGTAAAATAGAGAATTTCTGAAAACACCGGGAACTCAAGAAACAACAACCAGACAAGGGAAGGCGGCGCAGAGAAAACAACCTTTGGCGAAAACAGCGTGAAGAAGGAAGCCTGGTCCACCCCAATTCACCGCCCAGGCCCGACTCAGGCCCCCTCTCCGCGCCATCAGGATTCTCCGCCCGCCCCCCAGAGAGGAGGAACGAAACATGCAAAACTGGATTCGCAATTTCCGGCCGGCCGCTGTGCTGGCCCTGCTCTGCGTCGCGCTCGCCGCGGCAGGACTCGATGTGCCCCCCCTCACCGGGCGGGTAGTGGACCGGGCCGGAATCTTCGGCGCAGACGGAACCGCGAAAATCGAACAGGCCATCCGCCAACTCGAAAGCGCCACCGGCGGCGGCCAGATGGCGGTACTCACCATCCCCTCCCTCGACGGCGCATCGCTCGAAGAATTCGGCATCGCGGTGATGGACAAATGGAAGATCGGCAACAAAGACAAGGATGACGGCATCATTCTCATCATCGCCGCCAAAGACCGCAAAATACGGTTCGAAGTCGGCTACGGCTGGGAAGGTCCCATCAACGACGCCCGCGCCGGCGACATGATCCGGGCCCTCGGCCCCTATTTCCGCGAAAACCGTTACGCGGACGGCGTAGTCAACGCAGTCGGGCAGGTTCAGCAGTATGTCACCGGAAAAGCCCCGGCGCCGCCCCCCTCCGGTTCCGGTCAGAAGGCTTCGCGGAGAAAATCGGACGAACCCTCGTTCCTGCCGATCATCATCTTCCTCTCCATCTTCTTCGGCGTCTTCTTCTTTTTCGGCAGGCACGGCGGACGCGGCGGACGCGGCGGCGGCGGTTTCTACGGCGGCTTCGGCGGTGGCGGCGGCGGCTTCGGTGGCGGCGGAGGGTTCTCCGGCGGCGGCGGGCGCGGCGGCGGCGGCGGCGCCTCCGGCGGCTGGTAAGCATTCCGCGTCGAGGGAACCGGAGGAGGCGCTTCGCCCTCCCTTGCTCTCACGACAAAGATACTTACAGGGCGGAGACGAGGGCTCCAAGGAAGGAGTAGAAACGCTCGACGCCAGCGATTTCGACCCGTTCGGAGGGACTGTGCGGATCTAGGATGGTGGGGCCGAAGGAGAGCATGTCGAGACTCGGCTTTTTTCCGGCGAAGATGCCGCATTCGAGCCCGGCGTGGATCACTTTGACCTGCGGTTTTTCCTGGAAGAGTTCGCTGTAGAGATCGACGGCTTTGGCGAGGAGCTTTGAATTCGCGGCGGGTTCCCAGCCGGGATATTCGTTGTCCAGTTTCGCGACGGCGCCGAGTTTCTGGAAATGGGCGGCGACGCGGGCGGAGGCTTCGCGCCGTTCGGGGTCGGAGAAACTCCGCTGGCTGGTGCGGAAAACGAGTTGCCCGCCGCGTTCGAATACCGCGGCGAGGTTGCTGCTGGTGCGCGGGATGCCGAAACGGCTGTCCATTTCGAGGACTCCGTTCGGACACCCGGCCATCGCTTCGACGGCGCATTCCTGCACCGGCCGGGTCCATACCTGTGCCGGGAGCGGGGCGTCGGCCAGGGTGACGGCGAAGGCGGCGGGGAGAACGGATTCCTCCCGGAATTTCCGTTCCAGTGCGGCAAGCTGTGTTTCCACGGCTTCGCGGTCGGCGGAAGCGAGGGCGACGGCGGCTTTCGCGTCGCGCGGGATGGCGTTGTCGAGCGAGCCGCCCGCGGCGGAAGCCACGCGCAGCTGCGGACACTTTTGGAGCGCTTCGCCGAGAAAACGCACCGCGTTGCCGCGGCGGTCGGCGATGTTGCAGCCGGAGTGGCCGCCGGCGAGTCCTTTTACTTCGAGCACCGCGCCGGAGAGTCCGGACGGCGTCGCTTCGAATTCCAGCGGCAGGTCGGCTTCGAGGCGGGCGCCGCCGGCGCAGCCGATATAAAGCTCGCCCTCTTCTTCGGAGTCGAGATTGAGCAAATATTCGCCGGCGAGGAAGGCCGGGTCGAGGGCGAGGGCGCCGTTGAGCCCGACTTCTTCGGAGAGGGTGAAGACGGCCGCAAGCGGGCCGGAGCGGAACGATTCGTCGAAGAGCAGGGCGAGGGCGGCGGCGACGCCGAGCCCGTTGTCGGCGCCGAGCGTGGTTCCGGCGGTGGAGCGGACGAATCCGTCGATCGCCGCCGCCGGAATGGGATCGGTGGCGAAGTCGAATTTTGTTTCCGCCGCGGCTTGCGGCACCATGTCGAGATGCCCCTGGAGGATCACGGCCGGACGCTCCTCGAACCCCGGCGAGGCGGGGCGTTCGATGCGCAGGTTCCCGCCGGCGTCGCGCCGGACGCGGAGGCCGTGCTGCGAGGCGAGTTCCGCGATCGCGCCGGCCAGTTTCGCTTCCTGCCCGGAGGGGTGCGGGATGCCGCAGATCATTGCAAAAATTTCCCAGACCGCCTTCGGTTCCAATGCGCGGATCGACTCCATTTTCTTTCAGGCTCCCCGGTTGAAATGGCTGTTGTGAATCAGGATCAAATATACTTCATTTTTTTCGATCCGGCAAGTTGATTTTCGTGAAACAAATGATATCTTCAACCCAAAGACGGGGACGGTGCGTTTTCCCGCTCACCGCCGATTCCGCCCGAAACATGGAGATCATGGCATGAAAAAGTTTGGAATGTTTGTCTGCGCCGCATTGTGTACCGCGTTTCTAACCCTTTCCGCCGCGCCGCCGGACAAGAGCTGGCTGACCGACTACAAGAAAGCCCAGGCGGAAGCGAAGGCGAAAAAGCTGCCGCTGTTCCTGGCCTTCACGCAGGAGGGCAATTCGGCATGCACGAAATTCGACTCGTCGGTGTTGAAAGAAGGGAAATTCAAGGCGTTCGCCAAGAATAAATTCGTCTTCGTTTACGTCAGCAGCTCCGAGAAAGAACATTCGTCGGTGGCGAAGCAATTCCAGGTGAGCACCTATCCGACGGTGATTCTTGCGGATTCGAACGGCAAGACACTGGGCAAGCTCAATGAAGAGAACGAAAAAGAGTTTCTTACCAAGCTCACGAAGATGTATCCCAATGTGAAGAAGGAAGTCGGCGACTCTACCGAGAAGAAAGAGAAAAAAGAGAAGAAAGAAAAGAGCGAGAAGAAGTAATCAGAGAGACGGACGGTTTTCAAGCGGATCTTCTCTTTTTCCTTGCATTTTCGTAAAAGGTGTTGTATGTTTCTTTACCAGGGGGTATGGGAGTGCCCCCGAAATTCCCTGCCAACGCTGTTGCGAAAGGAGAAAAGAGGATGAAAAAGGTTACAATGTTTCTTTTTGCCGCCCTTTTTGGAGCGGTTCTGACGCTTTCGGCCAAACCGCCGGACAAAAGCTGGTTCACCGACTTCAAGAAAGCGGAAGCCGAAGCAAAGTCGAAAAAACTGCCGATGTTCCTCCTGTTCACCGGTTCCGACTGGTGCCCGTGGTGCGTGAAGCTCCACAAGGAGACGCTGGACACGGCGAAATTCAAATCGTTCGTCAAAGACAAGATCGTTCTCGTTTACCTCGACTTCCCGAAAAAAACCAAACTGCCGGAAGCCATTGCCAAACAGAACCGTGCCCTGCAGAAGGAGTACGGCGTGAAGGGGTTCCCCACCGTCATCATGACGGAAGCGGACGGCAGCAAGATCGGCGAGCTCGGCTATGCGAAAGTCGACCAATTCCTTCCGCAGCTGCAGAAGGTGCTGGACAGCCGCAAGGTTGCGCCGACCGCAACAGCAAACGCCGCAGCAGCAGCCCCGGAGAAAAAAGAGGAAGGCGGTTACCTGACCGACTTCGCACTGGCGCAGAAACTCGCCGCGGAGAAGAAGCTGCCGATCGTCGCCTTGTTCACCGGTTCCGACTGGTGTCCGTGGTGCATCAAGCTGCATAAGGAGACGCTGGACACGAAGGAATTCAAGGAGTTCATCGCGAAAGACGCGGTGTTTGTCTACCTCGATTTCCCGGATCAGGTCAAGCTGCCGGAAGCGCTCAAAAAGCAGAACGACGAACTCTCCGCCAAATACAAGGTTGAGGGCTTCCCGACTACGCTGGTTCTCCGCGCGGACGGGAAAGAACTCGGGAGAGTCACCGGATTCAGTGCCGCCGCCGATTATATCAAGACCCTGAAATCCTTCGCCAAGAAGTAATCGGTGCCCGGTATGAGGAAACGATTCCAGCTTGTTGTGCTGTTGGTCTGCGCGATGGCGGTTTCCGCCGTCGCCGGACCGTTCGCCTGGACGGCCCGGACCGACGGCGATATCCTGACGCTGACTGCCGATGTCGTGCCGGGTCATTATTTCTACGCAAACGACGGCTTCGAGTTCAAGATCGCCGGGAAGGACGGCAAGGCGGCGAAACTGGAATCCGCCCCCTCCCCCGTCGATGTCGAAGATGAGTTCATGGGCAAGGTGAAGGTGTTTCCGGGCGGACAATGGGAGTGGAAGTTCCGCGGCGAACCGCCGTTCAGCGGAACGGTCGATTACCACGGCTGCCGCAAGGCCGCCGAAGGGAAACCCGCGCTCTGCTTCATGCCGGAAACCTTCGAGATCGCGCCGACCGGCAAAACGGCGGCCGCAGTCGTTCCCGCTGCCGCGGGCAATGTGCTGCTCGACCGCTTCTCCCTGGTGCGCAAGACTGAAGGACTTCAAACTGTCGCGCAGTTCAAAGAGTTCCTCGCGCCGAGCGGCAATGCCGTGGAGGAGAAATCGGGCGGCATGTTCGCCGGAACCGCGCTCTGGCTGGTGATTCTGTTGACGCTGGCCGGCGGACTCGGGCTCAACCTGACGCCCTGCGTGCTCCCGATGATTCCGGTCAATCTGGCGATCATCGGCGCGGACGGCGCCGGGCGCGCCACCGGATTCCGCCGCGGGCTGTCCTACGGAATCGGCATGGCGGCGGCTTACGGAATTCTCGGCGTGGCGGTGATTCTCACCGGCGCGCGGTTCGGCGAACTCAATTCGTCGAGCGTATTCAACTTCGTCATCGCCGCGGTGTTCGTACTGCTGGCGGCGGCGATGTTCGGATTCTTCAACCTCGATTTTTCAGGAAAGCTCCGCATCAGCCCGAAGAAGGTGAAGGGCGGGAAAACCGTCGTCGCATTCGTGATGGGCGCGCTGGCGGCGCTGCTGGCCGGGGCCTGCGTCGCGCCGGTGGTGATCGGCGTGCTGCTCTTCTCGGCCCAGCTCTATGCCGAAGGGAATTACTTCGCCCTCGGCCTCCCGTTCCTGCTCGGCGTCGGCATGGCGCTGCCGTGGCCGCTGGCCGGGGCCGGATTCGGCGTGCTGCCCAAACCGGGCAACTTCATGGTGATCATCAAGTACGTGTTCGGCGGAATCATCGCGCTGGCGGCGCTCTGGTACGCCTGGGTGGGCTACACGCTGCTGCCCGGCGACTTTTCGCCGCAGCGGGAGATGGCCGCGCTGAACCGCGGTCTGGCCGATTCCGAACGTTCCGGCAAGCCGGTGATGATCGACTTCTGGGCGACCTGGTGCAAGAACTGCAAGGAGATGGAGCGCGATGTGTTTCCGGACCCGGAAATCCAGACGCTGCTGAAAAACTACGAAGTGGTGAAGTTCCAGGCGGAGAAACTGCGCGACCCGGAAGTGAAGGCGCTGCTAGACCGCTACGGAATTCCCGGACTCCCCGCATTCGTCATCCTCAAGGCGAAGTGAAAAAACCGACCCGCCGCCGGCAGGTTTGCCGGTGACGGGTCAGGATCGCAAGCCAAACACGGCGTTCGCATCTATCAGGAGAGATCGGTCCACCGAAAAAAATGCAAAAAAAACGTTTTTTCGGCAATTCCCGGTTTGGCAGCCGGGCATTCGGTGGTATATTTTCTGAAGCAATGACGCCATGAAGTTTATCCCGGAACAACTGGACCCGATTACCCGGACGTTCGTAGAAGCACATCCCGGCGGTTCGGCGGTCGTAGTGACCAGTCGCCCGCAGCGGGTGCGTTATCTTGTCACGGCCCTGATTCTGCTGCTGCTTCTGAAGTTCCGCTGGGACTATTTCCTCTTTCTGGTGACCGCGTTCCTGATGTTCTGGTACGCGGCGGCGGTGGTCTTCCGAGGGCTGGCCGCGATTCTGTCGTGGTTCGGCCACGGCGAGGAGAGCGTCTCCGACGCCGAAGTCGCGGCGCTCAAAGACGACGAGCTGCCGGTCTACACCGTTTTCCTGCCGCTCTACCACGAGGGGAACATCGCGGCGAAACTGGTCCGCAACATGGGGCGGCTCGATTATCCCAAGGACAAGCTGGAAGTTCTGCTGCTGCTGGAGGCCGACGACGAGGAGACCCGCGAAGCGCTTTCCCGCACCGGAATGCCCGACTACTGCCGGGTGCTGACCGTGCCCGATGCCCCGCCTAAAACCAAGCCGCGCGCCTGCAACTACGGACTCGCCGAGGCGAAAGGCGAATTCAGCGTGATCTACGACGCCGAAGACGCGCCGGAGCCGGACCAGCTCAAGAAGGCCTACGCCGCGTTCCGGCGCGATCCGGAGAAGAACGTGCTCTGCGTTCAGGCCAAACTCAATTATTTCAACAGCCGCTACAATCTGCTGACCCGGCTGTTCACCATCGAATATTCGACCTACTTCGACCTGACGCTGCCGGGGTACCAGCTGTTCCGGCTGCCGCTGCCGCTGGGGGGTACCAGCAACCATTTCCGCACCGAGATCCTGCGGAAAGTCGGCGGCTGGGACCCGTTCAACGTCACCGAAGACTGCGATCTCGGGCTGCGTATCTACGAATACGGCTATCGCACGCTTCTGATCAACTCCACCACCTGGGAGGAGGCGAACTGCCAGGTCGGGAACTGGATGCGCCAGCGGTCGCGCTGGGTTAAGGGGTTCATCCAGACCCACCTGGTCCACTACCGCAACCCGTTCGCGACGGTCCGGCGGCTGGGATATTACGGCGCGTTCGGCGGATTCCTCGCCGTCGGCGGCAGTGCGATGATGATGCTGACCAACCTCGTATTCTGGGCGGTGCTGCTGCTCTACGCCGGGCTGCTGGTGCACGGAGCGCTCCACGGAATTCCGGTCGCCGACCAGATCGTCGGCCCCCGTTTCGACGCCGCTTACGAAGGAATCCGCATCGGACGTCTGTCCCTAAAGGCATGGCCACTGGTCTATTACGGACCCGGTGAAGATCCGTTCTGGTCGATTTTTTCTCGAATTTTTTTCGTTGGCTCCTTGATAATGTTCCTCGCGAATTTTATATTCATAGCAATAGGAGTAGTTGCGTGCGTCAAGCGAAAATTTTACCACTTGATTCCCGCATCCTTTTTGATGCCTTTTTACTGGCTGCTGATTTCACTGGCCGCGTGGAAGGGCTTCTGGCAGATTTTCACCAAGCCCTTTTACTGGGAAAAAACCAAACACGGATTGACCGGCGATACGGAGCCGCATAAGGAGGAGACGGCATGAAAAGAAACAGTTTCACGCTCATTGAATTGCTCGTCGTGATCGCAATCATCGCGATTCTGGCGGGCATCCTGCTCCCGGCGCTGAACCAGGCGCGCGAACGGGCGAAGACCACCACCTGTCTCAACCAGCTCAAGCAGCTGGTCACCGCCTGCGAACTCTACCGCAACGACTACAAGGACCGGATGCCGCCGTGGATCTCCACGCTGTACCCGAATTACATGAGCGACACCAAAGTCTACCGCTGCCCGAAGGACGGCAACGAGACGGGTACCGCCGCCGCGGACTGGAAGGCGAGGGAAGACAACGAGTACTCGAAGTCTTATGATCGCGTTGGAAATGTCAGTGCGATCGTCAATGGCAACAACCCGAACGCGGATGTCAAAGGAATCAGCTATTTTTACGAATTCTCCGAGGCGCCGTGCGAGTTCGGTCCCGATCCCGACAGACAGAAGACTTGGAACGAGGTCAAGAGCCGCAATGTCAAGTACGACACCTGCGATCAGGAAGGTCCTTACAAGGGCAAAAAATACTCCAGCTTCCTGAGCTACTTCCCGACCATCCGCTGCTTCTGGCACATGAAGGAAGGCAAGAAGCCGGTGCTGAACGTCTCCTACAACGGCAACGCCTTCAACAGCATGATGAAGTGGGAAGACGGCACATGGTAATCGCGGCCCGATGGAACGGGAAACGCCGCTGACGCCGCCCGCGGCGGGGGAAACTTACAGCAAATTCCCCCTGCTGCCGGGCGATCAATCCTCCGATCTCGGGGTGCGGTTCGCCAACATCAGGCGATGCAGCGTCGTCGAAGTCTCCGAAATCTACGTCTGGCCGGAACACCTCCACACCCTCACGGAACTGATGTTCGCCCTGGAGGGCGATTATGTCTGTTCCCTCAACGGGGAACCCGTCACGGTGCCGCCCGGCAGCGCGATCATGATCCAGACCGGCGACCGCCATGCCGACTGCTGCCGCGGGAAATCGGTGTTTCTGGCGCTGGTGTTTTCGCTCAACGGGCTGCTGGAGAAACCGGGGTTCGACCTCTTCGAGCCCGGAAAGGCGGCGAACCGCATCTTCCGTTTCGCCGATTCTCCTCATTTCATGCAGGTTCTCGACGCGGCCGCGGCGGAGTCGAAGAGCGCCGACAACCCGTTCCGCCACAAAATCTGTTCCGCTTTCGCCGAAGTGCTGCTCTGGAAAAGTTTCTACTGCCTGCGGGAACGGCTCTCCCCGAGCTGTCTTTCCGCCTTCGAAGAGGGAGTTTTCCGGCGACAGGTGACGGAACTCTTCACTGCGCATTTGAACGGGAAGCTTTCCGTCGACGAGATGGCGGCCGAGTTCGGAATGAGCCGCCGCGGGCTCAGCTACAAGTTCCGCGAACAATTCCGGTGCGGCCCGGCCCGCCTTTTCATGGCGTACAAAATCCGTCACGCCGTCATGCTGCGCGAACGGGGAATGAGCGCCAAGGAGATCGCCGCGGCGCTCGGCTTCGCCAATCAGTTCCACTTCTCGCGGGTATATCGCACTTTTGCCCGAAGAGATCAATAATTGCATTTTCGGACATTCCTTTCCGGCGTCTTCCGGACCATAATTAATCGCGTACAACAGCGAGAGGTCCGAAATGAATTCGATTTTGAAATTTGAGCCCAACCGGGTGTTGCGGCTCTACCACGGCGGCAGCGGCATCGACCGGCTGCGCGGCGAAAAGAATCCGGAGGACGGCAAATTCCCCGAAGACTGGATTGCCTCCTGCATCGAGGGGAACGGGCGCGCCTACCATTCGCCCGGCCACGGCATCAGCCGGGTGACGGTGAACGGAGCGGCCTGTGTCTTCCCGGAATACCTTGCCGCACATGCCGAAGAGATTCTGGGCAGAAAGCATTTCGAGCGGTTCGGGGCCGTTCCGGGGGTGCTGGTCAAACTGCTCGATTCGGCGGAACAGCTTCCGCTTCAGGTCCACCCTTCCCGCGCCGACGCCCGAAGATACTTTCACTCTCCCTGCGGCAAGACCGAGGCGTGGATCGTACTCTCCACCCGGAAGGTCGGCGGCGAAGATCCCTATCTTCTGGTCGGCTTCAACGAAAAGCTCGACCCCGAGGTATTTCGTCGCGAGTCGCTGGCCGGACGGTACGGCCGGAGCTTGGCGATGTTCCACAAACTGCGCGTCGCGCCGGGCGATGTGGTGATGATCCGCGGCGGGCTGCCGCATGCGATCGGGCCGGGGGTGACGATGGTCGAGGTGATGGAGCCGAGCGACCTGGTGATCGTGCCGGAAATCGACTGCTGCGGGGTGAAGCTCGATGAGAAGCAGCGCTTCGCCGGGCTGCCGCCGGAAACCGCGATGAAGCTGTTCGATCTGAGAAATTACTCCGAAACGGAGCTCCGGGATTACTGCTGCCCAAAGCGGCGGACCGTCATTGAGCGTCCGGACCTGCGGCTGACGACGCTGATTCCGCCGGAGGAGTGCGAATACTTCTCGGCGTGGAAACTGGAATTCGCGGGAACGCACCGATTGGCCGAGCCGACGGGGGCGTTCCGCATCGGGATTGCGACGGAGGGGCGGGTGGAAATAAACGGGATCGCGGTGGAACGGGGGGAAGGATTCCTGATTCCGCACTCCAGCCCGGAGTACGAGATCGCGGGACGGGGGGAAATCGTACTGATCCTGCCGGGCGAGGCGTGAGACATAACCCATACCCGGCACCGGCACCCTGCTGCCAGTGCCGGGTATCAGTTGCAAACCTTAATTGTGAAAGGATTTTTATATGGTGTTCGAAAGTGGAACGTTCTCGCTCGGCGTTAATTACTGGGCCTCCCACGCGGCGACGCGGATGTGGTCGGAGTGGGATGAGGAAGTCGTCCGTCAAGACCTTGCGCATCTGGCCGGAATCGGCTGCACCCTTCTTCGCGTCTTCCCGCTCTGGCCGGATTTCCAACCGGTGATGACGCTGCGAACCAACTGCTTCAAAGGCGGCTATCCGCGCGGTTACGCCTTCGTCGGCGAGCGCCCGCTTCCCGACACCGAAGCCGGGCGCGCCGGCGTCGACGAAACGATGATGGCCCGTTTTCGCACCCTTACCGACATCGCCGCGTCGAACGGGCTCAAGCTGATCGTCCCGCTGCTCAACGGACATATGACGTTTCGCATCTACGCCCCGCCCGCCGTGGACGGGCTCGACCATTTCCGCAACCCCGAGTCCCTGATGTGGCAGGGGAAATTCGTCCGCTATTTCGTGCGGAACATGAAGGATCACCCCGCCATTCTCGCCTGGGAACTCGGCAACGAATGCGACTGTCTCGGCGCGGCGGAAAGCCGCGCCGAAGCGTGGAGCTGGACCGCTTTCATCTCCGACGCCATCCGCTCGCAGGACCCCGGCCATCCGGTGTTTTCCGGCATGGATTCGCCCGTTCTCCACAGCCGTCAGTGGGACCGGCGCAAGAGCAACTGGACGATTCCGGACCAGGCCGAGCTTTGCGACGCCCTGACCGCCCACCCCTATGCGATGTGGAGAAATTATATCAACTGCGATCCCGCCGGCACCCTGCGCTGGATTCTGTTCCCCGTAACGGCGAACCGGATTCTCGCCGACATCGGCGGCAAGCCCTCCTTCGTGGAAGAGATCGGCACCCTGCGGCGGACATTCTCCTCCTTCGAAACGCTCGGGAACCAGCTTCGCAGCACGCTCTGGCAGCTCTGGGCCGCCGACGCCCGCGCGCTGCTCTGGTGGTGTGCCTTCGATCAGACAAAGATGGAATTTGCTCCCTATGACTGGGACGAGCCCGGGATGGAACACGGCGCGCTGACCACCGATTACCGGCTCAACCCGACCGGACGCGCCATCGCGGAGTTTGCAAAATTCCTGCGGGATTGCCCGGTCAAGCGGCTTCCCCCGGCGCGCAACCGGGCGGTCTGCATCCTCGGACGCGAACAGCCGCTCGAGGAGCTGGTCAACAGCGTCAATCTGCTGGCGGCACAGGCCGGGTTCGCGCCGCGCTTCACTTTCTCGGAATCCGCCATTCCGGAGTCCCCGGTCTATCTGGTTCCCTGCGCCGTCCGCAAGGCCGGGCTCAACCGCAAGGCGTGGCGGGAACTTTTGCGCCGGGTGGCAGAAGACGGCGCGACGCTTTACTTTTCGCTGGAGGACAACGCCTGTTTTACGGAAATGGCCGAGACGCTCGGGTTCGAAATCGCCGGACGCAGTGAAAACCATACTCCCGTCGCGCTGCGAATCGGCGATCTCCCGGAATTCGAATTGACGCCGAAATTCCGCCACCGCATCGAGGCGCACGGGGCGGTTCCGCTCGACCCGGAAGGCATCGTGTGGGAATTCCGGCGTGGCAGGGGGCGGATCGTCACCGCGCTGCTGCCGCTCGAGCTCCTGATGCAGGGCGAGGCGGGTTCGTACCAGCGAAAACCGGCCTGGGCGTTCTACCGGTATCTCGCCGGGGCGCTGGTCGGTGAAAACATTCTGGAAAGTCCCGATTGCGAGGTGCTGGTTTCCGAACACCCGGAGAGTGAAACGATCTGCCACGCAATCGTCTGCAACTGCTCGCCGGAGGACAGGACGGTCGCCCTGAAACGGAATCCCGACTGGAAGGTCGCCGCCGTGCGCTCCGAAGCGGGGGACGTCGTGTTTGAGGGCGAGGCCCTTCGGCTTCCGGCCAACAGCGGCGCGCTGCTCACGCTGGAAAAAGCGTAGCACGACTCCAAACCCTTACCCGGCACCGGCACCCTGCCGGTCGGGGGGTTGGGGGCGAAGCGCCCCAACCGTCGGAGACAAGGACTGCCGCTCACTAAACAGCTCAATTGCCGGACGAGTCCTGCAGTGAGCGGCAGCGGTGGAGTTGACCGTCAGGTCAACTCACCCGCCCGCGCCGAAGGCGGGGCCTCTCCTGCTCCGGTAAACGATGCGTTCCGTCACTCCGAAAGCATGAACTCTTCGGGGCGGAACGCATAGCCGCGAATCTGCGCCTTGTCGATCGCATCGTCCACAATGTAGTTGACGATGTAGAGCTCTCCGTCCGGGAACTGGACCCAGCCCGAGTAGCCGAGGTCGGATTTCGGCGAACGGTCATAGTCGATCGGCATGATCCGGGCGACCGAATCGCCGCGCCGTTCCGCCAACACCGATTCACGGTCGGTGACGGCGCCGAAGAAGTTCTGGGTCCACGCCCCCAGCCAGCCCTTGCCCCCCTGCAGGAACCGGTAGGTGATGAAGATGCGGCCGTCCTGGAGGAATCCGGCCACCGGGCGGTGACAGCCGGGCAGCGGGAAGTCGATCAGCGGCCCCCAGCTTTCGCCGTTGTCGTGCGAAATCGCTTTCTTGCAGTCGTAGCCGAGCGCGCTGTTCTCGCGGTGAAATGCAACCAGCGTACTGCCTTCGACCGGGAGAATCGATACTTCACAGAGGTTGAGCGCCGGGTCTTTCGCCACGGTGACCGGCTTGCTCCAGGACTTGCCGCAATCATCCGAATATCGCAGGAACTGGGCGAGTTTGCCGTCCACAGGGTGATGGGCGGAGATGATCCAGCGGCCGTTCTCCAGCTCCAGGAGCTTGTCCGGCACAATGCCGTTGAGCGGGGTCACTACCGGTTCGCTCCAGGTGGCGCCGTCGTCCTTCGAGAAGAACAGGAGATTTTCCGCGGCGCTGGCCCGGTCTTCTCCGCCTTTGAACGGAATCCGGTCCACGATGACGGCGAGGCGGCCGTCGCGCAGTCTGCTGATCCGGGCGCAGTTGTAGTAATAAGGGAGGCCGCGGGTTCCTTCGGTCAGCGGGCGCTTCGGCGTCCAGCTCCGGCCGCGGTCGTTCGAATCGGCGAGCATGATGCGCGTGTAGTCGCGGTTGCCGTGGTGGGTGCATTCGCTGAACACGCAGACCAGTTTGCCCGAATCGGTCAGCGCCACATCCGGCCAAGCCTCGTAGATGGCGGGATCGTTGCTGACGGTGAATTTCTGAATCATCGGTCATTCCTTCCGGTTGATTTCGGTACCTGCGCTAAAGTATACCTCAATACCGGCCAACGGCCAATGATACAAATGGTTCGGCGATGATACTTTTTTAACAAAACATAAAAATAATTATCAAACCCAAATCAGGCACGGACCCCGGCGATGTCGTCGGTGTCGCAGAAGAGCATGGCGAGCCGGTCGAGGCCCATCGCCGAACCGGAGCTTTCGGGGAGGCCGTGTTCAAGGGCGGCGAAAAACGCCTCCGGCTCCGGATAGGGGTGCATCCCTGCCTTCGCCCGGAAGGCAAGCGCCGCCCGGAAGCGCTCCTTCTGCTCAACCACGTCGGCCAGCTCGCCGAAGGCGTTGGCCAGCTCGATCCCGGCGATATATAACTCCCAGCGCTCGGCGACGGAAGGATCGTCCGCCCGGAGCCGCGCCAGCGACGCCCGGTTCGCCGGGTAATCGCAGAGAAACGTCAGTTTATCACGGCCCAGCTCGGGTTCGATCTTCGTCACCATCAGCTCGTCGAACCGGTCGGATGCGTCCGCTTCGGCGGCGGTGCATCCGGCATAACGGCGGAACGCCTCGTCCACCGTGACGAATTCGAATTCACCGAGTTCGATCGGATTCCCGCCATAGATGATCCGGGTTCCGCCCAGCACACGGCGGGCGGCGTCGGCCACGAATCCGGCGGTGAACCGGGCAAGTTCCCGGTATCCCATCCCCCGGCAGTAGTATTCAAGCATGGTGAACTCTTCGCGGTGGCGGCGCCCGGACTCGTTGGCCCGGAAGCAGGGGCCGATCTGGAAGATCCGCGCCATCCCGTCGGCGAGCAGCACCTTCATCGCCAGTTCGGGGCTGGTGCGCAGGAAATCGCCCTCGGAACGCACCGATTCGATATACTCCTCCGGCGCCGGGGCGTGGATCTTGACCGGGGTCTCGACTTCGAGATAGTCCGCCCGGTAAAAACAGTCGCGGATCGCCCGGAACAGTTCCGAACGGAGCCGGAGATTGTACATTTTCTCTTGATTCATATTGCCTTGCAAAATAAAAAAACCGGCCTTGTTGCGGGCCGGTTTCTTCGATTTCCGAACGGAAGATCAGCGAGCGTAGTATTCGATCACGCTCATGATCTTGACGCTGACCGGAATCTCTTCGATCTGCGGCGCGCGGGTCAGGGTCGCCTTGAGGTTCTCAAGGTCGACTTCCATGTACGCCGGAATCGTCGCATTGCCCTTCTTCGCCATTTCGGCGATGGCGGGGGACTTGGCGACGTCGATGGAGATGGTCTGGCCTTCCTTCACCTGGCAGCTGGAGCGGTCGACCCGCTTGCCGTCGATGAGGATGTGCCCATGGTTGACGTACTGCTTGGCGGCGAAGATGGTCGGCGCGAATCCGGCGCGGTAAACCATCGAATCGAGACGCTGCTCGAGGCTGCGGAACAGTTTTTCATGGGTCTGTCCGTAACCGGACTTCGCCTTGGCGTAAGCGATCTGGAGCTGCTTTTCGCTGATGGCGTAATAGTTCTTGAGCTTCTGCTTTTCCATGAGAAGTTCGCCGTAGGTGGAGAGCTTCACCCGACGACCCTTGCCGTGCGGACCGGCCGCATACGGACGCTTCACGCTCGGGCAGGTGGGGTCACCCCAGATGCACTGGCCTACACGACGACAGAACTTGTGCTTCGCTCGACTTGCGGTTGGCATAACCAATCCCTTTCGTTGTTTTCCCGGCATGGCCGGGTGTCTTGATTGACGCGGAATCCGGGTGTCAAGCCTTCAATATATATTGGGGCCCGGAATCCGACCGGTACAGAATTCTTAATATATCACGCATCCCGTTGGCGGTCAAGCCGGGAATTGCGGTTTTCCGCGAAAAAACGAAACCCCAATCCGGCAACAGGCCTGCACCCGCCACCGACGGCGGATTTTTTCCAAAAAAATCGCTCCCCCTCTTGACATTCGCACCTGACTTGGTCATAATATATACAGAAAACTGTATAGATAGACATTCTTACTCTCGGAAAGCATATCGATGGGAACGGCAAAATACCAACAGACTGCGGAACTGCTTCAGCGCCGAATCGAACGCGGCGATTACTGCAGCAGTTCACTGCCGGGAGCGCCGAAGCTGGCGCAGGAGCTCGGCCTGAGCTATATGACGATCCGCCAGGCGATGCAGCATCTGGTGGAATCGGGCGCGATGGCGCGGGCGACGAACGGGCGGCTGGTCATTCCGGGCGATCCGGCGGAAGCGCCCAGGCTCAAGGTCGCGTTCATCCACCCCGGCGACAATTGCGAGAACAAATGGTACCGGGCGATTTCCGGAGGCGCAAAGCGTTACGGATGCAGCTACCGGGATATTCCGTTTCTGTTCAGCGACGATCAGGTGATCTTCGATGCGCTGGACGGCGATTTCGATTTGATCTTCTTCCAGATTATGCCGATTTCGCCGATTCTGCTCGGCAAGCTGATCCGCCACCGCGACCGCGTCGTGTCGCTCTTCACCGACTTGACCGAATACGGCATTCGCCGGTTCGACGGCTTGACCTGCGATGCGGTCGGGCCCCTGATCGCCCACTTGCACGAGCGGGGCTGCCGGTCCATCGATTATTTCGATACCGCCTCGACTCCGCACCCGCGGCAGGCCGTGTGGGAGAAGACATTGCGGAAACTGAAGTGCCGCGGAAACGCCTACCGCCACCCGGTGTTTCCGCCGAAGCCATGCAGCACACATACCCGTGAAATCCTGAGCGGGCTGATCCGGGAAGGACGGCTGGACGGAACCGACGCGCTCTTCTGCAACTCGATGCCGGCGGCGCGTGGAGCGATCCGCGCCCTCGCCGATCACGGAATCCGGGTGCCGGAGGATATGGCGTTGGCTTCTTTCGGCGGCCCGGAAGACGCCCAGCTCAACACCCCTTCGATCACCATCGTCAACACGCCGAACCTGAATCCATTGATGGACCGGATTTACGAGCATTATCTGGGAATCCGGCCGGACCCGAAACGGCTGCACTACCAGATCGAATTGAGCGACGTTACGCCGGACGAGGTGATCCTTCACGGCGAATCAGTCGCGCAACACTATATGACAAGGTGCCAATGACATGCGAAACCAGAACCATCCAACCAGGGAGCGAGCAATGAACCGAAAACATTTCACGCTGATCGAACTTCTTGTCGTGATCGCCATCATAGCGATCCTGGCCTCCATGCTGCTGCCCGCGCTCAGTCAGGCGCGGGAACGGGCGAGGACCACCAAATGCACCGGCAACCTCAAGCAGATCAACACCGCCATGCAGTTTTACTCCTCCACCTTCAACGGCTGGGGGCGGGCGATTGCCCCGGGCGAGGACGTCTACTATGCGACCCGGTTCTTCTTCGGGCCGATCTATTCCGGTCGCGAACAGCACACGATTCTGCCCTATCTCGGCGGCAGCTTGACGGCGGCGTTCAGTACGCCGACGACGGACATTCTGCCGGTGGCGCTCTGCCCCGCGGGGCGGCGCGACGGCCAGGAGTTCACCGCACCGCATGACGGCAATATGCCGAACTCGAGCTATTCGCTCAGCACCTATCTGAACCCCACGCTCACCGCCCAGGGGCAGCTCCCCAACAAGCGGTTCTGCAAGCTGGAACTCTCCGCAAAACCGACGAAGCAGATGCTGGTGACGGAAGCCAGCCTCGCCGGGTTCGACGGCAGCAGCCAGGCCAGCGCCAGCCGGTCGATCGGCATCTGGCTCAACACCGCCATCGCCCGCCGCCATGCGGGAGGGGCGAATATGGGATTCGCCGACGGACATGTCGAATTCTGGAAAGGTCCGGAAATTCTGGCCATCCAGACCGGCAGCCAGAAGGCCAGCACCCTGCCGCAGCCGTTCTGGCACGACCGCGATTCCTGGTAGGTCTGAACGATGGAGAGATCGATGAAACGGATCGTTGTTGCGGCAATCGCACTTTTTCTCGCAACCGGCGCGGCGGCGGTTCCGCCGCCCGCTTTCGAATGGAACGGAATCGGCTCGCCGACCGACCGGGAGTGGAAACAATTCCTTGCCGACGGTTCCACCGCCGATCGGCCGCTTCCCGCCGGAGAGAAGACTTCTTCCGGCAAATCCGCAATCCGGCTGGACGGCAGTTCGCTGATTGCCGTTCCCGCCCGGCATGACGGGGCGCAGACCATCCGGGTTCTGGTCAGATACCCGGACACGGTGCGCGGGGCGCTCGTCTCGCGTCACCGTACCGAGGAGGGCATGCGCGGAATCGAGGCGGGGTTCGCCTCCGCCAACTTCTTCACCTTCGATGGTGGCAAACCCGCCGCCCAGGTGTCGGACGGCCGCCGCGATGCGATCCGTTCGATTTTCGACGCGAAAGCACCGGGGCCGGTTCCCGGCAAGTGGTACGAATGCATCCTGCGCTTCGCCCCGGGAGATCAGCTGACCTTCCGCGCCGTCGACCGCGAAAGCGGGAAACTTCTCTTCGAACGCTCCGTCGCCTGTCCGGAGATCACCGCCCTCTCGCCGCAGGCGGGGAACCGGCTGCTCTGCATCGGCGGCCGCCGCGTCAGCAGCAAAAACTGCGGAGAGTTCGCCCCCGCCGGCACGCAGATCGGCGGAGTCACCGTCTGGAACGCCGCGCTCGAAGACGGAGAAATCGCCGCAGCCCTCGGATTGCCCTCCGAAACCGCCTTGTCCGCTCCGGTCACCCGCTATGTGAACGGCGCTTCCGGCGACGACGCCAACGACGGACTCTCGAAGAACAAACCGTTGCGGACCATCCAGCGCGCCGCCGATCAGGTCAACCCCGGCGATACCGTGCTGATCGCCCCCGGACTCTACTTCGAAACGGTCCGTTTCACCCGCGGCGGCACGGCGGAGCAGCCGGTCGCCTTCCGCGCCGACGGCGAACCGGGCAGCGTGACCGTCACCGCCGCCGACCGCGAAATCCGGGAGAAGAAGAAGGGCTGGAACCTCGAAGACGCCGCGCTCGGGCTGTACAGCATTCCCTGCGACCACATCCCCTCCCGCGTGCTCTACTCGGGGGTGGACCTGTTCCCCTGCTCTTCGCTGGAGGGGCTCAAAACCTTCCTGTTGAAGGATGGTTATCCGGCGCCGGAGAACGGCTTCTATTTCGATGAGCCGTCCGGAAAACTTTATGTCCGGCTCCATCCGTCGAAGAAATACGGCTCCACCGACCCGAACGAGCACACGATGAGCGTTTCCCCTCCCCCCGCCGGAGGGTCCAACGGACACCATGTCTTCCGGATGCGGGATGCGAACTTCTTCGTCGAACCGAAGGAGCCGATGCACCTGGTCTTCTCCGGCTTTCTCTTCGAAACGCCCGGCACCGCCGGAATCGTCACCGCCGGGAGCGACCTTGTCGTCCGCGACAGCCTGTTCAAAGGGTGCCGCGCCGCGGTCTGGGGATTCGGAGGCGCGCGGAATATCTTTGTCGAGAACTGCCGTTATGACCAGGCCCACACCTATTTCGACGCGCTGGACACCGTCGCCAAGTGGAGCAAGACCGATGTTCCCCAAAAACACCGTTTCTACTTCTGGGCCCGCAAGGGAATGAACTGCGATTCGGACAAGATGAAGAATTACGAAACCGGCATCGTCGGCGGCGTCGGCGAAAACTGGCACGTCCGCAACAACCTCATCGTGGACAGCTTCGAAGGAATGTCGAGCTGGTGCGTCAGCAATTCGAAGGGGATGCAGGTCTACGGCAACGTATTCCGCGGCGTCGTCGACAACGCGGTCGAATCCGAAAACCACGCGGCCGATATGCGTATTTACAACAACCGCTTCGAGGATGTGCTGGAGCCCATCTCCTGGCAGCCGCTGGACGGCACGCCCTGGCCGGGGCCGGTTTACACCTACCGCAACCTCTTCGTCTCCACTCCGGGAATCCAGCCGATGGCGGACGCGCTGCAATGCTACGGAACATTCAAAATCGGCGCGGCGGGACGGAACTGGGAGAAGCCGCATATGGGCAACGTCAAAGTCGAACAGCTCGCGGCCAGGGTTTCAAAGCGGTTCGTCCAGGTTCCCGATCCGGGGTTCCTCGCCTTCAACAACACCATAATCCGGCCCGCCGGGGAACTCTTCACCACGCCGCAGCCGGTGGTCGGCCCGGCGGCACGTGAATTGGTCAATTTCCGCTATTTCAACAACATCTTCGACATCGGCAGGATGCATAAATTGCCGGAATGGAAGGGAAGTCTCTTCGAATTCTACCGCAATTACGCAACCGGATACCGGACCGGAGACGCCCAGGCGGCGATCATGGCGGGCGAGAACGGAATCGAGAACCCCGATCCCGCCTCGGTGGGATTCGTCGATGCGGCACAGGGAGATTTCCGGCTGCGGGCCGACAGTCCGGCACGCGGCAAAGGGTTCCTCGTCTTCGAGGAACCGGACGCCTCGCTCGACCTCGGCGCGATTCCGTTCGGAACCGCCTGGAATCCGGTCGCCGGCCCCGGCACCGCGGTCGACCCGGATACGCTGAGTCCGTTCGCCCGGGGGGTGCTCTACCTCCCCGAACTGGTCCGCTCCGCCGGACCGGAACCGGGACGCTGGGGCGTCTACTCGGTCGGGGAACCGGTTCGGGTCGCGCTCGGGAAACCGGCCTCCGCCCCGAAAAGGATACGCCTGATTTTCCGGACGACCGAATCCGAGAGCTCCACCGTACTGCTGCGCGGCGGAAAATTCACCGTCACGCTGCGGACATCGAACGGAAAGGCGGCCCTCACGGTTGCGGATGGGAACGCGGCAAAGGAAGTTGCGCTGGACCCGCTGTCGCGCGATCTCTGGCGCACGGTGGAACTGGACCTGAAAGCGGAAGGCCTGACGCCGCCCGCCGCCGGAGTCCCCTGGAGCGCCGAAATCGGCCGGAATCCGGTGTACGAGATCGAACTTCTTTAGGGATAAATTCTTAACCGGCGGTCACTCGCCGCGCCGGAAGAGCCCGGAGAACCAGCTCCGCTTTCTCTCCGGCGCTTCGGGCGGGAGGTTTTTCATCAGCCGTTGCGGATTCCGTTCCATGACCAGTGCGGAGAAGTCCGCCCCGCAATCGGCTTCGAGCCGGCGGCGGCATTCGCCCAGGCGGAAGGTCCGGTGTTCGCCGTGCGCGTCGGAGCCGATGAAATGGCAGCATCCGCGCCGAATCATCCGTTCCGCCATGCGGCGGCTGAAGGCTCCGTTCCGCCCGAGGACGCTGTCGGCGTTCAGCTGAAAGAAAGCGCCGAGACGGCACAGCTCTTCGCAACTGTCGAGATCGGTCAAATACCGTTCCGGATGAGCGACGATGATCTGGTAGCCGCGCCGCTCCAGCGAAAAGAACAATTCACCGATCGAAGGAGGCAGCACCGGACAGCCGAGGTCGATCAACAAAAAGGAACTGTCCCCCAATGGTTGCAGTTCCTCTTCTTCATGGACATTGCGGTAAGAGTATTCCATGCCGGGCAGCAGCCGGATTCCGGCCGCCGCCGCGATGGGCTCCAGGGTTTTTTTGATCGCCTCCGCTTTCAAGCGCCCGCCCCAACTGTAATGGGGGGTACAGATGATGACATCGACCCCGTCCGCGGCGGCCGTCTCCAGCATCCGTTTTGCGATGGTGAAGCTGGCCGCTCCATCATCGATCCCCGGAAGGATGTGGCAGTGTATGTCGATCATCAGCTTTGCGACTGATCCTGTTTTTCTTTCTTACGGTGCTTTTTGCGCTTCCCTTCGCCTTCGCCTTCTCCATATCCATAGCCATAGCCGTAGCCATACCCATACCCGTAGCCGTATCCATACCCGGCGCTTTGCGTCGAATAGCGGTTGAGAACAATTCCGAGAATGTTCACGTTGAATTTCTGCAGTTGCTCAACGACCCGCCGGATTGCTTCAACCGGCGTGCGGCGGCTGTTGGCTACCACGATCGTTCCGTCCGCCAGTTTGCTCAGCAGGAGCGGGTCGGCCATATTCATGCAGGGCGGGGAGTCAAGCAGAATGTAGTCGTACTCGCTGCTCAGGCTTTCCAGCACGCCGGAAGTCTGAAAGATTTCCAGGAGCCGGGTCGGATTCGGCGGAACAGGGCCGCTTCGAATGACCGACAGCGTAGTCCCGAGCACATTCTTGTGGATTACTTCCTCGATCTTCTTTTCGCCGAGCAGAAAGTTCACCAGTCCGGGCTGACGCGGCAAATCCAGATAATCGTACTCGGTTTTCCGCAGGTCGCAGTTGATCAGCAGCACACGCTTGGAGTTTCCGCTCAGCGTGAACGCCAGATTGAGCGAGGTGAAACTCTTGCCGTCTTTGGGGAATGCGCTGGTCATCACCAGCACCTGCGCCCCGCTTTTCTGCGGCAGAGAGTAAAGCAGGTTGGTCTGAAGCAGCAGAAAATCCTCGACAATGTGGTTGTAGCTGTATTTCCCGCCGTTTCCGCCCGGCTTGCAGGCGAGATTCGCATTCTGCTTGTCGCTGCATGTGCCCACCATGCCGAGCGTCGGCAAATCGAGTTCCCCCTTGACGATGTCCGGATTACGCAGCGTATGATGGAAAAAGTCGCGCAGACAGAACAAACCGAATACGAACCCCGCGCCCAACAGAAACGCGAACAGGGTGACTCGTGAAGTTTTCGGACTTACTTTGCCGAATACCCGCGGTTCGTCCACCACCTGAACCCGTTTGATTCGCATCAGGTCGCGAACCGACTCGATGAAGACTTCGGCAATCACTTTCGCCGCCGCTTCCGCTTTTTCCGTCGAAGGGCTGTAGACCGAGACTTTGATGAAGCGGGTTTTGTTCAGCACCAGAGCTTCGAAACGGTAGGGGACAGCCGAGAGCGCGGGGAGTTTTTCGTTCAGAATCTGCTGGACCTTGTCACGAACATAACGGCTGCCCAGCAACTCCTGATAGTCGTTCACCAGCAGCGTACCGAAAGTGATGTCCTGATACGTCATCTCCGGCTCCTGCTGACTCTCCGGCACATTGGGAGTATTTCCCGTTTCTGCCTGAGGCCGCGTGTCGTTGCCGCTCTTTGTATCACCCCAGGCAAACAGCGATATCTCCGCTTTGTAGGTAGGGGCAATCAGGTATTTGCAGACGAAAAATGCAGATATCCCGCAGACGGCGCCAGCCAGAAGAACCCATAAAAAATGTTTCTTTAAATTTCTCCAGAAGAAGAAAAAATCAATTTCCTCCACTCGTCTCATTTCTCAGAATTCCCCTTCTGGCTGCCTATATATTTTCCGAGTGCCATCTGACCGCCTCCTCCATAAAAGTCATTTGCCCCTCAAATCGCCCGAAAAAAAATCCGGGACTTGCGGCATAATATATACCGCATTCCCGAATTTCTCAATCGAAGAGAATGAAAATCATATTATTTTGCAAATGCTTGCAGGAAACGAACTATCGGCAAACGAAAAACTTACGGGGAAACGCATTCCCCGGTCAGGCGGCAGGCCATGTCGATGAAGAGCGTCGCCGACCAGCCGTAATCGAAAAATGCCTGATGATAGGGGCTCTCCTCGGGCGCACAACGTCCTTTGCGCAGAAGCTCGGGGGGATCGCACTCGCCGCGGTCGTCGTAGAACTCGAAGAACGTCCCGTATTTTCCATACATGGCTTCTTCCATGCGCACAGTGTCCTCGAAGAGTTCCCGGGCCTCCTCGGGGTAACCGCAGCGTTCGAGCCCGAGGGCGACCAGCCAGTTGATATTGACCCAGACCGGGCCGCGCCACATGTCTTTGCTGTAGGAGCCGGGGTTGTCGAAGCTGATCGACGGAATGCGGAACGGGGTGCGGAACCGGGCCGGATTCTTCAAATTGGCGAGCAGTTTCGCCGCCTGTTCCGGAGAAGGTGCGCCGCAGACCAGCGGCAGGAAGCCGGAGGAGGCGGCGATTCCGGTCAGTTCGCCGCTTTTGACATCGCGGTCCATGTAAATGCCTTCCGCGTCGTTCCAGAGCAGGCGGTTCATCTGCGCGTTGATGGTCTCGTGGCGGTTTTTCCAGAAATCGGCACGCCCGGAAAGACCGAGGGCGGCGGCGAACCCGGCCAGCTTCTCGCATTCGAGCGAGAGATAGCTGTTGAAGTCCGGCGCGTCAAGCTCGGTGGCGGAGTCGAAACGCGGGGAGTTGTCCATCCCGCTCTCTCCGCTGCGGCAGAGCGGATTGCCTTCGATGTCCCACTCCGCCAGTCCGTTGCCGTCGCTGTCGCGGTTGCGGAAGATCCACTCCACGTAACGTTCGAGCTTGGGGAACGCTTCGGCGAGGAATTCCCGGTCCGGCGCGACGGCGTCGACCTCCGCCACGCCGAAGGCCAGCACCGGCGGCTGGGTGATCCGGGAACGGTCGTGCGGCGACATCATGTGCGGAATCAGGCCGTCCGGCTGCTGCTGCGAGAGGACGGCGCGCAACGTCTCCCGGGCGGCGTCCGGGTTGAAATGCCGCAAGCCGACGGCGTGGAAGACGGAATCCCAGAGCCACATCTTGCGGTGCGGCCAGCGGTCCGGCGTGGTCCAGAGACAGGGAATCGCGCCGTCCGGCGAATTGACCTGCCCCCGGAGCTGCGAATACGCCTTGGCCAGCGCCGCGCGGCGGAGCGGGTCGGCGATGCCGAAATCGGGGAGCGAGGCGAAGAACGCCCGGCTCTCCGCCAACAGCGCGTCGAGGTCGGCGTCGATCAGTTCCGGCCGGAAATGGGCGGCGCTGCCGATCAGCAGGCGATTGCCGCGACGGAGTCCGGCCAGGGCTTCGGACTTGAATTCGGTTTCGGCTTCGCCTTCGATCAGCAGGTGATGGCAGTCCGGCATGGCACCGCGGACGCCGTCGAGTTCGAAGCTGTCCGAAGAGAAAAAGCAGGAATCCGGCGGAACCTCCCGGAAGGTGACGCTGCCCTCGCCCGGAAGCTCGATGTCGAATGCCGCGTTGTTCCGGCTCCTCAGCACGAGTCCGCCATCGTAGTCGGTTTTGCCATTCAGGCCGGAATATGCGAGAAGCTGTCCTTTTCCCCAGCGGTTCAGCAGGCCGTCGATATTCATGATGTTCTCCTTGATTTTATCACAGTTCTATCGTAAAGTATACAACAGAACGGCATCGGAAGCAATTCGCCTCCGATGCGAAAACATCAGGAATCCGGCCAGACATATCAGGAATCCGGGCATGATCAAAATTTTCAGCACGGCCGAAGGCAGCCGCCTGTTCGGGGAGAACGTCGGGAAGTATCCGCTGCATCACTTTTCTTACGCGACGCTCGACGTGCCGGCGGCGGAGTGGGCGCTCCAGGTGGTGTTCGCCGGGGAGGACGAGAACACCGCGGGCTGCTGGCGGGAACGGGAGAACTCCGACCTCTTCTCGCTGGAATACGTGACCGGGGGGACGTTCGCCTTCACCCAGTTCGGACGGCGGGAGGAGTGCGGGCCGGGCGATCTCTTCCTGGTCCAGCCGGGGGCCGACAACCGCATGGAGTGCCTGACGCCCCGCACGCTCAAGCGGACCATCTGCATGGCGGGCGCGGCGCTGATTCCGCTGCTCGATGCCTTCAATCTGCGCGACGCCATCGTGCTCCGAAAGTTGCGGAGCGAGGAGATTTCTCCGCTCTTCGACCGGATGATCGAGCTGGTCCGCAGCCGCCCGGAACGCTGGGAGTACGAGAGCTCGGCGCTCTGCTACCGGATTCTGCTCGAACTCTCAGCCTACCGGACCCGCCGCGAAGTCCCGCCGCAACTGGCCGGGCTGCTCGGCTGGCTCGACCGGAATTACGCGAACCCGGTGACGGCGGAGGAGTTGGCCGCCCGGTGCGGGGTCAGCCCGACGACGCTCTTCCGGCTGTTTCGCGGCCATGTCGGGGAATCCCCGCTGGAGTACGTCATCCGCCTGCGGATGAAACACGCCCGCGCGCTGCTGCTGGAGAACCAGTTGCCGATCAAAGAGATCGCCCAGCGCTGCGGATACGGGAACGCGCTGTATTTCTCGTCGGAATTCCGCCGGATTCACGGCGTATCCCCCCGCGCCTTCCGCCGCCGGAACCTGCATTATTAGAGCGCGGAAAAAGGCGAGGCGCCAGGTTTCGTTTTTTTTCGGGACTCAGCTTGCGAATCGCCCGAACGGGTGTTATATTTTGAGGCCGGGCAATTAGCTCAGTTGGTTAGAGCGTCACGCTTACACCGTGAATGTCGGCGGTTCGAGTCCGTCATTGCCCACCATCCATCTCCGCCGAACTCCACCCGCGACGTGTAAGTCGCCGTTTTCAATCAAGAATTCACCCCCATTGCCCTTTGGTCTGCCCCGGGGCGAAGTGCATGGCGAACAGAAGCAAAAACTTCATGATTATGACTTGCAAGTTCCCCATCAGGAAGATATCGTATTGTTCAGAAGCAAAGTTAGCAAAATCGGAGATGAAGATTTTCTGGGCAAGCTGGTTCAAAAGTAACACTTCTGACCAGCCTTTCAAGCATTTTAAGGTATTGCACTTGTATCTGGAGTCCGTGCACCAATTACTCAAGACCATGCAAGGAAGAGAATAATTAAGCTATAATCCAATTATATAAAATACCACCAATTGCCAAATATTAAAGAGTGCGCCGAGTTATAGATCTTGTCTTTGAAAATATGATGAACCAATAGGAGATGAAAATGTTGAACCCAATTGAACAGATGGCTTGTAAAACTATTTGCCACTTAGGATATCTCCCACCCCCAATTGTAATTTATGCATTTAATGAAGATAAAAAGTTACTAGTCGTGTTGGCGAAATTATTAGAATACGACTGGGCAAAAGAAGCCACAAAAGATATTTTTGAGGATTGTTCATTTTTTGAAATATTTGCAAAACATGAATGCGATTGCAATGATAATGAAACGATTATTAGATGCCGTAATATTTTAGAATTAAAATTTTTAGATATTGAATACAATGGAAAAATTTTTATCTTTTATTCACCTAATGGTCTTTGCACTTCTGTTGCCTCTATTATAATTACAACTTTTTCACAAATAGAAAAAGTTAAGAAATTGCCAGATGAATTATTGCCGACATTTTTTGAAGACATCGTACAAACACATATTATTGCTCAATTCTTGATTGCTAACAATGCAGAAACGGGATTCCAAACCATTAAATTGCCAGCCTGCATTAATCCCAACACGGTCACCGAACGATTTCATGATAAATTCATTGGAGGTGGACGTTTTTCAGTAGAGGAAGTGGCTAAAGAAAAAAGTATTCTAGATATTCTTCGAGGAATTAAGAAACTTTCATCTTTAACGAATGAAGGCGCTAGAATTAAATTAAATGCAGTTTTATATTTAGATCGAGTCAGCAAATCTCCCATTGAAAATTTTGTAAAGCTTTATATTGATAAAAAATTTGCTGAAAATTTTTGTTTTTTCAATGATACAATTTTACAAATTGATTCAGTTGGCATGGTATTTGGCTATATAACTTGCAATAACCGAGATGAAAAATCTGATATAATGTCAATAATGGGCAGAGTTAGAAGCCATGCATTTGCCCAAAAACATCGCCCCTGTCTTGATTTTATTAGAGCGACGACAGGCAATAACGAAGCACTTATAGGAATTATTCTTGACAGTGATGGCACCATTAGCATCTATTATTTAAGTGGATTGCTTTGTTTTTATAAAAAAGGACAATGGCACTTCTTTTTTGGCAATAAATTAGCTTCACTTCTAGTTGCTTTTGCCTATGGTAACACGTCACACGTTGGGGCTGGTGCAACTCTTGCAATAGATGAAATACTACAGACTATAATTGACTTAATAATAAGTCATAAAGGCGCCTGTATTGGTATTCTCCCTGAAAAAAATGATCTTTTCAGCACTCCTGACGAAAATGACTTTTTTGTAAAAGCTTCCATTATCGGCAAAGAATGGAATAAAATACCTCCACAACAGAGGGTGGAAATCTCTTCTGTAGATGGGGCAATATTACTTGAAGATAAATCTTACATCATCAAAAATATTGGTAAAATTCTTAATATAGACAAAGGAGAGCCTGGAGATGGGGGAAGAACATCAGCAGCAAAATTTATTGCTAAAAACGATGGTATAGGAATTAAAGTATCAGAAGATGGCAATGTAAATGTTTATATTAAGAAAAATGGGGATGTGATTAAAGCTCTTAGCATGGGCGAGCCTGTTTTTTATGGAAAATAGGTGATGGCGCAAGGCGCTTGGGATCTGTGATAGGGAGAATACCAATTATACTCAAAATGGGACCAATTACACTTCTCTCACACATATTCGGCGATAAACTAAACACCGCAGGGATAAGGGAATCGATGCGCTCAGCCAACCAGCCGTGATAATTCCGTACCCCCATCGCTTCTAGTTCTGCATTATTGTTCATCCCAGAAATTTGCCCACCCGATCAGCAATGCCGCAATTCTGGATAAAACAAGCAGTGTAAGCAGACAGATGATCGTATTAGCAAGAAGTATCGCGCGGGTCAGGATGACTTTCGTAACGAGAAGCAACAGCCAGACAAATATCCCGCAGGAATCAAATATCCTGCCGGCGTTGCAACTGTTCCGGACACAACTTTTCATCGCGTCTTTTTGACAAGGCACGGTTTCGGGTCTGCTTCGACTTTCATTTTCCGATTCGCCTGCTATATTTAGTTTTAAGACCGAAACCACGGGAAAAAACTGATCCATACAACGCAGGAGTCTTGCCGGATGACCGATCCCGACTGGCATTTGATCCGCAATCTGCGGGTGAATTACGAGCATCTGGAACACGCTGAAAAATCGTTTCAGCTCCATTTCGCCACGTTCTCCTGGGTGACCTGCCGGGCGGACTATCATTTCATGCCGCATAAGCATTACCTCCAATACGAGCTGATTGCTCCGCGCGGCAAAAGCTATCAGTGCAGCGTCAATAAAGTTCCGGTCACGGTCAATCCGGGGCAGATCGTCTTGATCCAACCGGGCGACGATCATGAAGATTTTTACCACGAGGACGGGGAACTGATTTTCATGATCTTCACCTTGCAGGACCTGGCCGGGAAAAACTGGAAATACGGAATCATGGCGCCGGATATCCCGTCCCCGGCGCGTGTGGCCGATCTCCCCCCCGGTTCCACCGCGGAACAGATTCTCGACCTGCTGCTTCAGCAGAAAAAGCTCAGCCTCGAACGCATGATCTCATTGCGCAAAATGCTGGAAGCCTTTTTCTGGGAATTCGTCCCGAGCCTGCCCAAATCTCTGCTCGCTCCGCAATTCATCGCCGGCATCGAAGAGGATGTGTTCCGCCAGCAGGTGTTTCATTGTTTCGACGAACTGATCCACGAACATTTCGAGGTGGCCAAGCTGTCGGCCCGGCTGGGCATGAGCAAACGCTCCCTCGAATACCGGTTCCGCGAAGCTTTCGGAACCGGACCGGCCCAGACCTTCACCGCATACCGGGTCCGGCTGGCCGAACAACTGCTGCTGCAGGGGAAAAGCGTCAAGACCGTCGCCGCACAGCTCGGCTTTCAGGACCAATTCTATTTCTCCACCGTTTTCAAGCGGGTGACGGGGATTCCGCCATCCCGTTTGCTCCGTCCGTGCTGATTTGCGCATAATCAAATGTATTTGCGTTTTTTTGCATTCTCACAGCCCTCACATTATTGTATAATTGATTACATGGAAACGGAAATCATTGCAAAAAAGCGGTCATGCGGAATCGGCTCCCGGTCCATTTGAATTTGAATATGACCGTGAAATGACAGGACACCGAACATGACGAACCAGGACAACAGCCAAATGGAATTACAGGTCGACCCCGAAGGCGGATATCGCATCGGAAGTTCCGGGTTCCGGCTTGCCGACGCTCCAGGCGGATTGATCGCCGACGGCAGGAAATATCCGCTGCCGTGGCAGCCGGTCGAGGCAACGGCCGATTCGGTCGCCATGGCCTGCAGCAATGAAGCGGGGAATTGGCGGCTGCGTTTCTCCCGCACCCGCACCCTCAGCGGCGATTCCGGCTGGGAAATCAGCTGGTCCGGCACCTTGCGGCAGCCGCTGAAAAACCTGCGGATCACTTTGCTGCGGCACCCGGAACTGGAGTGCGACCATCTTCTGGCGCAGGGGCAACGGACGGGCGGTTGCCTGTCGCGTTGTCTGCCGGTCGATGCGCCAATGCCTTTCGAGGGATATTATCAGCTGATGCTGCGGCTCGGGAAACAGCATTGGCAGCTGGCGTTTCCGCTGCGCGCGGACCATTCCGCGACGTTTGCCGGGCTGTTGACCGGAAATGCGGTGCGGGGGCTGGAGGCCCGGGTGGAAATCTCGAACTACGACGGGCTGGAACTCCGTCTGCCGACGCTGACCTTCCGCGAATCGGAGAACGGATTCCACCTGATGGAGGATTGGGCGGAGACAAACCGGGAAAAAGAGCGACGCCCCGTCGCTCCCGGAATCGGCTGGAACACCTGGGATTATTACCGCTGGACCGTCACCGAGGAAGCGGTGCTGCAGAACGCCGAATTCATCGCCCGCGACCCGGTTCTTTCGCGTCATATCAAGCGGATCGTCATCGACGACGGCTGGCAATACTGCTACGGCGAATGGGAGGCGAATCCGCTGTTCCCGAGCGGAATGGCCAAGCTGGCGCGGGAATTGACGCGAATGGGGTTTGAACCCGGATTATGGTTCGCCCCGGCGATTGTCGAACCGCACGCCCGGATTGCGCAACTCCATGCGGACATGCTGGCGCAAGGGGAGTCGGGCCTGCCCTGTCTGGCGTTCGAATGCATGAGGCGGCATGGATTCGTCCTCGATCCGACGCAGCCGCAGGTGCAGCGCCATCTCCACGAACTCTTCCGGCGGTATGCCGACATGGGGTACCGGTATTTCAAGCTGGACTTTCTCCATGCCCCGACCAAGGCCAGGCAGTTCGCCGACCGCACCGTGCCGCAGGGAGAGATCGTCAGGAAGCTGTTGGAGCCGATTCACGCGGCGATCCGCGGCCGGGCTTCGATCATGGGGTGCAATTATCCTTTCCTGGCCGGGTCCGATTACGTCGACGCCGTCCGCATCGGCGCGGATATCGCCGCCAACTGGGACAGCGTCGGGAAGAACGCCCTCTCCGTGGCCGCCCGTTTCTGGGCGAATCGGCGACTGTGGGTGAACGACCCGGATTTCGCCTTATGCCGCGGCCCGGAAACCTCCGACGATCCGGAGCTGAACCGGCTGAAACCGCATCTGGTTTTCGTGACTCCGGGCGAAACCGAAGCCGCCGCCCGGATCGCCCCGATTTCAACCGCCACCCGGGCGCAGCTGGAGGTGCTGCTCGGCATCGTGCTGATGGCAGCCGGAGAGATCAACCTCTCGGACAACCTGCCCCGACTCAATGCCTCCGGCCTCGACCTGGCCCGCCGCATCGTCTCGGCGGAAACGGGAGAGACGGGGATTCCCCTCGATCTGTTTCTGGCGGAAAAGCCCTCGTACTGGCTCCAGCGCATCCGGAATGGGCATCGGGTTCTGCTCATCAACTGGACTGCGGAAAAGAAACAACTCGGCATCGAGCTCAGGCAGTACGGCATTCGCGGGGGAGCCGCCTCGAATTTCTGGACCGGAGAACCGCTCCCCTGTGACGGCGGCAGCCTGACCGCCGTCCTGAACCCGCAAAGCTGCTTGCTGGCGGAAATACGAAAATAAACGGACTCAACCCGAACACTCAAACTAGAAAAGAGGCAAACATGGACACGCAAAGCATCGGAAAAGAGAAACATTGTTTCACATTGATTGAACTCCTTGTCGTAATTGCAATCATTGCAATTTTGGCTTCCATGCTGCTGCCGGCACTGAACAAAGCCAGGGAAAGCGCAAAGAAAACCGGCTGCACCAATAACCTCAAGCAACTGGGAACCCGGCTGGTGATGTACTCGAGCGACTACAAGGGCAGCGTCCCGGGCGATGTCTACAATGCCGTCGCCCTGGCTTACGGCGTGACCGGGTCGTCCGCCCAGATAACCTCCATGGCCAAAAAACTCAATATTTTTCCGGCAACTCCCAAAGGGGTGAGCATCTGCCCGGGAGCGACAGAGGTGCCCGGCGTCAACTACTACCGGTCCTCTTACGGGCTGACCCGGGGATTTGACAGCGTTTACGGGTATGGGCCCAAAAGCGGCGGAGCCTATTATGTCGATAATGCCTCCTCGCCGACCCGCACGGTCTATCGCAATCTGATGGACATCAAATCCGGTTCCGCGATCATGATGGAAGGGTTGCTCAAATTGACCAACTGGGGTGGTTCCGATATATTCGCGACTGCCTACGGGGCCTTCCAGCCTTCGTACACGAACAAATGGTATATTTATCAGGGGACCACCACCATTTACAGTGCGGCGGCCTTCGGCAATCACGTAAACACGGCCAACTTTCTCTTCACCGACGGCCATACAAAGTCCTTCCATGCCGGAGCACAATTCAACAATGACTGGCAGCCGCGCTGAATTCCCCCTGCGCCGATCGCAACTGACGAATCGAGGAAAGAGGAAATCGCATGACGGATAAGCCGGAAAACCTGCGCTGTGAAGGATTGCCGGAACCGCTTGGAATCGGCACTTCCGTCCCGCGGCTCAGTTGGGAGCTGCCGATCGGACGACGCGGCGCAGCCATGACGGGGATGAGCATACTGGTCTGGGACAATGCGGAGGGAACGGTCTGGGAAAGCACCTGCACGGACTGTCCGGTTCCGGAAGCCCTCTATGCCGGGACGCCCCTCCGTCCCCACCATTCGTATGGCTGGAAAGTGAAGGTTCTTTTTGCGGACGGCAGAGAGGGCGAATGGAGCGACCCGGCCCATTTCGAATGCGGATGCTTCTCCATCTCCGACTGGAGCGGCTCCTGGACCGCGTATCCGGCCAACCTCAAATACCATAAGAATCTGACGGTCGTTCATCTGCGGCAGGAGTTTTCCCTGCGGCAGGATGCGATTCCGGTCCGGGCGCGGGCATTGGTCGCGGCCACGGGACCGCACCCGGCCGTCGGCAACGACGCCATGCGCATGAATCTGTATCAGTTGTGGCTCAACGGCCGGAAAGCGGGAGACGACCTGATCAATCCCGGCCAGCTGGCAGTGCAGAGCGGGCGGGCTCTTTATCGCGTCTTTGATGTTCTTCCGCTGCTGGAACAACACAATGCCGTCGGCATCATCCATGCCGCCGGAAAAATCAGCATCCAGATTTTCATCGACTATGCCAACGGCGAGAGCGAACAGGCCGTCGACGGATCACGGTGGCGGCGGAAAACCGGCGGCGGACCTTACCGCCGCTTGTGGAAACACGACATCAAGGAATATGGCGGAAGAGGCGAATTTTACGATGCGGGGAGCGAATTGCCGGGGTGGGCCCGGCCGGGATATGCCGATTCCGACTGGCAGAAAGCGTTTCCCTGCGCACCGCCCGGTCTGCTGGCTCCGCAGACCTTCGCCGTCACAATCGATCAAACGGTTTCGCCCGCTTCGGTCAAAACCTTTCCGGACGGGTCTACCGTGATCGATTTCGGCCGCAATATGAATGGCATATTCGCTCTTGACACCCGGGGGAAACCCGGCGATGCCGTCCGCATGCGGTTTGCCGAACTCCTGGATGCGTCGGGAAGGATCGATTGTTCCTCAACCTCTCCGCTGGCGGAATTCGACCAGGAAGACATCTACATCCGAAAAAGCGGCGAAAAGGAAACCTATATGCCGGCGTTTGCCACCCATGCTTTCCGATATGCGGAGATTACCGGGATGTCCGGCCGGCCGGAAGCCGGAGACATGCGGGCATTGTCCATCGCCGCCGACCTGCCGAACCGGAGCAGCTTCCGGTCCTCCAGCGACGCGCTCGACCGGCTCGACCGGCTCTGTGCCGACACCATGCGGGCCAACATGGTTTCGGTTCCGACGGACTGTCCGGGAAGGGAGCGCAACGGCTGGCTTGCCGACGCCTGGACGGTCTGCGATGCCGAGTTCCTGAATTTCGACGCCGTGCATTTATACCGCAAGTGGTTCGCCGACATCGGCGACATGCAGGAGCCGGACGGATGCCTGCCCTACGTCTGCCCTTTCGCCTACCCGCCGGAAGGAAAAGACATCATCTGGGCCGCCTGCTTCACACTGATGGTATGGGATGCCTACCGGAACAGCGGCGACCGGCGTCTTCTGGAAGAGAATTATCCGGTCATGCTGAAACTCGGCCGCTATCTGGCCGGTCTCCTCCGGTCCGGGGCGGCGATCTCCGACTTCGTGCTTTTCAACGGCGACCATGCGGCCCGGGAAAGGCCTTCGGCGGAGTACCTGGGCCGGGTCTATTGCGCGGCCAATCTGGACCGGCTGGCGACAATCTGCGGTCTGCTGGGAAAGTCTTCCGACGAATCATTCTTCCGGCAGCAAAGCCTTCGGATTGCGGGAGCGGTGCACCGCGATTACCACCGGCCCGACGGCGGTTACGACAACGGGTCGCAGAGCGCCGATGCACATGCCCTTTGTTTCGGCATTGCGCCGGTCTCCTGCCGCCCGGCGGTGCTGTCCCGCCTCACCGAGACGCTGGAGAAGAATCCCGGATTCACCGCCGGAATGCTCGGCACCCATGCATTGCTTCAGGTTCTCACCGAAAACGGCCGCGACGACCTCGTCTGGAAGGTCGTCGGCAGCGAGGAACCCGGAACCTGGGGGTATTGGCAGAAGCACGGCCCGGCCGATACTGCGCCGGAACACTGGATTCCGGAAGAACACCCCGGCTGCAGCCGCAACCACCCGATGCTGATCGGAGGGATTGCGTCATGGCTCTATCGCGGGCTGGGCGGAATCCGGATTCTCGAACCGGGTTACCGGAAGGTGGAATTCCGGCCGTATTTTCCGCCCGATCTCACGGAACTGGCGGTGAAGGTGGACTCGCCTTACGGGGTAATCTCTTCGGCCTGGGCCCGCACCGGCGACCGGGCGGCGCTGGCGGTTTCGCTTCCGCCCGGCTGCCGGGGGACACTGCGCCTGCCGTGTCCGGAGGCCGTCGGCATTCATTACGATCCGGACCGGGTAACCGTTCCGGACGGCGAATCGTCCGGTTCTGTTTTTCAACTGGAATCCGGTCACTATGACTTCCGGTTTCAAGTTTGTCCGTAATCCTGAGACCGATGAAACAACAACCAATGGGAGAGAACATGTCATTTCGCTCAATCGTCCTGTCGTTCCTGGCATCGGCTTCGGCCATACTGCTGAGTACGGCCGTTTCTGCCGGAGAAAAAATGCTTTATCAAAATGATTTCACCTCGCCCGGCGCGCTCGCCGGCTGGATCAATGCCGGATCGGCCGCCGTCCTGCCTCACGACGGCATCGACGGGAGCGGCTGCGTCAGGCTGACCCTGACCCCCGAAGACAAACAGAAAATGATCCACGTCTATCGGAACATGGAGATCGACCGGTTTGCCGGCCGGGCGGTGCAGCTGGAGGGGTGGATCAGGGGGGAGAACGTCAGCACCGGCAGCAAGGCGATCTTCGGGCCCAAACTGATGCTCGCGATCACAGACAAAAACCAGACCGTCTGGCTGGATCAGCCCAAACTGTACGGGACGTTCCCCTGGACGAAGTTTCAGGTCTTCGCCCGCATTCCGGCCGAACCGAAGCAGATCAAACTGGTATTGGGGCTGGAAAACGTCACCGGGACCGTCTTCTTCAGCCGGGTGAAGATCGTCGAAGTTCCCCAGGTTGCGCCGCCCAAAAGCGACGCCGGAAAAGCCGCGTTGCAGCAGACGCCCGCCTATCGCGGCACCATGCTCGGCACCCGGCTCAAGGAAGAGGATCTCCGGGAACTGGCGGAAACCTGGGGCGCCAATCTGGTCCGGTTTCAGATGGTCCGCACCTGGGGGAACAAACCGGTCAGCGAAGCAGAATACGACCAATGGCTGGACCTTCAGCTGGAACGCCTTGACCAGATGCTGGTCTGGGCGAAAAAATACGGATTCAAAGTGGTGGTCGACCTGCATTCCGGCCCGTTCATGGACCAGAACGCCCTGGCCCACAACCGGCTGATCTGGAATCGCAGAATGAACGACAAAATGGTGGAGGTCTGGCAGAAAATCGCCCGCAGATACAAAGGGACTCCGGAAATCTACGGGTACGACCTGCTCAACGAACCGCGCGAAGACGGCTATGTCTTCGAATCCGACGGTCCGCTGGACTGGAACCGGCTGACGGAACGCGTCGCCAAAGCCATCCGCGAGATCGACCCGGAGACTCCGATCATCATCGAACCGGCCCCCTGGGGCAAGCCGGTCGGCCTGACCACCTTCCAGCCGATCGATGTTCCCAACGTCATCTACAGCATCCACTTCTATACCCCCCACGACATCACCCACCAGGGCGTCAGCGAAGGCGAACCCTACACCGGCGCAAGCTATCCGAGTGAAATCAAAGGGGTGAAATGGGACAAGGAGCAGCTGCGCAAAATGCTGCTGCCGGCCCGGGAATTCCAGTTGAAGTGGAACGTCCCGATCTTTGTCGGGGAGTTCGGCTGCATCCGCTGGGCCCCCGGCGACACCGGGCCGAACTACCTGCGCGACTGCATCGACCTCTTCGAAGAGTTCGGCTGGGACTGGACCTTTCACGCCTACCGCGAATGGGACGGCTGGAGCGTCGAACACGAAGGGTCCGAACCCGGCAAACCCGGAAAATTCGTCGACTCGACCCCGCGCAAAACCGTCCTGCTGGAGGCGCTGAGACGAAACCGGATCAAAAAGAGCGAGTGACGGGCCGGACCGGAAAACCGGAATTACGCCCGCCGACTGAATCCCGGATCATTGGGGACGGGAGCGGTGGCGGTGGCGGAATTCGCTGGGGGTGAGCCCGGTGTGCTGGCGAAAGACCCGGCTCAGGTGGAATTCGTCGCTGAATCCGCATTCGCGGGCGATGTCGCGCAGCTTCTCCGCGCTGGCGGCGAGATAGTGCCCGGCGCGTTCGACCCGGGCCTCCTGGAGGAGCCGGGAAAAGTGCTTGCCGAAGAGCTGCTTGACGACGAAACTGGCGCGGGACCGGGAGAGTCCGAGCTCCTCCGCCAGGTCTTCGAGGCCGATCGGTTCGGGCGCGTGTTCGCGGAGGTAGGCGGCGATGCGGGCGCCGCGCTCATCGGGAACGGTGTCCAGGAGCCGCTCCTTCCAGAGCCGCATGACGATGCCGTCGCCGCAGAGTCCGCAGAGGGCGAAAAGCGCGGCGGGGTTCTCCGGAACGGGCGGCAGTTTGGCGTATTCGGCATAGAACGCCTCGGGCAACCCGGCGGGAGGCTCCGCGCCGCGCCAGAGCCCGGAATAGAACATGCCGTAGTGGACGTTCCCGTAGCGAAGCGGCGTCACCACCTGCGCCAACCCTTTCCAGCAGACCGCAAGAAACGGGCCGGGTTCGGAGAGACAGCGGCTGTTCATCGCGTAACGGCAGTGGCGGACGCAGCGCTCGTCGAATCCGGCCAGGCAGGCCGGATTGCCGCGATGGCTGCGCCGGGGCGTGGCAAACACCGAACGCTGCGCGAAGAAATGGGCGTTGTCGATCACGGCGACCGGAAGCCCGAGCAGATGCTCGAACGCCGCAAGGCACTCTTCCGGTCCCCGGATCGTTTCCATCGGTCAGACGAGCTCCAGCGAATCCACGCCCAGCTTGACCATGCAGTAGCCCGGATTGTAGGGCGGCGCAGGCCAGCCGAGCACGTTCGGCTCGCGGTTGAACGACAGCGTGCCGACCGCGTAACTCTCGCCCTCCGCCAGATGGAAGGGGCCGAGCAGGTTGCGAAGCGACATCGTGATTTCGATTTCGAGCGTGTTTTTCCCGGCGTGGATCAACTGCGCAACCGGAACGGCGGCGAACCCGTGGGTCCAGACGCCCGCCTCCTCGCGGTTGATCGCAATGCGGTAGGAATTCCCGCCGACCGGGTTGAAACGAAGCAGCCGGATCTTCTCGGCCTCGCTCGCGGTGAGCTCGAATTCGCGGGAGAGCGTGAACTTCCCGGCGAAGAACGGCAGCCCTTGCGTCACCAGATCGGCCGCCTTGACCGTTTTGCCGACGGCCGGAGCGCCGAGGGCGAACGTGCCGTGCAGCCGCTCCGCGCCGCGGATCAGCGGCTCGACCCGGCCGGTGTGGTTCACCGTGAAGTCGCCCCACAGGTAGATCGCCTCGATCTCCGAATCGTAAGTCAGCATGTTGTATTCGGTTTCGAAGCGGCGGGCGCGTTCGAGCCGGGCGTAGACCTCGGAATTCTGCTGGAAGCAGGTTTTCATGGCAATCACGTTGCGGCCGGGCTTGAGCTTCGCCGGGAGCGCGACCTTGCGGAACGCGGGGTCGAAGAGCGAACCGGAATCGACGCCCGGGAACGCTTCTCCGTTCAGCTCGAAGGCGAACGCTTCCGGCGTCTCCACCAGCATGGTTACCGGTTTGGAGAAATCGAAGCCGTCGGCGATGTCAAAGCCGTATTCGAGCTCAAGATCACAGGCGCGGCCGAGTTTCAACAAGCGGCCCTGAATGACGCTGACGTCGTCGGCGACCCAGCCGCCGCCGTCCACGCGGTAGCGGCAGCGGTCGAGGGTGAGCAGATTTCCGCTCGACGCGGCAAGGGTGAATTCGGCGGAGAGATGCTTCCGCGCCGGGAGCCGGAACGGGTTCAGCGCCGCGACTTTGCCGATGTGATGGGCCGGGTGCCCGGCGAGGAAGAACATCGCCGCCTCGCCCGCCGCCAGCGAATAGTGGAAGCTCAGGTGTTCGCCGGAGCGGTGCACGTCGGAGAGCAGCGAAAACTTGCCGGTCGCCGGGTCGAGCACCTCGACCTGCCGCCCGCCGTTGCGCGGCAGCGAGAGTTCAAGGTCGCACGGCTGATTGTACGAGACGTTGGCGACGAAGAAGAGCCGACCCGGCTGGTCGTGAAGCTCGATGTCGCGCCAGGTGCTGACCACCCGTCCGCAGGGAACGCCGTGTTCGAGGATGACGGAGCGGAACTCGCCCAGTCCGGCGGCAACCGCTTCGGCGACGGCCTCCTCGCAATCGAAGGCGGGGAGCGAACGGAACCAGTCGCGGACTTCAACCGACGCGGGTTCGCCCTCGACAGTCAGCTTCTCCGGCTCGAACGAGTTGCGGACTGTGAGAATCTTGCCGCCCGCCGCGTGGAACTTCTTCAGAAGGTCGAGCATCGGGGAAGAGAAGTTGGTGATCTGCGGGACGACGACATGCCGGTAACTGCAGAGACCGATGCGGATCGCGCCGTCTTCGAATGCCCCGTCCGACGCGACGAGCTGTTCGTCGGCGTAGTGGTGCGCCACCTGAAGACGGTCGAGGGCGCGGGTGGTCTTTTCCAGGCTCTTCGAGTAGAATTCGAGCTTCGAGTCGGACTCTTCGCCGACATAGAGGGGCCAGACCGACGACTGCGGGTGGACGACCAGCACGTCAACCGAAGCCTTCCCCTCGGCCAGCAGCATGCCGACCCGGGCGAAGTAGTCGTTGACGCTCTTGTAATCCCCCCACCACGGCTGGTGGCTGAACAGCGAGGCGGGGTAGTCGCGCTTGCGCAAGCCCCGCAACGAATAGCTGGAGAGGTGCGGGCAGACGAAGTTGACGCCGTGCGCGAACTGCTGCTGGAACATCCAGCGCAACCCGAAGAAGTTGACATTCCAGCCGCAAAGCGCGAAGCTCTCGGAGAGAATCTGTTTGCGGCCGAACTGCATCGCCACCGAAACCAGCTGGGTCATCGCCACCGGCGACGGCTCGGTCCGGCAGAGGTGGTCCATCCCCGGAATGTGGTAGTATTTGTACTGCGGCATGATCGCGCCGTTGCTGGAGAGCTGCGACCGGCAGGTCTCTTCGAGCACATGGTGGCCGGTCAGCAGCCAGCCCTTTTCGTCGCACCAGTCGTAAATTTGCTTCTGGAAGTTCTCGGCGAACAGCCGGGCGCAGAGGCTCCAGAAGCGGATGCGCATGGCGTCGCTCTCGGGAGTCCCCAGGAACAGCAGCGGAAGCTCCTTCAAAAGTTCGCGGCGATATGCCCGCCAATACTCTTCCTCAAGCACGAACGACCAGAGCAGCCCCTTGCGCGAAAGCTGCGGCTCGTCGGTGAAGATGCCGCGCATATGGGTGAGCAGCTTCTTCGGAATCTTTTCGTAATAGTGCTGATGGGTCACCCGGATGAATTCGCGGACGATCTTCGGGTCGAGGTTGTCCACATAGAAGGGGTTGATCTCGAAATAGCAGCGGAGCAGCTTCCCGGTGGTTCCCTTCGGCAGTTTTTCGCCGAGGAGTTCGAGGGTTTCCGGATCGTACCAGCCGATGGTGTTCTCCCTCTCGGCGGCTTCGAGGTCGGCCGCGTCGAGGAATTCGTGGCGGAGATATTTCTGCTGGTACTTGACGCCGAGCCCGTTGACCAGCCCGCCGCCGAAGCCGCTCGGCCAGCCGTTTTCGTCATAGAGCCAGCCGTCGATGCCGCACTTGCCGGCCTCGTCGAGACAGGCGTTGACGCACTCCATCCACTCGTCGGAGAGGTAGGCGGTCTGGAGTCCGCCGCGGGCATGCATGAAGAAACCGCCGAGTCCGGCCGCCGCCATCTCGCGCACCTGGCGGCGCAGTTCCTCGGGGTCGAGTTTGTCGTTCCAGCTCCAGAAGGGCGCCGGACGGTATTTCACCGGCGGATTGGCGAGATCGATGAGAGTCTTCATTCTTCACTTTCCTGTTCTATATGCATTGCTATAATTTGAAAATCGAACCGATTTTGCCGCCGAGCATCGCTCCGGCGGCGGCCAGCGTCGCGGCGAGGAACAGCATCGCCCAGACGCCGAACGCACACGCGATATACGGACCAGAACCGAGCACCTGCGAGAGATCGTAGATCGCCCGGGTGATCGGGTAGAACTCCGCCTTCTGCGCCAGAATCAGCGAGTCGGAGACTTCGAGCATCGAGAAGCTGAAGGCGAACAGCGCGCCGACGATCACGTTGGCGAACACCAGCGGCAGCGTGACCCGGCGGAACGCGCCGAACGCGGTCGCGCCGAAACTGCGGGCGGCATTTTCCAACTCCTCCGGCGTCTGCTCCAGACCCGCCGAGACCGAACGCACCACATAGGGCAGCCGCCGCACCGCGTAGGCGATCCCCAGCAGCAGGAACGGGTTCTCAACCGGGTTGAAATACTTCGCCGCGAAACCGAACCGCACCGACATGCCGAGGTAGCCGAAGGCGATGATGATGCCCGGCACCGCCAGCGGCAGCATGGCCAGCAGGTCGGCGACGCCGCTCCCGCGCAGTTTCCAGCGCACCGCCGCCAGCGAAACCAGCACGCCGATCACCACCGCGATCAGCATCGCCAGCAGCGAGTAGTGGAGGCTGTTGACGATGCTCGGCAGCACAATCTTGTTGGAGAGCGCGTTGTCGAAATTGAGCAGCGTGAAGTCGCGCGGCAGGATCGTCCCGTACCAGCGCAGCGAAAACGCGGTCAAGAGCAGCGCCAGATGGGGCAGCGCGGCGAGGAAGGTGACGAAGAGGAACACTGCGGTCGGCACAAACCGCCGCCAGCCGGAGCGGCGGACCGCCCCCGCCCCGGCCGTCCCTTTGACCGTGGTGTTGAGCGGCGTGCCGCCCAGCGCGAATTTTCCAGCCAGGTACATCGCGGCGGCGAAGAAGAGCATCACCACCACCAGCGCATAGGGCACCGGATTGCTCTCAAGCTCCATGATTCCGTTGAAGATCTGCACCGGCGTCACCCGGTTGTAGCCGAACATCAGCGGCGTGCCGAGTTCGGTGAAACTCCACACCAGAACGATGCTGCCCCCGGCGAGAATCCCCGGCTTCATCAGCGGGAAGGTGATGCGGCGGAAGCGCGTCCAGCGCGCCGCGCCGAGATTCCGCGCCGCCTCGTCAAGCGCCGGGTCGAGGTTGCCGAGCGCGGTGACCAAATTGAGGTAGAGGATCGGGTAGAGGTGGAGCGCCTCGATCAGGCAGACCGACCAGAACCGCCCCTTTCCGCCGAGAAAATCGACCGCCCCGAACCCGCAGGAGGTGAGAATCGTGTTGACCACCCCGTAATGCCCGAGAATCTGCTGGAACCCGAGCGCGCCGACGAACGGCGGCAGGATCATCGGGATCATGACCAGCAGGTGCGTCAAATTCTTGCCGGGGAACTCATAACGGTTGTAGAGCAGCGCCAGCGGGAAGGCGATCAGGAAGACGAGGAAGGTCGTCACCCCCGCCACCGCGAAGCTGTTGACCAGCCCCTCGCGGTAGATGAAGTTGCCGAACACCTCGGCCAGCAGCCGCCGGTCGAGCCCGACTTCGACCACCGTGTAGATCGGGGTCAGCAGGAACGCGCCCAGAAAGAGGACCGTCGCCGCCAGCAGCAGATATTGTACAAACCGGTTGCCCATGAATTATTTTCCTTCCTTCGCCAGCCGTTCGGCTTCGAGATAACCGGCCCGCGCCGACTCGCTCCACTTGCGGCAGAGCGCGGCGACTTCGACCGCGTCGCCGCGGAGCGCCCGGTTGGCGGCGGCGATGTCCGCATAGGGGAACGGCAGCCGGTTGAAGGCCGCCATCGCCTGCGGAACCTTCTCCGGTCCGCCGGCGTCGATGATCGCCTTCCAGGCGCGCTGGAGTTCGGGGTGGGGGTCGATCATGATGCAGCGAATCAGCACCCGCAGGAGTCCGTAATACGGCGCGGTCAGCGCCGGGCGGTAGGTGAAGTCCGCCCCGGACTCATACGGGTTGTAGTCGGGGTCGGAGCGGGACGGACGGTACTTCGGGTCGTAGAGGTCGCGGCGGATCGGCGGGCGGCGCAGCGCGTGCTTCTCGGGTCCGCCCGGCGTTCCCGTCCGGAAGGCGTGGAGCTTCTGGCCTTCGACGCTCAGCAGGAAGTCGATGAACGCCTCGGCCGCCTTCCGGTTCGGCGCGCCGCGCAACATCTGGACCGGGTCGGCGGAGACCGCCGTCCCCCCTTCCGGCGGCACATAGAAGAAGCGCGGTTTTCCGTCGAACTGGAGCGCGTTCCACTCCTGTTCGGTGAAGCCGTAGGTGTCGATCGCCATGCCCGCCGCGGCGTTTCCGCTCGCCACGTCGCGCGGAATCTTGCCCGCCGAATCGGTCAGGTTCCGGGCGTTGCCGAAGATCCGCTTGATGGTGTTCAGCCCCTGGCTCCACCCTTTGTCCGGGCTGCCGGAGTCGGCCATGCACTGTTGGATCAGGATCTCAAAGCATTTGTTGGCCGAACCCGATTTCGACGGGTCGGCCAGTGCGAGCGTGTTGTAAAAACGCGGCGCGGCGAGGTCGGCCCAGCGCTTCGGCGGCGTAGACGGGGAGAGTTTCGCAACACGGTCGGCGTTGTAGCAGATGCCGAAGGTGGAGAGCACCACGCCGTAGTAGCGCCCCTGTTTGTCGTAAAGTTCGTCACCGCCGAAGCTCTGCGGAATGATCTCCGGTTTGAAATATTCCGGGTGCCGCTTCTGCGCGCTGCCGTCCACCGCGAAGCCGCGTTTGGCGTGGCGCTGCATGTCGAAGGTGCCGCCGCCGGCCATCAGGTCGACGCCGATTCCGACATCGGAGGCGAGAAAGAGCTTCCGCGCCCTCTTCACCGCCTCGGACGCTTTCGGGTCGCTGTCCACGGTCGGATCGGCGTAGCGTTTGGCGATTTCATTGGTCCACTCGCCGTTGGCGGGGTCGGATTCGAAATAGCGCCGGAACTCCGACTCGTAACGGTCGGCGATGTATTTGACGATGTCGGAAGTTCCGCCGGGCGAACGGAAGTCAAGCTCGATGTCGCGCCCGTACTTTTCACGGTACCAGCGGCGGAAGGCCAAATCGTATTCGGATTTGATCGACTCGTTGTGCGCCGAAATGATGACCAGTTTCTCGGCCGGGGCGTCGGACTTCACCGCCCCCTTCTCCGCCGCCGGGCGGAGGAAAAACGGAATGGCCAGCAAAACAAGAACCGGCAGCACGGCGATCAGAATTTTCTTATGCATGACGTGCTCCGGTTCACCGCACCACCTTCAGCTGCGAAGCGGGAAGGTGGAGGAAAAAGGATTCTCCGCACTTCCGCTCCGGCGGCGCGCCCTCGATCACGGTCAGGGACTGCCCGGCGGCCTCGAAGGTCCATTCGCAGCTCTCCCCGGTGAAGCTGCGCCCGGTCAGCTTCGCCGCGATCACGTTCTCCCCCGGCGCGTCGGTGAAACGGATTCGCTCGGGGCGGATCATGGCGCGAACCCCTTCGCCGGGCCTGCCGGGACCGTCGAGCTTCAGCGTGCCGAACGGAGTTTGCCAGCCGCCTTGCGCGTCGAGGGTTCCTTCGATGAAATTCGCATCGCCGAGAAACGAGGCGACGAAAGCGTCGCCGGGGTCGTTGTAAATGCTCTCCGGCGTGCCGATGCGGCGGATGACCCCTTGCTCCATCACCGCGAGGCGGTCGGCCATGCTGAGCGCCTCCTGCCGGTCGTGGGTGACGTAGATCGCGGTCTGGCCGCGCTCCTTGCAGATGCGGCGGATTTCGCGGCGCATGGCGTCGCGCAGCCGGGCGTCGAGGTTCGACAGCGGTTCGTCGAGCAACAGCAGCGCAGGCCGCACCGCCAGTGCGCGGGCGAGCGCGATGCGCTGCTGCTGGCCGCCGGAGAGCGACGGAATCTTCCGTTCGGCATACTCCTCCATGCGGACCAGTTCGAGCGCGGCGCGAACCTCGCGGTCGAGTTCGGCCTTTTTCTCCCCGGCGGAACGCAGCCCGAAGGCGACATTCTCATAGACCGAGAGATGCGGCCAGAGCGCGTAGTTCTGGAACACCATCGCGGTGCGGCGTTTTTCCGGAGGCAGCCGGGTGATTTCGACGCCGTCGAAGCGGATCGAACCGGAATCCGGCTCGACCAGCCCGGCCAGGATGCGCAGCAGCGTCGATTTCCCGCAGCCGGACGGCCCGAGCAGGAAGAACAATTCGCCGGCCTCGACAGCGAGATCGATCGGCTTGAGAACCGGAACGCCCTGCCGGTACGACTTGGCGATCCCCTTGATTTCCACACTGGTCATAGCGTCACTCTTTCTCCGGCGCGCCAAAGCGGTTCGACGGCGGCGCCGATTGATACAATATAACCAGTTAATCCGAAAAAGTCCAGTTGATTTATCCCGGAATTTCGGGAATCCCATCGGCAAAATATAAAAATATAGATATTTTTTTATCAATTACTCTTGATATTTCCGGTCCGGCAGTATATCTTGATAAATGAAGAACGAAGATCACGACGGCAATTCGGATGTTCGGTTCTTCATTCCCAATTCCCTTTTTCCCTGGGCCGGATGTTTTTCCCGCATCCGGCCTCCCTTTTGTTTCGGGAAAAGCTTTTATTCCCGGAAGACCAACGTGCCGAACATCTCCGGATTGAGGAAGCTGTTGGCGTGCGTCGGAGACCAGCACTGAAGCTCCTTCCCCGCGTTGTATTCCCGGCAGAAATTGGCCTGCCAGCCGGTCCGGTCGCTCGGCGGAGCTGCGCCCAGCTCGGCCAGCAGCGCAAACGGGATGCGAATTTCCGCCGTCCAGATCCCTTCGTTTTTCCCCACTTTCGCCTCCCAACCAGTCGCGGGTTTCCGACCGACCGGACCGCCGAAAAGATTGACGAACCGGTATCCGCGATGGTCCAGGGCGAATTGGACGTACCGCTTGCCGGGCTTCAGGAAAACTTCGACCAGATCGGAACTGCCGAAAAAATCTCCGTCCGGATTGGCGAGAACGGTTTCGACCAGCGGTTTGTCGAACTCCATGCGGAAGCCGAAGTAGATCGCCTCGCGATCGAACACCGCCCGCAGATAAGTCCGGCGGCCCGGAGCAACCGCCTTGCCGCAGCGGGTTTGAAATTCGGCTTCCGGAACGTTCTTCCAGCAGGGATCGTCGAGTTTCCCGTCGATCTTCGGCGGCTGCGAAGTCAGTTCCACCTCCAGCTGCGGACGCGGAGATTCGAACCTGACATAAAGCCGGTCCAGATCGGCTCCGATCCAGCGGTCCGCCAGCCCCCGGATGCGCAAATCCGCTTCGCGCTGTTTCAATTCGGCCAGTTTCGCCTTGAAATCGTCCTGAGGACTCATCCGGTTCAACTCGTCAAAACAACGCTGGAATTCCTCGATTTCCCGCACGTCGTAATGCGGACGGAAACGGCGGTAAATCTCCGCATAGGTCCGGGCGGCGTCATATGCGGCGGGGTTCCACAGATAGGCGTTCGTGCCCACCCCGTACCAGACCATCCATTGCGAGGCGCTGAACCCGTGGGCGTTGATGAAAATCCCGGAAGAAGCCAACCCCGGCGCAATCCGAGTTTCCCAGCGATAGATGGGAAACCGGATGCATTCGCTGTTGTCCCAGAGAAAGGTCTTGTGCCCTCCCGCATAGCCGGAAAAGGTCTTCTCCTCAGCCGCGGTGATCTCCCGAGAAATCACCTTCGGCCCGGTCCAGACGATCGGAATTTCCGGCGGCAGGCTCTCGCCGAGCTCTTTCAGATACCGCTGCATCGCCGGAGCGTTGCCGGTATGCTGCAGCGAGTAGACCGGCGGACAGAAACACAATTTCACGCCGGGAACCTCCTTTTGCAGATAACTCATCAGGAACCCGTGTCCGCGCCCGGCGGAATCGCCGAATTCTTGCTTTTCTTCCGGGGAGAGCAGCACATAGCGCCCATCCTGCAGCGGCGTCCAGTCGTCGGTGCAGATCATGATGAAACGGAATCCGGAATCGCGGGCGAAGCGGCACCGTTCGGCCAGACCCTTCCGGTCCTCTTCCGAAGCGATGTTGAAAAACGACTTCTCCCGGGTTCCGCCCGTCGCATAGATATGGTAGACCAGCATGAACTTCATGACCCCGGCATCGGCATAACGCTTCTGGACGGAGAGAATGTCACGGAACCGTTCCGCCGTGAATTTATGCCACTCGGCGCGATACTGGTAGGCGAGCCCGCCATATTTGTACTCGGCGGCGAACCGGATCTGCTCCCCGGAGAACGGGGAGTAACTGCCAATGAACCGCTCTTTCCAGACCGGGGCGTCTTCGACTTCGGCCAGCGTAATCTCGAGGGACTCCCCGTCGCGCCGGATCAGCTGAATCAGCGTCATGACGCCGTTCAACATTCCGGCCGGGCCGTCGCCGTCGATTTCGATCCGGTTGCGCCCGTCATAACGCATCCGGTAAGCCTCGGAATCCGCGTTCCCGCTCGTCAGTACGAGGGTCAGTTCCGGCGTTCCGGCGCACGGCGGCAGGTTCAGGAATTCCAACGCCAGCTTCGCCGCCGGAATGTCCGGAGCCTGCACGTTGACCCGGTCCGCCCGCACCCGGACGACCGGCCCGTACTGGATCGACTGCGGCTCGGGAATCACGCCTGCCGACAGAGCGCCGCAAAGCAGGACCAACGCAAAAAACTTCTTTTTCATAACTCGTTTTCCATCTTATCGAAAGGTTACGGTGCCGAAATACCGTTTGTCGGTCAGCTCCTGTTCCGGGGCGGGCGACCAGCAGGAGGCTTCTCCGTCGAGATGATTGCGACGGGCGAAATTGAGATTCCATTTGCCGCCGCTCTGCGGCGGGCGATACATGATCTTTCCGGCCAGTTCAGCAAACGGAATTTCCATCTCCAGAATCCAGTACCCGGGAAATACCTGAATTTTTTTGCGGACCTGCGGATTGAAGTTCACCGGGGGCTGCCACTCCATGCGGTCGGAGAGGTTGCCGGACCGGTCCACAACAATCCACCCCGCCCGCCGGTTCTGAAGCGGCGGCTGAAGGCAGAGATAAAAGACATCGCCGCCGCCGTCAAGCGGAGCATCGCGCTCCAGTCGCGCCGGTTCTTCTTCCGTCTTGCCGTAGTTTGCCCGGAACTGGACGAACAGGCTCTCGGGCGTATACCCGAGCTTGACCGTCGAACCGTACTTCGACGAACCGAACCGGTAGACGGCGGCGCCGTTCCAGGCGGGATCGCCGCCGGAGGCATCCAGTTTCGGCGCGGCGGAGAGTTTCGGCACCGTCCCGGTTTTGACTTTGGCGGTACATTCGTCGAACACCGGCTTCGCCGTACGCTCAATCCGGGAAAAATCGAGGTTGTTCCGGCGGAACTCCTCCTTGCGGGCCAGAATGCGCCCGGCAATTTTTCCGCGCTCGCCCCGATCCCAGAGGTTCTGCATGAGGATCAGGTCATCCTGCGTCTGCGCAACAAACCCGGGCATGTCGCGCCCAGCCAGCTGCCGAAACGCGGCCGCATACGATTTGCGGGCATCGTATCCCTGCGGATTCCAGAGATAATCGTTGGCGTTCAGCATGAACAGCTGCGACCAGAAGAAGCTGAATCCGTGGCCGTTGACGTAGATCCTGCCGTCGAGGCCGCTCATCTCCGGGAAGAACGAAGTCCGCCACCACTCCATCGGAGCCGGTTTCATGCTCGAAGTGTTGTCCCAGACGTACAGCCGGTGGCCGTTGACCAGATCGCGGTACTCGCGGCGGTCTTCCGCCGTGATCTTCGCCGATTCCACCGACGGGCCGGTCCAGACGATCGCCGCGTCTTCCGGCAACTCCCGGCTCAGGGAGTCCAGGTATTCGCGGTTGGCGGGCAACTTCGCATTGTGACCGTTCAGCGAGTAGGGCGCCGGGCAGACGGAAACGGCGACACCGGGATGCTCCTTCCGGACCGCCTCGTACACCCGCCGGACCAGAAACCCGTGCGCCTGTCCCGGATTTTTGAATTTCGCCTTTTCCCCTTCCGAAACGAAGACAAAACGACCGTTCTCCGACGGCGTGTAGTCGTCGAACTGGATCATGATCTCCTGAACGTACTGCGCGGCGAAAAGGCATTTCTCGATCAGCAGCTCCACATCCGTCTCCTTCGAGGCGTCCAGGCGCTCGCCGCAGTAGACGTTAAGCATCATCATGAAATCGACCAGGTCGCCGTTGCGCTCCCGGAATTTCCGGATTTGGTCGAACCATTCGCGGTAAGTGTACTTTTTCCCATAAACCGGGTGCTCGTCGGGCGCGAACTTCCGCCAGTCGTAACGGTGCTGGATGCCGTAACCGTCAATTCTGGCCCGGGCCATCTCCTCCATCTGCACCGTCCCGACCGGGCTGTAGCCGCCAAGGAAACGCCACGGCCACTCCGGATAATCCCGAATGTTCCGGATGCACACCCCGTTCGGCGTCAGCAGCTGCAGCAAGGTCGCGGCGGCGTAGAACACGCCCCGGTTGTCGGCCCCCGCGGCATAGACCGTGACTTCGCCGCCGTTCTCCGCGAACGTCAGCACATACTCCTGCGGGCGCTCCAGTCTGACGGTTTCCAACGGACTCCCGGCGAAAATCTTGTCCCCGGCCTTCCCGAGAACCACCCGGAGTTTCCTGCCTCCCGCCGCTTCCGGCAGGTTCCGCAGATGCCCATTCAACATCTCCACCGCGAGCGCGGAGGATTTGACCGGGCGGGAGGATACGACCATTTCGACGTTGCGCGGATCGATTTTCCCGTATCCGTCGGCACCCTGCGCCTCCCGCACCCGGGGAAAGAGTTCAGCGCCCCCGCAGCAGCAGGCCACGGCCAACAGGGCAAGCACTCGAATCAGCGGCTTCATTCAGAGCGTCTCCCCGATCCCGATACCGAGCATGCCGTCGGTGACGCCGGAAACGTTGAACGCATCCACATGAAGATCCAGAAACAGCATGTTGGCACGGCTGCCGTGAAGCCATCCCCACGCCGGCCAAATGGTATTATACGGGCTATACCCCAGATAAGCCTTGCGCAGCACACTGCCCGCGTCCCCCGCGGCCATGCCTTTTGCAATGTCGCCCGCGGTGCAATAGGCGCTGTCGGAAACCACAATTCTGGTGGACGGCTGTCCTTTGGCGCGTTCGAACCGGAACGCACATCCCAGGCTGGGAATCCACCCCCCATAGGTTGCCCGCGATACCCTGGCGTAGGAACTGTAACGCCTGGTCGCCTGAACCGCCTGCGGAGTCATCAGCGCCGTCGGACAGTTCAACGAAGTAAATTTGATATAATTCATGTTGGACAACATCTTCGTCCAGAAATCAAAGTTGCCGCCGCGGCTGCCGTCGTAGGCCGCCATCACCATGCCGTTGAAATCGGCGGCGTAATTGTTCAAGGCCAGTCCGATCTGTTTGAGATTATTGACGCACGAGGTCGATCTCGCCTTTTCCCGCGCTAGGTTCAGGGCGGGCAGCAGCATGGCCGCCAGGATGGCAATGATCGCAATTACAACAAGAAGTTCGATCAATGTAAATAATTTCTTCCGATTTCCGGTCATTTCCATTATCCTTTCCATTTATTTCGTGATGGGAGCTTTTCCACTGGATTCCCTGACCGTCAACGGCCAGGGGACATACCATTTCCGCAATTCCGCCCGAATTTCGCCGAGACTCATTTTTTCTTCCAGAAGGTCGATCATCCGGCAGCCCATGATGTAGCCGTGTTCGGCCTGCGCGGTGCCGCAGGCGGAGATGGCGATGGTGTTCCACCGGCAAAACGGAGTATCGCAACTGGAGACCACGCTGAACTCATCCGGAATCCGCAAGCCGCGCTGCCGCATCCGGTGCATGAATCCGCAACTGATCTGGTCGTTGGCCAGAAGAGCGGTACACCCCCGGCACCGGGAATCGGCGAACACCTGGTCCGCGAGTTCGGTGCCATGCTCGAACTCGTCTCCCGCCACGACTTCAGTCGAGAATACCGGAATGAGCGGTTCTTTCCGCCCGGCATTGCACCGTTCAACCGCCTCGCTCAGCTCCCGGAATTCGGTCTCCCCGAAGCAGGGAAGCAGGATCTTGCGATGCCCTTCGCCGGCCAGATACCGGAGCACATGGGCAAACGTGGCGACCGAGTCCGCACTCAGTTGAAAGAAGGCGTCATCGTCGGCAAGCCCGACAATCCCGATCGGGATGCCGAGCGATTTGAGCTGCTCGGAAGAGTCGCCGAGAATTCCGGCGATAATCAGCCCGTCGATGCCGCGCTGCCGCAGCTCGGGCGGCGTGACGAAATTCTCCACCAGGGAAAGATCGTAACGGCTCACCAGGCAGCGGTAGTCCCGTTCCGTGCACGCCCTTTCGATCCCGGCGAGAATCAGCGAGAAATAGGAATTGGCCAAGCCGAGCGTCGCGGTGGCCGACACCAGAAATCCCAACTGTCGGGTCTTTCGCGTCGTCAGCGCCCGCGCCGAAGGCGATGGGATATAATCGTACTCTTCGATAATCCGCCGCACCTTTTCAAACGTCTTGCGGCTGACCCGCGACTTCGGATCGTTGTTCACCACCTCCGAAACGGTCGAGCGGGCAACCCCCGCCAACCGGGCGATATCGCCGATCGTCATCCGTTTCGGCAAATCGGTTACTGGCATCGCAATCCTCCTATTGATTGATTCGAACCGGTTCGAGTTCGCATTAATTATGATTCGAACCGGTTCGAATGTCAATAGCGGTTCCGAAGAAAATATGATTATTTCTATTGGCCACACTGGAAAATAACAGAAAAAAGCAATTTCTCATTCCCGGCTCTTGACAACTCGGTGTTTTTGCATCATAATATTGCTAAAATAAAATATGTTTTCAATTAGCACTTTTAGCAGTAGGACAAATTTCATGAGCGACACGCTGTTTGCGGAAACGCGCGGATTCGTGCTCGGCCGGATGCGGGAGCTGCTGGCGGACGGCATCCGCAAGATGCCGACCGAGAAGGAACTCGCCTCCGAGGTATTGGCCAGCTATGCGACGGTCCGGCTGGTGATGAAGGAACTCGAAGACGAGGGGTTCATCCGGCGAATCCGGGGTTCCGGCACCTATCTGGAACCGGAGGCGGAGACGCTGCTGGAAGAGGCCTCCTGGCCGCGGCTCCGGCTGTTCTCGTCGCCGCTCTCCGGGAACCGTGAAGCCAATTACGCCGATTGGCTGGTCGACGAGATCAAGCGGGAGGCGCGGCGCGCCCGCCGCCGGGTGATCTACACTCAGGTCCGCACCCACAACGAGTTCCTCACCGGGCTCGCCTCTCCGGCGGAACCGGGCGACGCGGTGGTCTACCTGCCGCCGACCGAGGCGTTCACCATGCGCCAGCTCGGCGAACTCGGCCGTCACGACGAACTGCCGCTCATCGTGATCGACTGCGAACTCGGCAACATCAACATCAGCAACATCGCCTCGGACAACCGGCGCGGCGGAATGCTGGCCGCGCGGGCGCTGCTCGAAGGCGGCTGCCGGAATCCGGCGGTGCTGCTCTGCGAACCGATGCTGCGGCAGAGCGCGCAGCGTCTTCAGGGCTTCCGCGAAATCGCCGAGCTCTCCGGCATCGTTCCGGAAACCATCGACTGCGAAGTCGGAGTCGAAGACGACCGCAATGCGCTCAGCTACGCGAAAATGCTGGCCGCGCTGCGCGCCGGGAAGCGTCCGGACGGAATTTTCGCCATCTCCGACACCGGCGCGCTGGCCGCCTGCCGGGCGATCCGCGACTTCGGCCTCGAACCCGGCCGCGACATCGCGCTCGTCGGCTTCGACGGCCTTCCGGCGGGGCGAAGGAACGATCCGCCGCTGGCCACCATCGCGCAGCCGGTCGAAGCGATCGGCCGCGAAATCTTCCGGATGCTGGATCACTGGAAAAAAGGCAGCCACGAACAGCTGCTGCTCTCCCCCGACTACCTTCCCGGCGAAACGCTGTGGAATGTCAACGAAAAACTCGCCTGAGGTGAAAATCATGCCGCACCGGTTCCGCTATCCCGTCGCCGCGTTCTTCTGCTCCGCCGCCGTCTGTCTCGCGGCGGAGCAATCCACCTGGAAATTCGACTCTTCCGAACAGTGGACCGCGCAGCCGAAACTCGAACTTTCCGTCGGTTTCGACGGTCTTGAAATCGGCGCGGAGCGCACGCCGGAGTGGGGCAAGCCCCCCGCGGTCTACACACTGACCGAAGCGGCCGCCCGGAAGAAGATGGGCGACGTTGCGACGGTCGAATTCAACGCCGAACTGCTCTCCGGCGGCGGCGCGACCATGGCGCTCCGGCTGCGCGACGCGGACGGCGAATTTTTCGCCTACCCCCAGCTCCCGTTGAAGCCCGGAACCAACCGCATCCATTGGGATGTCGTCAAAGGGTCCGCCGGGTCGTGGGGCGAGAAAAAGAACGGCAAAGTCGATTTCCCGGTCCGGCTGGAAGCGCTCGAACTGCAACAGTATCCGGCCAAAGAACCGGCCCGCGTTCTATTGCGCACGCCGGAGGTTCCGGCAAAAGCGGGCATGGTCCGCATCATCCGTCCGCTCGTCAAATTCGACGATACGGCAAAGTGGAGCCTGGATTCCCGGCTGGAGGGCGAACAGACGCCGGAAGGCCTCCTGGTCCGCACCCGGGAGATTCCCGAATCCGGCAAGCCGCCGGTGATCGGCCGCATGAAGGAGGTCATGTTCGGGTTGAAGGATATCGGAGCGCCCGATGCGATCGCCTTCGATGTCGAAGTGCGGAGCGGCTCCGGCGTCAATCTGGCACTCGAACTGACGGATGCCGGAGGCGAAAGTTTCGCCATGCGCCAGAAACCGCTGCATTCCGGCAAAAACCGGGTCGTCTGGGATCTCGCCAACGATATCGCCGGAAGCTGGGGGAAGAACAAAGACGGAAAAATAGATTTCCCGGTCCAGCTGGTGAATATCGTCGTCCACCAATACCCTGCGTCGAAACCCGCGGAACTGCTGTTCCGGCAGGGAGTCAAGCGGGAAACGCTGCGCAAAATCGACGCGGCGGAATTTCGCCTCGACACCGGCAGCCCGGCCTATGTCCTGAAGATCGGGGACGCGCCGAAATTCCGGTTTCACAACCTCGCTCCTGAAAAGAATGCGTTTGCCGCAAAGCTCCGGCTGTATACCCTCACCGGCGCGGAACGCCGGTTTGAACGGAATTTCGAACTGAAACCGGGAGAAGAGGCGGTCTGGACACCCGACTGGCCGGAATCGACGCCGCACGGCGTCTGGCGCTGCGACCTCACGCTCCGCGACGAAGCCGGGAACGAAGCGCGCCTCACCCGGCCCGCCTTCGCCTACCTGACTCCCGCCGGGCCGACGAAAGAGCATAATCCGGAGTTCGAAGTCGGGATGAACATGCGCCAGCAGCACTGGAGCCTCCACGACCGGGAAACGGAGGCCGAGGGTGCCGCCGCCATCGGAGTAAAACTGCTCCGTACCGGTTACACCTGGGAATCGCTCGAACCGTCGCCGGGCGAATTCCGCTTCGACCGGCTCGACGACCTGATGGCACTCAACGGCAAGTACGGGATGGAACACATCTTCATGGTCTCCTACACCCCCGCCTGGGCGGCAAAGCCGGAGCTGGTCAAGAACGCCAAAGACTGGAACGAATGGAACAAGAGCGCCCCCGATCCCGATGCGCTGGAGAAATTCGTCGAAACATTCGCGGCGCGATACAAGGGAAAAATCCGCATCTATGAGTTCTGGAACGAACCCGATCTCGATTTCTGGCGCGGCACGGCCGACGAATACCTCGAATGCCTGAAACAGGTCTCCCGCGCGTTGCGCCGGACCGATCCCGATGCAAAACTGATCACCGGCGGCTTCGCCTTCGCCTCGGACCATCCCCGCGCCAAGTCTGATTTTCAGGACCGGATTCTGCGCGAAGGGAAGGAGTTCTTCGACTATCACGGCATGCACCAGCACGGCGATTTCTCCGAATTCCGGAAAATGCTCGACGAGCCGCTGGCCGACCGAAGAAAAAAAACCGGCAGTTCCGGCAAACCGCTCTTCTTCACCGAAACCGGCTTTTACATCAGCAACGGCAACTACATGCAGCAGGCGGCCAACGTGATCCGCAAGATCGTCTACGCCCGGGCGGTCGGAGCGCGCGGCTACCTCTGGTTCGATATGCGCGACGACGGTTTTCTGCCCGGCTACTGCGAACACAATTATGGTCTCACCACCAACGACTTCTACCCAAAGGAGGGCTTCGCCGCCCTCAATACGCTCAATCTGCTGCTCGGGCAGGCGCGGTTCGGAGGAGTCCTGACGGACAACTCGCGCACCACCGCCTACTGGTTCCGAAGCGGCGACGACCAGGCGGTAGCGTTCTGGACGGCAGGCCGCGGCGCGGTGGAAGAGCCGCTGACCGTGCTCACCGATGCGAAAACGGCGGAAACAATCGACCTCTTCGGCAATGCGGTTCCGGTCGGAATTTCCGGCGGACGGCTGACCGTACCCGCCCCGGAATATCCCGGCTTCCTGCTGCTCAGGGGCGCGAAGCGAAAACCGGAATGCGGACTTGCCGCACTGGCGTTCTCCGGGACACGCATCACCGCCGCGCCGGGAGCGCCGGCCACGGTCGCCGTCACGCTCCGCAATCCGCTCAAAACCTCGGCGAAAGTCGAACTTCGCTGGAATCTTCCCGCCGGAGTGAGCGCTCCCCTGTCCCAAACGCAGTGGCAGCTCGCCGCCGGGGAAGCGGTCAATCTCTCGCTGCCGCTCACGGTTCCGACCGGAAGCTCCGGCGGCATCGTCCGGCCGGAACTTCAGGTCCGGCTGAATGGCGACGCGTGGTCCTCCTTCCCGGTTCCGGTCAACATCGCCACCCGGATCGCCGACCGGTCCTATTCGGAGAAACCGCAATTCACGCTGGATTCACGGAAGAATATGGTCAGCCAGATGGAGCACAACCCCTACACCTCCCACCGGGTCTGGTCCGGACCGGAGGACCAGAGCGTGCGCGTCTTTCTCGCCGCCGACGATTCGAATCTGAACATCCGGGTCGACGTGACCGACGACGCACACGTCAAGTCGAAAAGCGCCGAAACAAGCTACATGGAGGACGGCCTCCAGCTCGCCCTCGCCGTTCCCGGCCAGAACGGCCACTGGGAGTTCGGATTCGCCGAACTGGGAGACGGTTCGCCGGGTACCCATTGCTGGATCAATCCGCGCGGTCTCGCGGCGCCGAAGCCCGGCTTGCAAATTTCGCGTTCGAAGCAGACGATACGCTATGACATCGCGATCCCGCTCGCCGGAATCGGAGTCTCTCCGGAACGGCTCAAGGAGGGAATCCAATTCAATCTGTTGATCAACGACAACGACGGCGAAGGGCGCGACGGCTGGATGCAGATCGCCCCCGGCATCGGCGAAGCCAAGAACCCGGAGCAGTACCCATTCATTTTGAAGCAATAAGGAGAAACAACATGAAGAAGCATTTCACCCTGATCGAACTTCTGGTCGTCATCGCCATCATCGCCATTCTCGCCGCCATGCTGCTCCCGGCGCTCAGCCAGGCGCGGGCCAAGGCGCGAAGCACCGCCTGTCTCAACAATCTCAAGCAGCTCTTCACCGCCGAAGCGATGTACGCGGGCGACTACAAGTACTACACCGTCGGGCAGGCCACCGAATCCGGCGTCCAGTTTGCACAGAATCTCTGGCACCAGAAGCTGCGCCGCTATCTCGGCTCGACCGGAGAAATCAACAACTGGAGCGACTACCGCGACGTTTTCGTCAAGATCAAGGTCCTGCGCTGCCCGGGAATCGCGGTTTACGGAACCGACACGCTGGGGTATTCGATCAACCGGTTCGGCTGTCTGGCCCAGTGGTTCAAGCTCTCCCCGCAGAAGCCGGTCTCCGAACCGGCGAATGAGAACACCCGCCGGTATGTCACGCCGAATTCGAAGTGTCCGGCCATCCAGCCTTCGCGGATCATCTTCCTCGGGGACATGGGTTACAATACCGCCACGGAAAACACCTCGAAATCGACGACCACTGACATCGCCAACCGCGACTACTTCGTCGGCAAGGCGGACGTCACCTATGACCTGCGGCACGGCATCAGACAAAACATCGTGACGCTGGCCGGAAACGTCAAAACCGTCCATCCGGACGAGGTCGATTACTCGATGTACCTCAAATAAACCCGAGGCGGGCCAGCGCGGCGCGGATTGCCGGGCTGCCGTTGCGGACGGTGAAGGCCGGAGCTTCGCGGCGGATGCGGTAGTGACCGCGCTGACGCTCGAATCCGGCCGGATCTTCGCGCAGGTTGCGGTCGTCGATGCGGATGTCGTAGGTGTGCCGCAGCGCCGCCGCCAATTGTTCCGCTTCCGGGAGCGCCGGGTCGAGTTCGATCGTCCCCCCTTCCGACGGAGCGGGGATCTCTTCCGGCCGCCAGGTCATGAGCCCCGGAATCCCGAAAAACTTCGCCAGGGCCTGCACCGACATCGAAGTGCCGTTCGCCTTGCCGTCGGTCGAGTACCCCGCGATGTGCGGGGTGCCGATGCGGACCAGCGCAAGCAGTTCGCGGTCGATGGCCGGTTCGTGTTCCCAGACATCGAGCACCGCGCCGCCGAGCATCCCCGCCTGAAGCGCCATTTTGAGCGCCGCGGTGTCGGCGACTTCGCCGCGCCCGGCGTTGCAAAGCCACGCGCCCGGCTTCATCCGCGCCAGAAATCCCGCGTCGCAGAGGTGGAAGGTCGGGTCTTCGCCGCCGCGGGTGAGCGGGGTGTGAATCGAGACGAAATCCGCCTCGGACAACAGCTCCGGCAGCTCGGTGAACCCCGCCCCTCCCTCGCGCCGGGCGCGCGGCGGGTCGTTGCGCAGCACCCGCATCCCGAGCGCCTCGCCGAGCGTTGCCACCTTCGAGCCGACATTGCCGACGCCGACCACGCCGAGCGTCTTGCCGCGCGGGTCCGCGCCGTCCAGCGTCAGCGCTCCGGCGACATACTGCGCCACGCTCGACGCGTTGCAGCCGGGCGCGCTGGTCCAGGCAATCCCGGCGGAATCGAGGTAGGCCGTATCGAGATGGTCGTAACCGATCGTCGCCGTCGCGATGAAGCGGACGCACGACCCCGCCAGCAGCGATTCGTTGCAATGCGTCCGGGTCCGGGTGATCAGCGCATCGGCCTCTTTCACCTCCGCCGGACCGGTTTTGTCGCCCGGCAGATAGACGACTTCCGCATACGGTTCCAGAACGCCGCGCAGAAACGGAATCCTGTCGTCGGCCACGATTTTCAGCTTCGTCATTTTCAAAAATTCTCCTTCGTCTAAAAATAGCACGGGCGCACAAATATGCAATCTTTTTTCTTGAAATCGGAGCGGGCAGGCTGTATATTGTCCAACGGTTGAAACAATCTTTGAAAGAGAGTGGGGGACATGAGCGAAAACAACGTTGACATAAACAGTTCCGCATCCGAATACAGTGCCAGTAAAATCACCGTTCTTGAGGGACTCGAGGCGGTTCGCGTCCGTCCTTCCATGTACATCGGCGACACCGGGCAGCGCGGATTGCATCATCTCGTTTACGAAGTTGTTGACAACTCGATCGACGAAGCGCTCGCCGGATACGCCAGCCACGTCGCGGTCACCATTCATCCCGACAACTCGATCACCGTCGAGGACGACGGACGCGGCATCCCGGTGGACATGCACGAGGGCGAAGGCAAGCCGGCCGTCGAAGTCGTGCTGACCATCCTCCACGCCGGCGGCAAATTCGACCACAACTCCTACAAGGTGTCGGGCGGCCTTCACGGCGTCGGCGTCTCCTGCGTGAACGCGCTGTCGGACTGGATGGAAGTCGAAGTCTACCGCAGCGGCAAGGCGTACCGCATCCGTTTCGAGCGCGGCATCACCACCATGCAGCTCAAGGAGCTCGGGCCGACCGCCAAGCGCGGCACCAAGGTCTCCTTCAAGCCGGACGGCACCATTTTCACGGACACCGTCTATGTGCGCGACATCCTCGCCAAGCGTCTCCGCGAGCTGGCGTTCCTCAACAGCGGCATCCGCATCGTCTTCACCGACGAGCGGCTCGACCCGGACAGCACCCAACGCTCCGAGGAGTTCCACTACGAAGGCGGCATCCGCGAATTCGTCTCGATGCTGAACAGCAACAAGACGCTGGTCAACCCCGACGTCATCTATTTTCACCGCGAACGCAACGGCATCGATGTTGAAGTCGCTCTGCAGTACAACGACGGCAACGCCGAAAACGTCTTCAGCTATGCCAACAACATCAACACCATCGAGGGCGGCACCCACCTGACCGGCTTCCAGATGGCGCTGACCCGGACCATCAACAATTACACCAAAGAGCGGATGAAGAACGATTCCGCGCTTTCCGGCACCGACGTGCGCGAGGGCCTCGCCGCCGTCGTCAGCGTCAAGGTTCCCGACCCGCAGTTCGAAGGCCAGACCAAGACCAAGCTCGGCAACTCCGACGTCCAGGGCATCGTCAGCTCGGTCATCAACGAAGAGCTCGGCGCCTATCTCGAGGAGAATCCGGAGATCGCCAAGAACATCGGAAGCAGCGCCATGCTCGCGGCACGGGCGCGCGAAGCCGCCAAGAAGGCGCGCGAGAGCGTCCGCCGCAAGGGCGCGCTCGAAGGGCTCGGCCTCCCCGGCAAGCTGGCCGACTGCTCGAACCGCGATCCCGCCAAATGCGAACTCTACATCGTCGAGGGCGACTCGGCGGGCGGTTCGGCGAAGTCCGGGCGCGACAGCAAGATCCAGGCGATCCTGCCGATCCGCGGCAAACTGCTCAACGTCGAGAAGGTGCGGATCGACAAGGTGTTCGCCAACAAGGAAATCCAGTCGCTCATCTACGCCATCGGCTGCGGCATCGCCCAGGAATTCGACGTCTCCAAGGCGCGTTACCACCGCGTGGTCATCATGACCGATGCCGACGTCGACGGTTCGCACATCCGCACGCTGCTGTTGACTTTCTTCTTCCGGCAGATGAAGCCGCTCATCGAAGCGGGCTACGTCTACATCGCCAAGCCGCCGCTCTTCAAGGTCACCCGCAAGAAGAAGGAGCAATACATCGACACCGAGGAGCAGCTCGACCGTTACCTGGTCCAGCTCGGCGGCGAGGACATCACGGCGAAAAGGTCCGACGGCACCCCGCTTATGCCGGAGCAGCTGACCGAACTGATCGACCTCTACTCCCGCGCCGCCCAGGTTTCGCAGGGACTGCGTCGCTGCGGCGTCGAGCCGAAGGATTATTTCGACGCGATCCGCGAAGACGGGAACTGCCCGGTCAGCCACATCACCGTGCGCGAAACCGACGGCACCAACACGCAGAAATATCTCTACTCGGCGGAAGAGCAGCACGCCTTCCTGCACGAGGCGGAAATCCGGCTGGCGGGCCCGGCTCCCGAACCGGCGGAGAACGACGCGGCGGCCGAAGCCGCAGCCGCCGAACGCGCGGCCGAACTCGCCCGCCATTTCGACATCATCGATATCTTCGAAGCGGCCAACTGCGAAACGCTGGTCGCCGGTCTTACCGCGCACGGCCTCTCGCCGCGCAACGTATTCGACTGTGAAAAGGAGCTGTTCCTGGTGACCACGTCGGAAAAGACCGACGCTCCGGCGCAATCGCTCGAAGAGCTGTTCCGGCTGGTCCGGACGAACGGCCAGGCCGGGCTTCGCATCCAGCGCTACAAAGGTCTCGGTGAAATGAACGCCGAACAGCTCTGGGAAACGACCATGGACCCGGCCACCCGCAAGATGATCAAAGTCACCATGGAAGACGCGATCGTGGCCGACCAGATGTTCACGCTGCTCATGGGCGACGTGGTGGAGCCGCGGCGCGACTACATCGAAAAGCACGCGGCGGGCGTCAAAGACCTCGATATCTGAACTCAATCACACCTCAGGAGTAATGCAAGATGGCGGACAAGGACAGCAAGGCCTCCGATCGGAATAATAACGGCAAAGAGAAAAACCTTCAGGTTGCGATCGCGCAGATTGAAAAGAGCTTCGGCAAAGGCTCGATTATGCGCCTCGGCGACACCGGCGCGGCGCAGCGCGACGTTCCGGTGATCAGCACCGGTTCGCTGGCGCTCGACCTGGCGCTCGGCATCGGCGGCGTCCCCTCGGGGCGCATCGTCGAAATTTTCGGACCGGAATCGAGCGGCAAAACCACGCTCTGTCTCCATGTGATCGCCAACGCGCAAGCCCAAGGCGGCAGGTGCGCGATCATCGACGCCGAACACGCGATCGACCCCGGTTACGCCAGAAAAATCGGCGTGGATATCACGAATCTGCTGATTTCGCAGCCGGACTGCGGCGAAGACGCGCTCAACATCGCCGACGCGCTGGTGCGCAGCGAGGCGATCGACGTGCTGGTGATCGACTCGGTGGCGGCGCTGGTGCCCAAGGCGGAAATCGAAGGCCAGATGGGCGATTCGCACGTGGGCCTCCAGGCGCGGCTGATGTCGCAGGCGCTCCGCAAGCTGACCGGCGTGGTGTCGCGAACCGGCACCTGCATCATCTTCACCAACCAGATCCGTGAAAAAATCGGCGTGATGTTCGGCAACCCCGAAACCACCACCGGAGGCAATGCGCTCAAATTCTACGCCTCGATCCGGCTGGACATCCGCAAGACCAGCGTCATCAAGGACCCGGCCGGGAACATCATCGGCAACCGGGCGCGAGTCAAGGTGATCAAGAACAAGATGGCGCCGCCGTTCCGGCAGGCCGAATTCGACATCATGTACAACGAGGGAATCTCCAAGGCGGGGTCGATCCTCGACGTGGCGACCGACATGGGCATCCTGGAAAAGCGCGGAAGCTGGTTCAGCCTCGACGGCGAACAGCTCGGCCAGGGCCGCGACCAGACCAAGGCGCTGATCGCCGGTTCTCCGGAGCTCCAGCAGAAGCTGTCCGACAAGATCAACGCCAAGATCAAGGGCGGCGAGGTCGTTGTCCACGAGATCGGGGAAGACGAGCCGGAAGTCCCGGCCGGAACCGAAGAATAACCCTTTCCATACGGTGATGCGTTTGAAAACGGCATTGACCATGATGGCGGCGGCCGGCGCGTTGTTGTTCGCGTCGATCCTTCCGCTTTCCGCCGACGAAGCTTCGGAACGGCGGCTGGGAGAAGAGGCGCTGTCGGCGGGAGACTACCACAGCGCCGCGAAATTTTTCGCCAACGCCCGGCAGATCGCCGGGGACGACGCCGAACTGTGGAGCAGGAACACCCTCTCCATGGCGGAAGCGAAACTGCGCGGCGGCGACGTCGACGGCGCGAAACAGCTGCTGGCCGAATACCGCACCCGCTTTCCCGCCCGCTCGGCGGGGATGCTGCCCGGACAAATCCTGATGGCGGAAAAGCGCTACGGCGATGCGGAGAAATTCTTCGCCACGATGGCGGCCGGCGCCACCGATCCGGGCGATGCGTGCGCCGCCGGTCTCGGCGTCGGCGAATCCCGGCTCCGCCGCGGCGATTTCAAAGGGGCGCTCGAACAATACGAACGGCTTGAAAACGAAAACGCCGACCTCCCGGAATGGGCCCGGCGCGCCCACGAAGCGCGGATTTTCACCCTGCTCGAAGCCGGAAAGCTGAAAGAGGCCGCCGCTTTGCTGAACGCGGGCAAATTCCGCGCCGCCGATCCGGAGCAGTGGAATCGGCTCGAACTGCTCAACTTGTTGCGCAGCGGGGCGTTCGGACAATTCCAGACCCGTTGGGACGCGCTGCGGAAACAGGGGTGGAAGAATCCGGCCCCGATCCTCTATCTGCTCGCCTCCGACGGCGCCAAACTGGCGGTGGCGAAGAAGCAGCCGGCCGCGGCCGAAGAGCTGTGGAAGGATGCGTTCGACCTGGCCGGTTCCGACCCCGAACGGCAGACCGCATTGCGGGAGCTGATCAACCTTCAGGCGGAAAGCAACCCGGCGCAGGCGGCGGATACGGTCCGGCGCTATCTCGACTTTTTCCCCGACGCGCCGGACCGGACCGGTCTATTGATGCGCGGCGCGCGGCTGCTCGCCCGTGCCGGCGACGGCAAGCAGGCGGTCGACCTCTATTCGAAAATCACCGGCGACAACCGGATTCCGGCCTCCAGCCGCCTGGTCGCGGCACGGGAGGCGGCGGTCGCCGCTTCCGACGCCGGAATGTTCGACGTCGCCGAAACCATGCTCCGCTACCTGATCGACCAAGCCGAAACCCCGGCCCAGAAACAGGAAGGGCGGCTCCTGCTCGGCGAACACTTCTACCGGCGCGGGAATTACGCGGAAGCGGCCAAGCTGATGCAGACCGTCGCCGATGACAACGGACCGAACGCGGAAGCCGCGCGGTTCTGGCTGCTCCAGTCGCTGATTCCGCTCAAGCGCTACACCGACGCCGCGCCGGTGGCGGAGAAACTGCGCGACGCCCGCGATCCGCAGCACCGCATCGCCGCCGAATACTTCCGCGCCTTCCTGCTCGAGAAGCGGGGACAGGCGGCGGCGGCGCGCAGCGAATACGAACGGTTCCTGGTTCAGCACCCCGATTCCGGCTTCGCCCCGGCGGCGATGCTTTCGGCGGCGGAACTGGCGCTGGCGCTGCGCGACTTCACGGCAGCGGCGGACGGTTTCTTCCGCTACGCCGCATTGAAGCCGACGCCGGAGGACGCGCCGCGCGCGCTCTATCTGGCCATGCAGTCCGGCTGCTTCGGCAACCGCCTCGACGACATCGAAAAAGCGCTGAAACTGCTGGATGAGACGTTTCCGGATTCGGCGGCGGGTATCGAGGCGCGCCTCCAGCTGGCCGATTACCTCCAGATGTCCGGAGACAACAAAGGGGCGGAAGCCCAGCTTGCGCTGCTGGAAAAACGCAAGGCGGCCGAAAAACCGGAGGTTACGGCGGAGATTCTCTACCGTCGCGCCGCCATCGCCGCCGCCTCGAAAGACGCCACCGGCGCGCTCACGCTGCTCAATACGCTGCTCAAGAAATACCCGACCGGTCCGTTCACGGCCGATGCGGCGATGACGGCGGGAAATCTCGAAGCCGATGCGGGGCATTACCAGAATGCGCTGGCGTTTTACACGCAGGCCCGCGAATTGCGTCCGGCCGGACTCTTCGGCCGCATCGCGGCGGGGCGGATCGCCGATACCCGCTACAGCATCTACGCCGAAACGCTGGACCCGGCCGACCTCAAGGCGGCCGCCGAACTGTACGAGGCGCTGGCGGAAGACAATTCGGACCCGCGGCTGCGGCTCCAGAGCCTCTACAAACTCGGTAAATGCCGTGAGCTCTCCGACGACCTCGAGCGGGCGCTCGAAGTCTACAACCGGGTGCTCTACCTGGCGCTCGACCAGAAGCGGAACGGCCTGGTTCCGGACCCGGTGTGGACCGGGAAGGCCGCCTACGCGGCGGCGCTGGCCTACCTGAAACCGGGGACTCCGGCCGGGGCGCGCAACGCGCAGCGGGTGATCTGGATCCTCGAAGAGCTGCAACTGCCGACCGGCGAGGATTTCGCCCGAATCCGGCAGGAGATTCAGCGGAAATACAAACTGCAAAGGAAGCCATAAAATGTCATTTTTCTGGAATCTGATGAGGGACGGCGGCCCGGTGATGTGGGTGATCCTGTGCTGCAGCGTGCTCGCGTTGTTTCTTTTCCTGAAAAAAGTGTTCCAGTTCCACCGCGAGGAGATCAACGCGGGGGAACTCCTGCGCGGACTCTTCAACGTGCTGCGGCGCGACGGATTCGTCGAAGCGCTGACGCTCTGCGACCACACGCCGGGCCCGGCGGCGCGGCTGCTGGCGGCGGCGATCCGCGCCTACGAACGCGGCGACGAAGACATCCGCAAAGCGATGGACGACGCGGCGCTGGAGGAGATCCCGAAACTGGAACGCCACGTCAATCTGCTTTCGACGCTGGGGTTCGTGCTGCCGCTGATCGGATTTCTCGGCACCGTGCTCGGCATGATGCGGGTGTTCCAGGTGGCGCAGGCGAACGAGGCGTTTTCGGCGACCGACATCGCCGGGGCGGTCAATATGGCGCTGATTTCCACGGCGGCGGCGCTGACCGTGGCGATTCCCTGCTATCTGGCCTACAACTACCTGGTGGCGCGGATCAATCTCATCACGCTCGATATGGAGAAGGCGTCGCTTGAAATGCTCGGCTTCATCGAACGGCGGCGGCGCGAAGCCGGGCAGCCGGTGCAGGAGGAGAGCCATGAGTAAGATCGGGGAACGGCGCTACAAGCCGCGGCTGAAGCCGAAGAGCGGCTGGCCGGAACCGACCGCGCTCATCAACGTGCTTTTTCTCACCATATTGTTCGTGTTCCTGTCAAGTTCGTTCGTCCGGGTGTCGGGGATTCGGGTCAATCCGCCCCGGGTGCGTCCGTCGAGCGTGGCGGATCTCGAAAAGTTCGTGGTGACCATCGCCCGGAAACCGGACGGCGGACGGCTGCTCTACTTCAACGACCGCCCGGCCACGCCGGAATCGCTGCGGCAGCAGTTCAACGAGGTGTACGGCCGCAGCCGCAACGCGACGATCATCATTCTCGCCGACCGCGGGGTGACGCTCGAACAGAGCGCCGAAGTGATGGCGCTGGCGGAAGCGGCGAATCTGGCCAGCTTTCTCGTGACGGTGCCGCCCGATACGCGGCCGGAAACGGTGTTCGGTCAATACTAGAGGGACGAATGGCGAGAATTCCGAAAAACCGGTTGACACGGCCCATCACGCCGGGCTGGGTAATCACGGTCGAGGCGCTGGCGGCGGCGATCTTGATTCACGCCGCCCTGTTCTCCATGGCCGGATACCAGCCGGCCGAGCGAACCGTCGCCGCGCCGGAGAGTCCGGGGGTGACGCTGCTGTCGCGGGCGGAATTTTCCGCGGAGGAGTGGAAGAAGCTGGAGAGCTGGATCGCGGTTCACGACCCGTCGCAGATTTCACGCGCCGACTCCTCCTCCGGATACGCCGCTTTGCTCGACAGGCGCCGGACGCGCGCGATTGAAGGCCGCCGCGCCGCCGGATTCCGTGAAATGCCGCCGCTGCCCGGCCTGCCCGGTTACGTACCGCTGGCAGGGATGACGGCGGAGACGGAGACCGCGGCGTTCGGCGGAACCTCGCGGGGACCGGAATTCCGGACTCCGGCGACGGTGCGGAAGCCGGTGGTCCGCGACGGCGACGGTGCGCCGATTCGTCTCGACCGGCTCTCCATGCCGCCCGCAGTCGGCCCCGCCCTGCGCCCGACGGTGGTGACGGTCCGGGGAACGCCGGGGTTCATGCGGCAACACCTGGCCGAATCGTCCGGAGTTCCCGCGCTCGACCGCGCCGCGATGCAGGCGGTGGCGGGCGAACTCTTCGATACCAATACAACCATTGTCGTCTATTGGCCGGAGACCGTCTCCGGCGCCACAACGGGAGAGGAGGAGCCATGATCGGACTGTCTTACGCCGACGCGCTGTTCGCATTTTTCCTGCTGTGGATGATTTTCATCGGAATTCTCTGGTGGCGAGAGCTTTACCGGGTGAAGCGATTCAGCTGGAAACTCAGCAACAGCACGCTGTTTCACTGCGACAGCTGCCACCATTCGTTCATCGTCAAAGAGTCCGTCAACCTGACGCGCTGCCCGCGGTGCAACTCGATCTGCATCTGCCGAAAGCGCCGCGACCTGGAGTAAAGGAATATGCGCGCTGCAATCGTTGCGACCATGTCCGCACTGCTGATGGCGGCAGGGGGCTGCTGCATGCTGCCGCCGGGCGATCCGCCGCCGGGAGTGATCGTCGACCCCGCGCTCCCTGCGGAGCGCGACCGGCGCGGAGCGGAAAACGACGCGGTGACCTCGCTCTTCGCCTACACGCTGCAGAACTGTCCGGGCGCGGCGGTGGCCGTGCAGGGCGACGCCGAGCTGACTCCGGTGGCGAAGCGGATCATCGAGCGCACCGGTAAAATCAGCGGAATCCATTACGTTCCGGACGCGCCGCTCGTGCTACGCGCCACCGACGGCGACGACCGCTGGAACTTCCAGCTCTACGACACCGCCCGCCAGTCGATCGTCTGGCAGGAGATCTTCATCCTCAAACCGTAACGGCGCTCAAAGTACCGGGGTGAAATTCTGCAACCGGTAACGGCGCGGAGAAAGCCGGTAATGCTCCTTGAATTCCCGGTAAAAATAGCTCAGGTTGAGAAAGCCGCACTTTGCGGCAATTTCATCGATGGAGAGATTGGATGTCCGCAGCAGCAGCGCGGCACGCTCCAGCCGCCGCCGGGTGACCAATTCGGTGGGGGTGCAGCCGTAATACTTTTTCAGGCTCCGGCTCGCGTGTTCCGGCGACCTGCCGCAGAGCCGGACGAATTCGGCGACCCCGCCGCACAACCGTTTCGGCTCCTCCATGCACTGGTAAGCACAGGCCAGCCAGTCGGGAATCTGCCCGACCCCGGCGGAAGAACCGTTCAGCAGCAGATTGAGCAGGAAACACTCCAAATGCAGCCGCCCCGCGGACGCCGACGACTGCAACAGGGCGAACTGCTCCAGCAGGACGGCGACAAGATGTTCCGGCAGATTCAGGACCGCCGGGAGTTCCCGGTCGAACAGTTCCGTCGATAACGATTCCTGCTCGAACCGGTTCCGCAGACACTCCATCACTTCGGGCGGGAACGCGACATTGAAGAGAACCTGGCCGGAAAAGCGGGGATCGAGTCTGAATCCGTGCGCGTCGTCCGGACGAATGAAAACCGCATCGCCTTTTTTCAGAACGACTTCCGCGCCGTTGATCTGGTGGATGAGCTCCGTCGCCAGAACCACGAAGCATTCGGCGAAATCGTGGTTGTGGCAGACCGAACGAAACCCGGCGGCTCCATAGATCGCGGTATGAAACCCGCGCTCCCCGGTATTCAACGAACTCCATTCGATCAACATCGTCACAACATCACCATAGTACAATAAAATGTCATTCGCATGCAGGAAAATATCACTGGATCACAGTATATTCAAGGCAACATCAATGATTTGTCTCAAAAAAAATCCGGATCGGGCGACGCCTGAACCCAGAGGAGGAAATCCATGTTGAACCGGAACGATCGCGAAATTCTAAGAGCGCTGGCGGCGGAAGTCGGAGAAATTGCGGCCCTGCCGGTACAGGCGGAGAAACGCGCCCTGTGGCGGAAACTCAACGCGCTCCGGCCGGAGCGCCCCATGGTGATGATCGACCAGGTGTGCTGGAATGAGATGAACGCAAATGACGAATTGACGCTCCGCTGTACCGATGCGGAATGCTTGGATTACGAGACGAAATTGCGGCGGCTCCTCTATCAGTGGCATCATTTCCCCGTGGACATGGTGGTCGAGCCATCCATCAAAATTCCGAAGGCGGTCGAGAACAGCGGGTTCGGCATCGCAACCGAGGAGGAAACCGCGGCCACGGACCCTCAGAACGCCGTGGTCAGCCATCACTACCGGAATCAGTTCGAGACGGAAGAAGACCTGGAGAAAATCCGGATGCCGGTCATCCGCCACGACTCCCGGGAGACCGGCCGCCGGCTGGAGACGGCTCATGAAATCTTCGACGGCCTGCTCGAAGTGATTCCGTGGGGGGTGGAACCCTACCTGTCGTACTGGGACCCCATCGCGACCTGGATGGGGGCCGAGAACGCCCTGCTGGCGCTGATGGACCGCCCGGAATTCATGCACCGGCTGCTGAAACAGATGCAGACGGGCTACCTCTCCATGCTCGACCAGCTCGAGGAGCAGGGCGTGCTCTGCGGCCCGCAGGAGATCATCCACTGCACCGGAGGTTACACCGATGAACTGCCGGGGCCGGATTACGACCCCGGGAAGCCCCGCACCCGGAACATCTGGATGTTCGGGCTGGCCCAGATGCTGGGGATGGTTTCCCCCGACATGTACCGGGAATTCGAGATCGATTACACCCTGCCCCTCTGCGAGCGGTTCGGGATGGTTTATTACGGCTGCTGCGATCCGCTCGACGACCGGATCGCCGAAGTGCGCATGCTCCCCCACGTGCGCAAAATCTCCATGAGCCCCTGGGCGAAGCAGGAGCGCGGCGCGGAGGAGATTTCCGGCGATTTCGTTTTTTCGCGGAAACCCAATCCCGCGTTTGTCGCGGTGGACAGCCTCGACCGGGATCTGGTTCGAAACGACTTGCTGACCACCCGCAATCTGTGCCGGAAGAACGGTTGCCCGCTGGAATTCATCCTGAAAGACATCAGCACCGTCCGCCATCACCCGGAACACCTGTCGGAATGGGCGAAAATCGCCATGGAAGTGGCGCAGGAGCCGTAATTCGGGACCGCTTTTCCGGGCGCGCGATCCACCTCGCGGTCTCCCGGTTCCGCCCCGGGAGCGCCCCGACACGCCGATGACGATTCTGCTTGCATTTTCGGGAAGAAATGTTATATTACATTCTTACGGTTCCAGAGGAAAACAAGGCAGGAGGCGCTACATGGCGGATGCGGCAAACGGGTACGACGGCAGTTCAATCAAGACGCTGTCTCCCCTGGTGCATATCCGGCACCGCCCCGGCATGTACATCGGCCGCCTCGGAGACGGCTCCCACCCGGATGACGGCATTTACGTGCTGGTCAAAGAGATCATCGACAACTGCATCGACGAGTTCACCATGGGCGTCGGGCGGCGCATCGACATCGCGCTCGACGAAGGCAGCGTGAGCGTCCGCGACTACGGCCGCGGCATTCCGCTGGACAAGCTGGTCGCCTGCGTCTCGGAGATGAACACCGGCGGCAAATACGAGGGCGACGCCTTCGCCTATTCGATCGGGCTCAACGGCGTCGGCACCAAGGCGGTCAACGCGCTCTCCGAGAAATTCATCGTCCGCTCGGTGCGCGACGGGAAATTTCGCGAGGCCTGCTTCGAACGCGGCGTGCTTCAAAGCGAGGATGAGGGGGAAACCTCCGACCGCAACGGAACGCTGGTCAACTTCACGCCGGACTCCGAACTCTTCCCCGGCTACGCATTCAAGCCGGAGTATCTGGAAAAACGGCTCTGGATGTACGCCTACCTCAACAGTGGGCTTTCGCTTTACCTCAACAGCCAGCTTTATCTCTCGCGGCGCGGCCTCGAAGACCTGTTGGAAACCGAAACCGGCGAAGACAAGATCTATCCGATCATCTCCTACAAGAGCCAGACCGTCGAGTTCGCGCTGACCCACAGCGACAACTACGGCGAAACCTCGTACAGCTTCGTCAACGGCCAGTTCACCAACGACGGCGGCACCCACCTCTCCGCGTTCAAGGAGGGGGTGCTCAAGGCGATCAATGAATTTTCCGGCAAAAGCTTCAAGGCCGACGACGTGCGCGACGGGCTGTCCGGGGCGATCGCCATCAAACTGCGCGAGCCGATTTTCGAATCGCAGACCAAGAACAAGCTCGGCAATACCGATGTGCGCGGCCCGGTGGTCGCGGCGGTGCGCGACGCCATCGTCGATTTCCTCCACAAGAACCGCGAAGTCGCCGAAATCGTCATGGACAAGGTCAGCCGCAACGAACAGATGCACCGCCAGATCCAGGCGATGAAGAAAAAAGGGCAGGCCGCCGCCGGCAAGAGCAAGCTCCGGATTCCGAAGCTCAAGGACTGCAAGTACCATCCCGGCGACAAATGGCCGCGCGGCACGACGCCGACCGACACCATGGTCTTCCTCACCGAAGGCGATTCCGCCGCAGGTTCGCTCGAAGTCTGCCGCGACGTCAACTGCCAGGCGATCTTCGCACTGCGCGGCAAGCCGATGAACTGTTTCGGCGAAAAGTTCGAGAAGATCTACACCAACGAGGAACTCACCTTCCTCATGCAGGCGCTGGGAATCGAGGACTCCATCGACTTTCTCCGCTACGACAGGGTGATCATCGCCACCGACGCCGACGTGGACGGGCTGCATATCCGGAATCTCCTGATCACGTTCTTCCTGATGTTTTTCGAGCAGCTGGTGCTCTCCGGCCACCTCTATGTGCTGGAGACTCCGCTCTTCCGGGTGCAGGCGCCCAAGCAGACGCCGATCTACTGTTACAACGAGGCCGAACGCGACGCCGCCGCCAAGAAGCTCGGCAAGAAGGCCGAAATCACCCGGTTCAAGGGGCTCGGCGAAATTTCGCCCAAGGAGTTCGGCCGGTTCATCGGCGAAGAGATGCGCATCCAGCCGGTGACGCTCGACCACACCAAAAACATCCCCGAGCTGCTCGGCTTCTTCATGGGCAACAACACGCCGAAACGCCGGGAATACATCATGACGAACCTGGAAGTGCCGAAATATGAGTGACGAAACGGAGAACATCGAGCCGGAAGCGCTCGATCCGGAAGAGATTCCGGACGAGTCGGCGGTCGCGGCGGTCCGCCAGCGCGGCTCCAACGAATACTTCCGCGCCATGATGGACCGCAACTTTCTCGAATACGCCAGCTACGTAGTCAAGGACCGCGCCATCCCCGACGTCGACGACGGTCTGAAGCCGGTCCAGCGCCGCATCCTCTGGTCGCTCTACAAAATCGACGACGGGCGCACCCACAAGGCAGCCAACGTGATCGGCAACACCATGCACTTTCATCCGCACGGCGACGCCTCGATCGGCGACGCGCTGGTGGTGCTGGCCAACAAGGAATACTTCATCACCAAGCAAGGGAACTTCGGCAACCCGCTGACCGGCAGTCCCGCCGCCGCGCCGCGTTACATCGAATGCAGCCTGTCGCCGATGGGGCGCGAGGTGCTGTTCAACAACGACATCACCGAATTCGTCGACTCCTACGACGGGCGCAGCAAGGAGCCGGTGGTGCTGCCGGTGAAGATTCCCTCGCTGCTGATGCTGGGCAGCGACGGCATCGCGGTGGGCATGGCCACCCGCATCATGCCGCACAACTTCAACGAACTTCTCAACGCCCAGATCAGTGAGCTGCGCGGCGAGCCCTTCGAGCTCTACCCCGATTTCCAGCAGGGCGGGATGATGGATGTCAGCGAATACCAGGACGGCAACGGCAAGATCACCCTCCGGGCGAAGATCGACATCGACGGCCGCAAGCTGGTCATCCGCGAAATTCCGGCCACCACCACCTCCGAGAGCCTGATCGCCTCGATCGAAAAGGCGGCCGAAAAGAACAAGATCAAAATCGCCAGCGTCAACGATTACACCACCGAGAAGGTCGAAATCGAAATCGTGCCGACCCGCGGCTACGACCCGGAGAAGACGCGGCAGGCGCTCTTCATGTACACCGACTGCTCGGTGTCGATCTCGGTCAATTTGACGGTGATCCGCGAGAGCCGCCCGGCGGTGATGAGCGTCTCCGAGATCATCAAGCGCAATACGCAGAAACTGCTCGAATACCTGAAGCGCGAACTCGAGATCGAACTCGGCAAACAGGAAGACCTGTTCCATGCCAAAACGCTGGCGCAGATCTTCTTCGAAAACCGCATCTACAAACGGATCGAAGAGTGCGGCAGCCAGGAGGAGGAGTACGTCGAGGTCCATTCCGGACTCGCGCCGTTCCGTGAACTGCTGCGCCGCGACGTGACCGACGAAGACGTCGACAAGCTGCTGGCGCTGCCGGTGCGGCGCATTTCGCGGTTCGACATCGAGAAGAACCAGCGCGAGATCGCCGAAGTCCTGGCCAAGATGGACGAGATCAACAAGAACCTCGGCAGTCTCAAGCAATTCGCCATCCGCTACCTCAAAAGCCTGCTTGAACGTTACGGAGCGATGTACCCGCGCCGCACCGAGATCGAACGATTGGAGAAGATCGACCGCACCGTCGCCGCGCTGAACAACATCAAAGTCGGCTGGGACCGCAAGAACGGCTACATCGGCACCGCGATCAAGAGCGACGACACCATCGCCTGCAACGAGTTCGACCGTTTCCTCTGCGTCACCAAGGAGGGCGTGTACAAAGTCATCGCGCTGCCGCCGGAGAAGCTGTTCGTCGGGAAACTCTACGACTTCCGCAAATACGACGCCTCGACCGAATTCGGCGTGATCTACCGCGAGGCGAAATCCGGCAAATATTACGGCAAGCGCTCCTCGATCGGCGGCTTCATCCTCGACAAGGAGTATATGCTCTGCCCGGCCAAGTGCAAGCTCGAGCTGCTGACTCCGCGGTCCGACGCGGTCTACACGCTCTTTGAAACCGGCGCGCGCGGCAAGACGGCGGAGAAGGAGCAGAATCTGATGGAGCTCCCGGTCCGCACCCCGAAGGCGCGCGGACTCCTGATCACCGGCAAGCCGCTGGCGAAGATCACCCACAAGCGCTACCTGACGCCGGAGGAGGTCGAAGCGCTCCGCGCCGTCGCGCAACCCGCTGACCGCGAAGAAGATTCGGAAAGTGACGAAGAAATGACGGAAGAAATCCGGGAGGAGATTCCGGCGGAAACCGCGGGAGAAGTCCCCGAACCGACTCCGGAGGAGGCCGCCCCGCCGCCCGAACCGGAAGAAGAACCGGCGGAAGAGGAACAGCCCGAGCCTGCTGTGGAAGAACCGCCCGAACCGTCGCCCGAACCGCTCCCGGAAGAGGAGAAGGAGCCGCTGGTGCTGGATGCGCTTGCGGATGAACCCGTCCGGAAAAAGCCGAAACCGAAGGCGAAGCCCCAGCCGGAGCCGGCGAAGGAAGAGCCGGAAGAGACCCCGGAACAGACCTCGGGGAACAATGAGTTCGGCATGATCCAGTCCGAATTCGGCTTCTGACCAGAGCCGGACGAGAATCCTTACCCGGCACCGGCAGGGTGCCGGGTAAGGATTCTCGCCAAACTATGATTTTTTCGTTCCCCCCTCTTGAAAATGTTGCCGAAATGTAGTATCATTAATAATAACAACGTTGTTATTTTCAAGAATGGAGATTCTGTGGTCACCATCAAGGATATTGCCGAAGAGGCCGGAGTGAGCTATTCGACGGTTTCCGTCGCGCTGGGGAACCGGCAGACCAAGCTGCCGCTCGCGCCGAAAACGCGGGAAAAAGTGCTGGCCGCCGCCCGGAAACTCGGCTACCGGCGAAACGCCGTCGCCGGACAGATCCGGACCGGCCGGACCCGTTCGCTGGCCTTCGTCACCCCCAACCTCGAAGCGGAGTACGTCACCAAAATCCTGCTCGGAGTGATGGAAGGCGCCGACAAACTCGGCTATTCGGTGAAGGTCTGCCGCGTCACCCACGACTCCGCCCGGGAAAGCTACGACCGCATTCTGGAAACCCGGCAGGACGCCATCGTCACCGTAGGAGAAATTCCGGACGCGGACTATCTGATCGACAACGCCCGTCCCCTCGGAATCGCGGTCGGCAACGCCGACTGCAAGGTCGCCTCCACCTACGATGTCTCCATCTATTCCGACGACCGCCAGGGAGAAACGGAGGCCGTCGAACATCTCTGCCGGCAGGGCTGCCGCCGATTCGCCTTCGTATCGGACGACAAAGCCGTCCGCCACTACGTGCTCCCCCGCCTCGCCGGATTCCGTGAGGCGCTGGCCCGGCATGCGCTGGAAACGCCGGAGGAGTGGATCGTCAACGGGCGCGACCGGATTCCCGGCTTTCTCCGGAACTGCCGGGACAGGGGAACGCGGCCCGACGCCGTCTGCTGCTCTTCCGATTTCGTCGCAGTACGCTTGATCCTGATGGCGCTGGAACTGGGCTTCCGGATTCCGGAAGATTTCGCGGTGATCGGCTTCGGCGATCTCGATTTCACCCGGCAGACCGCGCCGGGAATCTCGTCGGTCTCCCAGAACTACAGCGAAATCGGCGCGAGAACGGCGGAGCTGCTGATCGGGCGGATCGGTTCAGCACTCCCCCCGGTGACGGAATTCGTCGCCACCACCGTGATCGAACGGGAATCGACCCGGCGAAACTCAAACTGAAAGAAGATGGTCATGCCCAAACGCTTTACCGACGGACGGAGCTGGTTTCACACCCATCGGCTCGGACTTTTCATTCACTGGGGAATCTACGCCTTGCACGGCATCCACGAGCAGGAGCAGTGGCGCTACCGCGTTCCGGCCGAGGAGTACCGGAAGCTGATCCATCAGTTCAATCCGCAGCATTTTTCGCCGGCGCAGTGGCTCGATTTCGCCGAGGAGAACGGTTTCTCCTACCTCGTTCTCACCGCCAAGCACCACGACGGCTTCTGTCTCTGGGACACCCGCGAAACCGATTTCAACGTGATGAACACCCCGTTCGGCCGCGACATCGTGGGTATGCTCGCCGAAGAGTGCCACCGCCGCCAGTTTCCGCTCGAACTCTACTACTCCTGCGTCGACTGGCACCACCCCGCCTACCCCAATCTCGGGCGGCATCACGAAATCGTCACCGACCCGGCCGGGCACTCGCTGCCGCGCTACCTCGAATTCCTGAAGCGCCAGGTCCGCGAACTCTGCACCAATTACGGAACCATCCACGGCATCTGGTGGGATATGAACGTGCCGCAGCACAGCGACCCTTCCGTCAACGCAATGATCCGTTCGCTGCAGCCGTGCGCCGTCATCAACAACCGCGGCTACGACCCCGGCGATTACGCCACGCCGGAGCGCGACTACGACCCCGAATCCGCCAACCCGGAGGAACCCGGCTTCGCCCGCCCGACCGAGGCGTGCCAGAGCGTCGGAATGAGCAGCTGGGGATACTGCGCCGACGAGGATTACTACACCCCCGGCTACTTCATGCGCCGGATCGACCTCAACCTCGTCCGCGACGGCAATTACCTCCTCAACATCGGGCCCGATGCGGAAGGGCTCCTCCCGGAGAAGCCCCGGCAAATCGTCAGCCGCATCGGAGCGTGGTTCAATCGGGTGAAGCAGGCGTTTCCGCCTGATGCGGAACCGGTCGAACTCAACGACCGGAAACTGCTGGCGGTCAGAAGCGGGGAGACCATTTTTGTCCACTGTCCGTTCGGACTGGATTCGACGACGGTTTCCCTCGATCCGCTGACCGTGACGCCGCGGCAGGTCACGCTGCTCAACACTGGCGAACCGGTCGCGTTCGACAACAAAGAGACCACCTATCGGCTCGGACAGGGGAAATTTCTGCGGCTGCGGGGGATTCCGGAAGTGGATTGTCCGGTATTCGAGATTAGATTGTGAATCCCAGCGCACCGCCGGCGAGGCGGATGCCGTGGAGCGTAAACTCTTCCGGCGCAAGCTGAATGAACGGCAGCGCGGCGGCAAAGTACGGCGCATCGCCGCCGGTTCCGATGATGGTCGCCGCTCCGACTCCGCCGTACGGACGGGCGGCAGCTTCCACCAGTTCGCGGACCAGCCCCACCGCGCCGCGGTCGACGCCGAACCGGATCGACTCGGCCGTGCCGTTTCCGGCCAGCTCCGGCAGTTCGTCCGAAAGCGGAATCTCCGGCAGTTGTGCGGTTCCGGAAGCGAGGGCCCGGCGCATCAGCCTTCTGCCCGGCGCGATCGCGCCGCCCCGGAACACCCGGTCCGCATCGACGATCTCCAGGGTGATCGCGGTTCCACAGTCGACCGCAATGGCGGGAAGCGGATGGAATTCGGCCAGGGCGATCGCATTGGCCACCCGGTCCGCGCCGAGCGTCGAACAGTCGATCCGGGAAAAATCCACCCGACCGCCGCAGTCGCAGGCGTCGATATAACGGATTTCCAGCCCGGCAAGGCGTTCCTTCACCCCGGGAACCACCGTAGCAGCGATCACCGGGAGTCCGGCCGGCAGCGACTCCGCCGTCAGCCGGGCGGTTTCAACGCGCGGCAGCAATTCGAAGCGGACGCCGTCCCACAATGCGGCGCGGCTGTAGGTATTGCCGATATTGAGAACGATCACCATATCGCGCCTCACAGGAACGGCCGTAATTCCGGGCGCAACCCGAAACTTTTCAGCAGCTCTTTGATCCGCTGCGCCTGGTCGATGCGGCAGACCAGCGTCGCATCCGGCGTGGTCACGATCACCAGATTGTCGACCCCGATCGCGGCGACCAGATGGTCCGGCTGCCCCGAAACAATCAGATTGTGCGAATCCAGCCCGGCGAAGAGGCCGGTGGCGACATTGCCGCAACTGTCGGGAGTCAGGTGATTGCGAAGCGCCGTCCAGCTGCCGATGTCGTCCCAATCGAACCGGCATTCGGCCACGGCCATGAAATCGGCCTTCTCCATCACAGCGTAGTCGATGGAAATCTTCGTCTGCCGCCCGAACAGCGCGGGAAGCTGCTCCTCAAGCGTTCCGGACCGAACCAGGCCGCAGACCTCGTCGAGCATCTTCGCCAATTCGGGGCACTGGCGGCGCATCTCGCGTTCCAGCGCACTCACCTGGAACAGGAACATGCCGCAATTCCAGCGGTAGGAGCCGTCCGCGAGAAATTGTTCCGCAGTGGCCGCATCCGGCTTCTCCCGGAATCCGAGACTGCGGAAAAGCCGGGTTTCGCCGGCCGATTCCAGCTCTTCGCCGCACCGGATATAGCCGTAGGCGGTGGCCGGTTCGGTCGGTTTCACTCCGATGGTGCAGATCCAGTCCGGGTTTTCCGCCACGAATCCGCCGAGGTCGGAGAGCACCGAAACCAGGTCGCGCGTCCGCTCGATCAAATGGTCGGCGGGGAGCAGGCTCATCACCGCATTCTCTCCGCCGCGCGCCTTGACGATCCCGGCCGCAAGCGCGGCACACGGGGCGGTGTCGCGGGCAATCGGTTCGCCGACCACGTTTTCCGGCGGAAGAAACGGCATCAGCTTGCGCACCGCGTCAACATAATCCCGGTTGGTGATGATCAGAATATGATCCACCGGAAGCATCGTGCGCAACCGCTCCACGGTCAGCTCGATCATCGTGGCGTCGCCGAGAAGACGCAAAAGCTGCTTGGGGCGGCTGCTCCGGCTCTGCGGCCAGAAGCGTTCGCCCTTTCCTCCCGCCATGATGACGGCATAGGCATTGCAAGACATCGCCTGAAATTCCTCTCCGGAATGACCTTCAGCTCATCTTCTCGATGATCTTGACCAGCGGCGCAAAAAGCGCGACGACGATACCGCCGACGATGACGGCGAGGCCGACAATCATCAGAGGTTCGATCATCGACGTCAGGGCGCCCACCGCGTTATCGACTTCTTCATCGTAGGTGTCGGCGATCTTGTCGAGCATCTCCGGCAGCTTACCGGTTTCCTCGCCGACTTCCACCATCGAAATCACCATTTCCGGGAAGATCTTGGTCGCCGAAAGCGGGGCTGCGATGCCTTCGCCTTCCTTCACCGCGTCGTGCACCTTCTGGATGCCGTGGGCGACAACTTCATTACCCGAGGTCTCCTTCACGATCGCAAGCGCCGAAAGCACCGGCACGCCGGACGCCATCAGCGTGCCGAGCGTACGGCCGAACCGCGAAATCGCCGTCTTGGAAATGATCGGCCCGAAAAGCGGCATATTGTATTTGACCCAGTCCACGCCGAACTTCCCGGCCGGGATTTTCACCGTGATCTTGTACAGAATGACGATGCCGATGATGCCGGCCAGATACCACCACCACTGCTGCACCATCGTGTTACTGACGTTGATGATGAAGACGGTGATGCCGGGCAGCGGCTCGCCTTCCAGAAGTTCTTTGAAGATTTTCGTAAAGTTCGGCACGATGAAGATCATGAGGCCGACGATCGCGGCGATCGAAATACACAACACCACCGACGGGTAGATCATCGCCGACTTCACTTTGCCGGAAATGCGCGACGCCTTTTCCATGAAGCCGGCGAGACGGTCGAGAATGACTTCCATCGCACCGGAAGCCTCACCCGCGCGCACCATGTTCAAATACAACTTGTCGAACGACTTGGGATGCTGCGCCAGCGCTTCAGCGAAGGTTGAACCGCCTTCCACCGTCTCGGCGGTCTTGCCGAGAATCTGGCGCGCCGCCGCATTTTTTGACTGTCGTTCGAGCGTCCGCAGCGAACGGATGAGCGGCAGGCCCGCACTCAGCAGAATCGCCAGCTGCCGGGTCAGCACGGTCAGATCTTTACGCTTGATCTTGACCGCACCGATGGTCATATTGAAGGCGCTGCTCTTTTTCTTCTTCCCTTTACCGGCGGCTCCGCCCTTGGCGGCGGGTTTGGCGCCGCCGACCTGTTTGATCATCGTCGGGAACAGTTTCTTGTTCCTCAACTCCTCGGCGACAGCCTCCTCGGACGCGGCGTTGATCTTGCCCTTCTGCTCCTTGCCGGACGCATCCATCGCGGTGTACGTGAATTGCGGCATCTTATCTTCTCCGAATTAAAATTCTCCAGGGATCAATATATATAATCAAGTGTAACGAAGAACTTCGTCCACAGTCGTTTCTCCGCTCAAAATGGCACCGAGGCCATCCTCGCGCAACGTCCGCATCCCCAGTTCGCGCGCCTTTTCGCTGAGCTGATTGGCGGGCGCCTCGCCGGCGATGAGTTCACGGATTTCGTTATTGACCGACAGGAGCTCGGTGAGCGCCTTCCGGCCTTTGTACCCGGTGTGGTTGCAATTCGGACAGCCGCGGCCGTAGCTGAACTTGCGGTCTCCCACCACACTGCGGTCGATCCCGAGACGCTGAAGGTCGCCGTCGCTCGGCGCATAGTAGGTCTGGCAATTTTTGCAGACCCGGCGCACCAGGCGCTGGGCGAGAATTCCCGCCAGCGACGAACAGATCAGGAACGGTTCGACTCCCATATCCACCAGACGGGTCACCGTGCTCGCCGCGTCGTTGGTGTGCAGCGTGCTGAACACGAAGTGACCGGTGAGCGACGCTTCGATGGCGATCTGCGCGGTTTCGAAGTCACGGATTTCGCCGACCAGAATGCGGTCGGGGTCCTGACGGAGGAAGGCGCGCAGCGCTTTCTGGAAGGTCATGCCGACCGCATCGTTGATCGGCACCTGGATAATGCCTTCGATGTCGTATTCGACCGGGTCCTCGGCGGTCAGCAGCTTGTCTTCCATCGTGTTGACCTCGCCGAGCGCGGAATAGAGCGTCGTCGTTTTGCCGGAACCGGTCGGGCCGGTCACCAGCAGAATGCCGTTCGGCAGGTGGATCATCTCGCGCAGTTTCACCAGCACGTCCTCGCCGATGCCGAGGGAGTCGAGCTGAAGGTTCACCACCGTCCGGTCGAGCACGCGGAGCACCACCGATTCGCCGTAGCTGGTCGGCAGGCAGGACACGCGGAGGTCCACCGGGCGCCCCTGGTATTTGAGCTGGATACGCCCGTCCTGCGGACGGCGACGTTCGGAAATATTGAGGCCGGAAATGATTTTGACACGGCTGATGACCGGCACCGCCAGGCTCCGGGGCGGCTTCGGCATCTCGTAGAGCGCGCCGTCCACGCGGTAGCGGATACGGAACTCTTTTTCGAACGGTTCGAAGTGGATGTCCGACGCCTTGTCTTTGATCGCCTGCTGGATCACCACGTCGACGAATTTGACGATCGGCGCTTCGTTGGCGCGCTCTTCGTCGGACTTCGACGCGTCTTCCACCGACTCCTGGGGGCCGAGTTCCGCGACGATGTCCGCCACCGAGTCGACGACCTCCGGGTAATAACGTTCCAGTTCCGCATCGAAGAGGTCGGGGTCGACCGCCACCGGGAGGATGTTTTTGCCGAGAATGAAACGGAGCGCCTCGACCGTCTGATAGTCGAGCGGATTGCGCATCGCAAGTTCGATCATATCCTCCGAAGCCGTCACCGGAATCACGCCGTAACTGCGCGCGGTGTTGGTCTCCAGGCTTTCGATCACTTCCCTCTTCACGTCCGCGCTGCGCGGGTCCCACACATACGAGCCGAGGCTGTTGGCGATCATCTGGAGCAGATCGACGCGGGCGAAAATGCCGTAGTTCTCGATCACTTCCAGAGCAGGTTTGCCGCTGCGCTCAACCTCCTCGGTCACTTCCTCGAGCTGTTCGAGGAGCCCGGGGTGGCTGGGCGCATAGTCGGTTTTCAAAAGATCAATCAGAGCAGAATTTTCAATATCGAGCATTCTATCACCATTCCGGAATTAGTTTTCGTCCATCAGCGTCACGAAGATCACCTCTTCCAGCGTCGACACGCCCGCGGCGGCCTTGCGCATCGCATCGTCACGCAGCGAACGCATTCCGTTGCGTCGCGCCGCTTCACGAATGACGCCCGAAGGCTCGTTGGCGAAAACCAGTTTGCCGATATCCTCGGTGATCTGAAAAATTTCGTAGATGCCGATTCGGCCCTTATACCCGGTCCGCCCGCAGCGGTCGCAGCCTTTTCCCTTGTAGAACTGATGATTTTCAAGATACTCCTGCGACAACCCGAGCATACGGATTTCCGTGGGAGTCGGCTTGTAGGGGGCCTTGCAGTTCGGGCAGATCCGGCGCAGCAGCCGCTGCGCCATCACGGCGCGGAGCGCGGTGGCCACGAGGAACGGCTTGACGCCCATATCCACCAGTCGGGTGATGGCGCCCGGCGCGTCGTTGGTGTGCAGCGTGCTGAACACCAAGTGACCGGTGAGAGCGGCGTTGATGGCGATTTCGGCGGTTTCCAGGTCTCGAATTTCACCGACCATGATGATGTTGGGCGCCTGACGCAGCATCGAACGCAGCGCCGCGGAGAAGGTCATGTCGACGTGTCGGTCCACCTGCACCTGGTTGATGCCGGAGAGCTGGTATTCGACCGGGTCCTCGACCGTGATGATCTTGCGGCTGGTCGTATTGATCGTATTGAGGAACGCGTAAAGACTGGTCGTCTTGCCGGAACCGGTCGGGCCGGTCACCAGGAAGATGCCGTCGGGCAGGCTGATGATCCGGTTGACGATTTCGAGGTCGTCGGCGTAGAAGCCGAGCTTCGGAACGTCGAGCTGGATGCTCGCCTTGTCGAGAATACGCATGACGATCGACTCGCCGTGGACGGTCGGCACCGAGGATACGCGGAGGTCGATGTCGCGGTCGCCGATGGAGACCTGAATGCGTCCGTCCTGCGGAATGCGTTTTTCGGTGATGTCGAGCCGCGCCATGATTTTGACGCGGCTGGTGAAGTTGGCCTGCATGTATTTGGGCGGCCCCTCGACCTGACGGAGCGCGCCGTCGATGCGGTAACGCACCCGGTAATACTTCTCCATCGGCTCGAGGTGAATGTCCGACGCTTTCATTTTGAAGGCGTCGATGATAATCTGCGTCACCAGGCGGATGATCGGGGAGTTGGCGTCGTCCATCGATTCCGCCGACCCGATATTGCTGGTGACAAGTTCGGTATCAATGTCGGAGTCGCCGGCGATCTCCTGCAGATAACCTTCGACACTGTCGCCGCCGACCCGGTAGTAGCGGTCGAGCACTTTGGCGATCTGATCTTTGCTGGCGACCATGGCATCCACTTCGATGCCGAGGAGGTAGCGGAGCGCATCAAGCGTCTCCATGTCGGTGGGGTCGCTCATGGCGATGGTCAGAGCGTTCTCGCTCTTCATCACCGGAACAACCTTATAGCGGGAAGCGACTTCGGGAGTCAGACTTTCGATCACGTCGTCCGGGATCTCATAGCTGCTGAGGTCGAGGACTTCCATCCCATATTGCTGGGCGAGCATGGCGAGCAGATCCTGCTCGCGGACCGAACCGTCTTTTTTCAGGCACTCCACCGGGTCGAGCGTTCCGCCGGAGGACTCCGCCTCGCTTCGCGCCCTGGTGATCTGTTCCCGGGTCACCATCCCGTACTCCACTAGGAGCCCCAGAATATATTCCGTATCTCTGGCCAAAATATCGTCTCCTGTATATTAGCGGACAAAAAAACATCCCCGACTGAGAAGTTAATCCATGCTTGCGAAAAAATCAAGCGACAGTCTCGATATCTGCGATTATTTTCTCCAGCAATTCCGGGTAGTTCGGGATTTTACGCTCCTCGGCTTCGGCAAGCGCCTCGGGGGTCGCGGTTGCGGGAGACGACGGGGCAAACACCGAACAACTGTCAGGCACCTGGGTATTCGATAAATCGTAGCTGCCGATCATCTCGGCGATGCGGATGGTTTCGAGCTTGTCGGCGCCGACCAGCGGACGCAGGACCAGCATGTCGATCGCGCGGTTGATCGTATTCATATTGACCAGGGTCTGGGAGGCGACCTGCCCGACCGCTTCGCCGGTCACCAGCGCGCGGCATTCGGTCCGGCGGGCGACCTGCTCGGCGATCCGCAGCATGGCGCGGCGGTAAAGGACGGTGCGAAACCGTTCGGTGCAGCAGTCGCGGATCAGCTTCTGAAGCGGCGCGAGATTGCAGAGATGGAGCTTGCCGCGCATCTGCCAGCCGTTGAGGAATTGGGCGATGCCGCGCACCTTGTCGGTGGTTTCCGGCGGCGTATATGGCGAACTGTGGAAGGTGATGAAGTCGGTCGGGCAGCCGCGCTTCATGATCATCCAGGCGGCGACCGGGGAGTCGATTCCGCCGGAGAGCAGCGTCAGGACGCGCGGATTGCTGCCGACCGGCAGGCCGCCGGGGGCCTTGAACTCCTCCCAGTAAAGCAGCGCGAATTCATCGCGGACTTCGACGCCGAGGGTGTATTCGGCATGCTTGAGGTCGATCCGGAAGCGGTCGTCGCCGAACGGTTTGGCGATGGCGCTGACCAGGTCGATTTCGATCTCCTTCGACCGGAACGGGAATTTCTTGAAACTGCGGCGGGCGCGGATGCGAAAAGTGACCGACGGTTTTTCGGCGAAAACCGGAGTCAGCACTTCGCGGGCGAGCTCGACCGCCTTGGCCCGGATCGCCTCCATATCGACCGGAACGCGGGCCGCGGGGGAGAAGGATTCCAGCCCGAACACCCGGGCGAGGCGGGGTTTGACCGCTTCAAGTTCGGCGTCGGAGAAGTCCCCGTCATGGGCGGGTTCCACCCAGACGCGGCCCCGGACGCGGTGGACTTTGCAGGGAGCGGCGTCGCGCAGCAGATGGCGTGCGTTTTCGACGAGACACCGCTCGAACATATTTCGGTTGTTTCCCTTGGTGGCAATTTCGTGGTAACGGCAGATGATCGAATTATACATAAAAACAGCGAACTCCTTTTGCATCGTACCACAAGATACTCCGGAACGTCTTGAAAGTCAAGCCCGTGAAAAAGCAAAGACGCCTCCGCCTCGGCTTGAACGGAGGGATTTTTCATGATTTTTTCGAAACACGATTTGCATTTCGGGCGATTGCGGAGTATTTTTTAAAACATGCGAGGGGCATTAGCTCAGTTGGCTAGAGCATCACACTGGCAGTGTGAGGGTCAGCGGTTCAAATCCGCTATGCTCCACCATTTTTTTGCCAAAATTCCGGAATCTTGAGCGGAAACGCCAGATCCCGGATTTTTTTGCCGTTCTTACGGAGGCGCTTCTATGGTTTGAAGCGGCTGGGGGATTCGCCCCAGAAGCGTTTGAATTCGCGGGAGAAGTGGAACTCGTCGTAGAACCCCAGTTGTGACGCCGTCTCTTTGATCGAATTGCCTTTCTTCAACAGATTTCGGGCCTTCTCCATGCGCTCCTTGCGGACGTACTCTTTGAGCGGCATTCCAAATTCCAGCGGGAAGTTGTGGGACAGGAATGAGGGGGAACGGTCGATCAGCTCCGCCAGCCCCGAGAGCGTCAGACGTTTGTTCAAGTTGCCTTGGATATACTCCTCCAGGCGCTCCGCCCACGGTTTGTTGCAATATTTGATGATCTCGTTTTCGCTGATGTACTCGCTGATGTATTTCAGAAGCACGCCGGTGTCGTACATCTCCTGCCGGGTGGAGAGCCGGTTTTTGCCCAGCAACTTGTTGTCGCCGTATTCCCTCTCCCGGTCGCGCAATTGACCGAACACGATCGAGCCCAGATAGATTCCATTGCGGTCATAGAGCGGAACGATCCCCTCCAGCAATCCCGCGTGGCAGTGGTAGATGTGAACGCTGCCGAGTTTCTTGGCCTGCGTGAGGTGTTCCGTATCGCAATTCACGCATCGCGCATTGAACGCCTCGTCTTTCCGGCAGTTCCGGCAGTAGGGCGACATCTTCTTGATGTTGAAATGATCCACCTCGCTCTGCTGCAGATCGAAGAAAGTGATCCGCACGTTGAGCACCCGGAACAGCAGTTCCATCATCTCGTTCATCTTCCCCGTCTGGATCGCATAATTCAGCATGGAGGCCTCCTTCCGTTATCATTAATATGTACAATTATTCTGAAATTGCCAGCTTTTACATGTAAAAAAATCTGCATCCATTCTATAAAAGGCTCCTTTGCTGTATGCTTATCGCAAACGGAAAGGAATACTTATGTCTTGTCTTGGAACAAAAACCATCGTGAGTCGCGCGTGGAAATCCGGCGTCGTGGTTCCCGGCTTCAACATCCCCTATCTGCCGATGATGGAGCCGGTGGTCAGGGCGCTGCGCGACTGCAACAGCTTCGGGCTGATCATGGTGGCGCGCCTGGAGTGGGAGAAATTCGAGTCCGGCAGCCTGCGGGCGATCCGCGACGAGTACGAAAAAGTGAAGGACGAAGCCCACACCCGGCTCCATCTCGACCACGTCCCGGTGATCGACGAGGACAACTTGCGGGTGGACTTCGAGGCAATCATCGCCGACGCCCTCCAGTGCGGCTATCAGTCGGTGATGGTGGACGGCTCCCGCCTGCCGCTGGCGGAAAACATCGACTGCACCGCAAAAGTGGTGAAACTGGCCCACGCATACGGCGTCCCGGTCGAAGCGGAGCTCGGCGCGGTCATGGGCCACGAAGCGGGGCCGCTTCCCCCTTATGAGGAGCTGTTCCAGAGCAAAAAAGGATTCACTTCGCCGGAAGAGGCCAAACGCTTTGTCGAAGAATCCGGCTGCGACTGGCTGTCGGTGGCCATCGGCAACATTCACGGCGCGATTTCGGCGGCGGGGAAACAGAAGGAGAAGCCCAGGGCGCGCATCGACCTCGACCATCTTGCCGCGCTCAACCGGGCGGCGAATGTTCCGCTGGTACTGCACGGCGGGACCGGAATCGCGCCTGAATACGTCCGGCAGGGAGTCAAACTCGGCATCGCCAAAATCAACGTGGCGACCGCGATCCGCCAGCCTTACGAGAGGGTGATCGGCGAAGGCGTCAAAACGGCGCAGGACGCGGTCTATCGAACCATGGTCGAACTACTGCGCAACGAGCTCGACATCGAAAATTCCGCTGACCTTTTACTGGAGGAGCAATCATGCCTGAATCGATGACTTTCGCCCTGTTTTTCGGCAACCGCGGATTTTTCCCGGAACGCCTGATCGCCGAAGCCCGCCGGGAACTCGTCGAGCGCCTGCGCGCGCTCGGAATCAACTCCATGTGTCTGCCGGAGGAGGCGACCCGCTACGGCGCGGTCGAGACCTCCGCCGAAGGGAGAATCTACGCCGAATTCCTCGAAGAGAACAAGGGGAACTATCAGGGGGTGATCCTCTGCCTGCCGAACTTCGGCGACGAGAACGGCGCGGCCGAAGCGCTGCGCGACTGCGGAACGCCGATCTACATCCTCGCCTATCCCGACGAGATCGACAGGATGGATTTCTCGTCGCGGCGCGACGCCTTCTGCGGCAAGCTCTCGATCATGGATGTCTTCAACCAGTACGGCATTCCGTTCACCGCGTGGGAGCCGCACACACTCGCGCCGTCGTCGCCGGAATTCCTGCGCCAGATGCGGGAATTCGCCGCCGTCTGCCGGATTGTCAAAGGGATGAAGCGCTGCCGGATCGGCGCGATCGGCGCACGCCCGACCGCGTTCAAGACCATCCGGTTCGACGAAACTACTTTGCAGAAATACGGCATCACCGTCGAGGTGTTCGACAACTCCGATTTGCTGCTGGAGATGGATCGAATCGACGCGAACGATCCAAAACTCCAGGAAAAGATCGTCCGGTTCCAGACCTACACCGATTGTTCCGAAGTCCCCGCCGACAAGCTGGAAACGCTGTCGAAGCTCTCGCTCGCGCTGGACCGGATCATCGCGGCGAACCGGCTGGACGCGCTCGGGCTGCGCTGCTGGTTCGACCTCGAGCAGACGCTCCACATTTCGCCCTGTGTGGTCTTGAGTGAACTCAACGACCGCGGCTTCCCCGCCGCCTGCGAGCTCGACATCGGCAACGCGGTGGCGATGCTGGCGCTCCATCTGGCCTCGCAGGAACCGGCGACCTGCCTCGATTGGAACAACAACTTTGGCGAAGACCCGGAGAAGTGCATCCTCTTCCATTGTGGCCCGGTTCCGCAGTCGCTGATGACGGCGAAGGGAAAGGTGATCGACCACCCGATGTTTGCGAAGGTGCTCGGCGACGGTTGCGCGTTCGGCTGCAACGTCGGGCGCATCCGGGCAACGGATTTTTCGTTCGCCTCCACCACCACGATCAACGGCAAACTCCTCTATTACCTCGGAGAAGGAGCCTTTACCGGAGACGAGATTCCGCCGGAATTCTTCGGCTGCGGCGGCGTCGCGCAAATCGCCGATTTACAGCGCAAAGTGACCAGCCTCGGCTATGCCGGATACCGCCACCATGTGGGAGTCACGCCGGGCCATTGGGAACGCGCCGTGCGCGAGGCGTTCCGGCGCTATCTCGGGTACAGCGAGACCGCGCTATGAGTTATCTCGGAATCGACATCGGCACCAGCGGCTGCAAGGCGGTCGCCTTCGACCGCTCCGGCAGGCCGCTGGCAAGCGCCCGGCGCGACTATGCGCTGCGGCATCCGGCTCCGGGGCGGGCGGAGCTCGACTCGCGCGAGGTCATTTCGGCCTGCTGCGAGGTGATTGCCGAAACGTCAAAAAGCGTTGCCCATGATCCGGTTGCCGCCATCGGAATCTCCAGCCAGGGGGAGGCGTTTACGCCGGTGGCGGCGGACGGCTCCTATCTCGACAACGCGATGGTGTCGTCGGACTCCCGCGCCGGGGAGGAGATCGGGCCGTTCGCCGCCGGGTTCGGGCTCGACCGGCTCTACCGGATCACCGGGCATACGCCCTCCCCCCTGTTCTCGCTGTTCAAACTCCTGTGGCTCAAAAGAAACAAGCCGGAGGTCTGGAAAAAGAGCAGCCGGTTCCTCTGCTTCGAAGACCTGCTCGAACAGCGCCTCGGGGTCGAGCCCGCCCTCGGCTGGCCGCTCGCCGGGCGAACCATGCTGTTCGATGTGAAGAATCATATCTGGAGTCCGGAAATCCTTGATGCGCTGAGACTTGACCCGTCAAAGCTGGCGCGTCCGCTGCAAAGCGGCAGCGTGGCCGGAATCATCCCCGACCGCGTCGCCTCCGAACTCGGGTTGCCGCGCGGAGTGAAAATCGTCTCCGGCGGACACGATCAAACCATCGGCGCACTGGGGGCCGGAGTCGTCGAGCCGGGTTCGGCGATGTATGCGGCGGGGTCGGTTGAGTGCCTCTGCCCGGTGATATCGCAACTCACGTTGAGTGAGGAACTTTGCCGGAACAACCTCTGCTGTTACGATTACAGCGTTCCGGGGGCGTACAGCTCGGTTGCTTACAGTTTGACCGGCAGCAATCTGCTCCAGTATTTCAAGGAGAATTTTGCCCGGGAGGTGAATTACGAGTTGCTGGCGGACGAGTTGCCGGACGAACCCTCGCGGCTGTTGGCGCTGCCGTACTTCACGCCTTCCGGGACGCCGTACTTCGATCAGTCGACGCCGGGAGCCGTGCTCGGCTGGCGGCTCTCCACCCCGCGCGGCGAGTTGCTGAAAGCGCTAATGGAGGGCATCGCGCTGGAGATGAAGCTCAATCTGGAACTGCTGGAGCGTTCCGGAATCCGCATCACCCGCCTGATCGCCACCGGCGGCGGCTCGCGCCTGCGCCAATTGGTGCAGCTCAAAGCCGACGTGTTGAACCGCCCGATCGAGACCATCGAAGTCGGCGAAGCCGGGTGCCTTGGGGCGGCCCGCCTCGCGCAAAGCGCGGATACCGGCCTCCCCGTCGTCGAACTGGTCCGCCGGGAGCGCAATCCGGAGCGGGAAGTGACGCCGTCGCCCGACCGGGCTGAATGTTACCGGAAGAAGTTCATGCAGTACCGGGCGTTCTATGCCGGAATCAAAGAGTTGTCCGGCAAACTGGACCCAATCAGCTGATTCCCCGCAATCGACACCGGTTCATGCTCCGCGCTCCAAAAAACCGCGCCTTGACAAGCGGGTGCAATCCGGTTATAGTAGGAGCGAGGAGCTGATATTCGTCCCGCAATCCGACCGGAGGGAATCATTAGAGATGCAAAAAATAGCAATCGTAATTCTGGCGATTATTCTTTTTTCGGGATGCCGGAAAGACAACCGTCAAGCCATGGAAGACGAACTGGATGCGTTGTTCTCAAGCGAGGACGACTACAAGCAAATGGTCAGCCATGCGAGGAATGAGATTCCGTTGAATTTTACGGTCCGTCAGACGCCTCCGGAAGTTTACTGCAAAGATCTGATCGATGTCGCAGCCGAAATTCGGCCCTACCATGATTTTCTTGCAGAACCTCCTTTCTCGTTTTGCATATTCCAGCGAGATCATTTCAAGATTGCGGTTTTACAGCACGGGGATGACATGGATTTTTTCATTCAATACGAAGGCGAAGAATGGGAATGGCGAGGGAGCAACAGCAACGGATGGATTTCCTGCGACCCCTGCTTCAGCAGTGGAGCCGCCGCCCACGACCCGCTCAACTGAAATTGAGAATGAAAAAATGAAATCGGAAATTCTCATTCACGACCGGGGGCAGTCAGCTCGACCGGAAGTTTCTTACGGAACGAAGTGGGGCCTCCCGCCGAACGGGTCCGCGGTTTCGGCAACTTCGGATTGGCAGGCATGAATATGAAAAAAATCTGGCTTTATATTTTTTTTGCACTATGCGTGTTGGCTTTATCGGGATTCATCTATCAGCTGATTCCCAAAATCACGATCAGAGCGATCGGCAACCTGACTGAATTGCAAAAGAAATTTTCGTTGTACAACGCCAATATTTTCAGCATCGGAGACAATGCCGTTTTCATTGAGCAGCATTACATTGGCAGCTATCAGGTCGTTGTCTTCGGTTCTTTTGCCGACGACATTCTGACCATCAGGAATCACCCTGAAGTCAGGAATTTCAAGATCGATCATTCCGGCGAACCGTTCTATCTGCCTCATTTTGTAAAAGAAAACATATCCGATGAACAGTTGAGAAGCTATCGGGTCAGGCCTTCTCGGGAGGAGGGTCTATATACGCTGGTCGACAGCGACGGCACAACGGTCGACCGCACTGACCACATTTCATTCAGGATAAGGGGGTCTCGGCATGAGATTCACATGGACCCTCAAAGCAAACGCTTTGTTTTACTGACCAACGCCAGATAATGCCGTTGCCGACCGCTGTAAAGTCGCCGTATTGCCGGGAACGGTTGTTCGACCGGGAGCTCCGCCCCGAATCGGGCGGAGACTCCCTTCAAAGCTTCAGCAGCGCACCGCGCCCTTGATGAAGCCGTCGCGGTGTTCGAGCATGTCGAGCTGGCCCTTGTCGAACTCCTCCATGTCGTAGATGTGGCGGGTGACTCCGGTGAACTTCCAGAGGCCGCGCGAGAGCAGCATCAGGCAGCGGGGGCAGAGGGTGGCCTCGTATTCGATCCGCCGTTCGTGGCAGTTGATCGAGGTCAGCGCCTTGAAATTCCACAGCTTGTAGTCGATGGAGCGGGGGCCGTCGTTGTGGTAGCCGCCGATTCCGAGCCGCCCGTGGGCGCAGACGAGATCCCCGGCGAGGCGAAGCCCGCTCTCGGTCCCGGCGAACTCCATGACGTTCGCAAAGCCGATGCCGAAGATGTCCGTCTTATGGCCGTCGCGAGTCAGGTCCGGGGTGCCGATCGCCTTCCAGTCGAGGATATACTCCTTCGGAAGCGCTTCCGACGCATAAACTTCGGTCGCACCGAACTTCTTCGCGTTCTCGCGGGCCTCCTCGCGCGGGTCGACGGCGACGATGTCGCCGTAGCCCATCATCCGAAAGAGCGAAATCATGCCGAGCCCCATATACCCCGCGCCGACCACCGCGACCGGGTCGCCGGGGGTGGCCGGAACCATCTTCACCGCGGCGCTCAACAGGCAGGCCAGCGGTTCGACGATGGCGTCCTCGTCGCAAAGGTTGTCGGGAACATGGAACGTCTTGCCCGGCTCCATGACGATGTACTCCCGGTAGCCGCCGCCGCCGAGGCCGGTGACGCGGTCGCCCTCCTTGAATCCGACGACGTTCCGCCCGACTTTGGCGACGATGCCCATCGATTCGTGGCCGAAGATCTCACCGGCTTTCGCCACGCTCCACGGATACAGCTCCGAGTGGCACATGCCGGTCAGGGTCACTTTGACCAGCAGCTGGTCGTCGTTGATCTCCGGAACCGGCACGTCCGCGATTTTACTCCGGCCGGGCCCCGCCATGATGATTTGACGCATGATTCGTTTCTCCTTGAGTTGGGTTATCGCTGGTTCAGCAGCTTACCGGGCGGCCCTCTGCGGCGGACCGGTAGGCGGCGTCGATCAGTTTCATCAGTTTCACCGCCTCTTCCGGGCGGGTGAGCGGCTCCGCTTCGCCGTTGAGGGCGGCGATGAAGTTGGCGGGGGCGCGGGTCCGCCCCATGTCGAGGTCGTTCTGGAAGCGGAAGCTCTGGTCGTGCGAAACGCCCTCTTTTTCGGCGTAGAGTTCGCAGCTGTTCCGTTCGTTGACCGACCGGATGTGGGCGCCACCGGCGCTGCCCTGAAGCGTGACGCAGGTGTCTTCCGCCTTGACCATCTCGGCCCAGGAGTTGTGGAAGGTGAGCACCTGCCCGGTTTTGAAGCGGACGAAGCCGTGACAGGCGGATTCGACGTCGTTGCGGCCGGTCGGCGCTGCGGCGGCCTTCCCCCAGCTCCCGCAGAAGTCGGGGTCGTTGATGAAGTCGTCGAAAGTCTGGGCGAGAACGAATTCCGGTTCCGGATACTCCATGAACCAGAGCGCAAGGTCGATCATGTGCAGCAGGTCGATCAGCGGGCCGCCGCCGGCCGTCGCCTTACCGGTAAACCACGTGCCGAAACCCGGAATCCCGGTGCGGCGCATCCAGGTGGCCTGGGCGGAGTTGATGCGGCCGATTTCGCCGGAGACGATCCGTTTTTTGATGAACTGCGCATCGAGCCGCGCCCGGTTGTTGAGGTCGAACTGGAGCATCTTCCCGGCCCGGCTTGCGGCCTCGGCCATCTCCTGCGTCTGGGCGGCGTTGAGCGCCGGGGGCTTTTCACAGAAGACATGAAGCCCGCGCCGGAGGCTCTCCATCACCAGCGGGTGGTGGAACTTGTTCGGGGTGATGACCGACACCGCCTGAACCCCGGGATGCGCCGCCTGAAGCGAGGCGAGGTCGGGATAAACGCCGCCTTCGACGGCCCATTTCGCGGCGAAGGCGCGCGCCGCCTCTGGATTTTGGTCGACAATCGCCACCACCTCGGCTCCGGCGCTGCGGAATCCGCGGACGTGGTATTCCGCCATGGTGCCCGCGCCAATCAGCGCGACGTTCCGGATTTTTTCTTTCATCGCTCCCTTTCCCCGGTTGATTTTTTCTTTATCTTTACTATATTGTATCGAAAAGAATTCATCTTGCGGGAATCGATCAAAGAACTATGCGGAATCGATCAAACCAGCCGGTTTCATTCGACGGCGGGAAGCTGGAACACATTGAATTGGACCCGGCGTTCCCGGTCAGCGACTCGCGCTACAACACCCGGGGCGAACATCCGGATATCGAGCCGCATCTCCACGACCAGCTCGAACTCGGCTACTGTTACGACGGGACGGGGGTTTTCCTGATCGGCAGCAAGGTGTTCCCGTTCCGGGCGGGGGATGCGGTGCTCATCAACACCCGCGAAGTGCATCTCGCCAAGGGCAGCCCCGGCGGAAGCACCCGGTGGGGGTGGATCAACCTCGACCCGCTGCGGCTGCTGGCCGACATTCCGGAGAGCTGCGGGGGCAGCGTGAAGCTCTCCCGCTGCTGCGGCGATCATTTCCGCAACGTGATCGACGGGCAGGCGCACCCGGAAATCACCGGCTGCATCCGGGAGATTCTGGCGGAATGCACCGCGCGCAAGGCGAAATTCCGCCCGATGGTCCGCGCGCTCGTCTGGCGGCTGCTGCTCCTGCTCGACCGTTATTATCCGGAGACGGAGAGCGGGAATACCACGAAGGCGGACATCTCGGGCGATTACAGCCGGGTCGAACGGCTGGTCCCGGCGCTGAATTACATCGCCGGGAACTTTCAGAATCCGGTTTGCGTGGCGCATCTGGCCCGGCTCTGCTTCATGAGCGAGCCGAACTTCCGCAAATGCTTCCGCCAGGCGATGGGGTGCGCGCCGAAACCGTACCTCCAGAAGATCCGGCTGCACGCCGCCGCCGCGCTGCTGCGCAGCTCCGACCGGTCGATCCTGGATGTCGCCCGCCTCTGCGGCTATAACAACCTCTCCAATTTCAACCGGCAGTTCCACGACGCCTATCAGTGCGCGCCCCGCGAATTCCGCTGAATCCGCCCTACTGAATGCGCGAGCCGGAGAATCCGTTACGCTGGTAGAACAACGGAGCGACGCCAAGCGAGGCGTCGAGCTCCTCGATTCGCGCAACGGTTCCGGCAAGCAGCTCTTCGAGCCGCAGTTTCAGCTCCTGCCAGCGGGCGGCCTGCCCCGCGTTTCGCCGCTGGATCACCTCCAGGCCGAACGGTTTCGCCGTGGCGAGCCAGCTCGCACGGAACGCCCGGTCGAAAGCATTCAGCTCTTCGACCAGCGCCGGAATCTCATCGTGAAGCCGTTCCAGCCCGGCGCGGTCGCCTTCGGCATAGGCTTTTTCGAGCGCGGTCCGGAATTCCAGCTTATGCGCCAGGAATTCGAGCGCGCAGAACTGCGTGCGGAATTCGAGGTCGTTCCGGGCCGCCTCCTTCAATTCGCCCGCCAGTTCGCGGCACCGTCCGGCGCGCGTGACCGGGTCTTCCGGGTCCGGCACCGACACGCCGCGCCGGTGGATCGCCAGCAGCGGGTCGTCCCAGATCCGGTCGGCCGCCGCGCCGGGAATTTCCCGGTCCTTCGCAACCTGACGAACCCACTCCATCTCTCCCGCCCGGATGGTGAGGGCGTAATCCTGCCCGGTGACCGCGGCGAACCGGGCGGCGGTTCCGGCTTCGTCGGCCCCGTAGGCGAGGTCGGAAGCGTATTGCAGCCCGGCCAGCGCCGAACCGTACTGGCAGAATCCGCCGTTGTCGCCCCACATGGTGAACAGCAGCTCCCGGGTCCGGTGCTTGCGGCAGGCGGCGATGCACGGCGCGACAGTGGCGGCGGTGATTTCGTGATCGTACCAGAGCTTGCTCCAGGTCCAGACGCCGGAGCCCATCATCGGCTCGTGACAGATCGCTTCGTGGCGGGTCAGGTGGCGATCGTAAAATGCTTCATCGCGGTGGTAATAATCCCAATAGCAGAGCTGGACGTTCTTCGGAATCCGGGCGACGACCTCGGCGGGAATCGGGTTGCGCTCGTCGTAGTAGTCGAGATTCGGATTGCTCAGCCGGAAATACATGTCGGACCAGATGGTGGGCCGTTCGTATCCGGCGGCGCGGCAGAGTTCGTTCACCCGGCCGAGGTGGCGGTTGAAAAGCTCGAACGCATTGGTGTAACCGAACCGGTCGAGGAATTTACCGCGGCCGAGGTCGTGGGTTTCGTCCATGCCGATGTGGATGCGGCGACTGCGCAGCGCACGGCTCCAGAAATCCAGCATTTTTGCGATCAGTTGATAGGTCTTCTCTTCGCCTACGAGGAGAACCCCGGCGGTATCGGCGACCGGCGCGTAGGCGCAATGCCACTGCAAAATCTGTTCCAGGTGGCCGAGGGTCTGGATGCAGCCGATCAGCTCGATGCCGAGGGTGGCGGCGTAAGCGTCGAGCTCCTGAAGTTCCGCCAGCGTGTAACCGCCGCGCATGTAGCCGAAAAACGGCTCGCCGTCGAGTTGATAGGTGTCCTCGGTGTAGAGCATGACGGTGTTCTGGCCCATCAGGGCGAGCTTCGCCAGATAGCTTTTCAGGAAATCGACGGTGAAGACCTTGTTCCGCGAGCAGTCGAGCATGATGCCGAGCAGCCGGAACGGAGTCGTCTCCCGGCATTCGAGCCCGGCCAGCGCCGAACCGATGCCGCGCCCCGCCGCCGCGGTCGAGCCGTACCCGATTTCGAACCCCTCCCCGCTGCGGCGGACCTCCAGGGCGCCGGCTTCCGACAGCGCCCGGAAGGTCAGCTTCCGGCTCCCGCCGTCGGCGATGAGCGGATAACCGGCTTTCGCCAGCGCGGTCAGCAATGTTTGAATTTCAACGTCCACCCCGTTTGAATCCCAGCAATAGCCACCCATAAAAAACCTCACTTTTGTTTTTTTGCGAAAACACTTGCATTCCGTGTTCTTACGGATACATTAATGGTGATAATTAAAAAGAAAATGGACTTTTCCACACAGCATCATGGAGAAAAAAACATTCGACCCCGGCGAAGTCCGCCACGACCCCACCCCGCCGCCGATCGCGGGAGAGGTGGCCAAATGCGGATTGAGGATTCTAAGCTTCTACGAAGGCGTCACCTCGCTCGTTCCTTTTGAATCGATCCGGGTGCGGACCTTCGCATTCTGCTGCGTCACGCAGCTGATCGAAGGCGACGGCTTCTGGCAGGACCCGGCCGCCGGAAACAGCAAAATCCCGCTGCGGGTCGGGGACTGGATGCTGGTCGCACCGGGATATCCCCACGCCTACGGGCGGCGGCTGGACCATTTCACCGAGGATTCCGTGGCCTTCGACGGTCCGGTGGCGAGAACGCTGCTCCGGGCGGGGCTGTTCCGCAGCGGCATCGTCCGGCTGGGGAAGGAACGGCGGCTGCTGCCGGTGATCCGCGCGTTGCGCACCGCGACGCTGGGGGCCCAGCTCGAAGCCCACGCGCTGCTGCTTGCGCTGGTGCTGGAATTATGCAACGCGTCCGGCGAACCGGCCTCCGACAACGCGCAGCGGATCGACCGTCTGCTGGAAGAGCTGCAACAGGCGAGCCGCGAGTGGACCGTCGCGGAGATGGCCGAGTACTGCAACTGGAGCGAAAACTATTTCCGGCGGCTGTTCCAGGCGCAAACCGGGATGTCCCCCAAGGAATACCTCGACCAGCGCCGCTATCACCGGGCGATCGAACTATTGTCCTCTGAAAGACTTCCCATCGCCCAAGTGGCGAAGCGCCTGGGGTACGGAGACCCGTTCTACTTCAGCCGCCGGTTCCGCGAACTCTCCGGGATGACGCCGACCGCCTACCGGCGGCGCTACGCCCGGAACTCCCCCTGACGGAAGAGCCTGTTCCGAAGCGATGCCTCCCGACGGGAACGAGGAGAAAGAACGGCGCTGAACCTGTTTACTCCACAGAAATTGAGATTCCAAAAAAAAATCGTATTTTTAACATTTCCGAAGTAACTCGAGATTGACATCCCGTAAATCCGCGGCTATTATACTTCCTTGTAACATATCTGCGAAGGGAAAGCAAGGAGTTCTTCCATGAAAAAAATTTCAGCGGCGGCGGCGGCCCTGGTCGGGACGCTGTTCTTCGGTATTCTGTGGCTCAACAACCTGGTCAGCGCGAGCCGGTTCTACGTATTGCTGTTCCGGGGCGACTTCGCGGGAACGGACAAGGTTCCCTCCGGTTTCTGGACCGCGCTCGACTGGAGCACGATCGACCTTTCGACGGTGACGACGTTCGTTCCGTTCTTCGGATTCGCCCTGCTGTTTCACCGGCTGTTCCGCCCCGGCGTGTCGCCGGAAACTCCGTTCTTTCCCGGTTACGACCGCTTCAATATCGCACTCGGATTGATCGGAACCATCTGGGGGATCATCCTGGTCGGCTATTACCCCGCCGACCAGGTTTCGATCGCCGCACTGATGCGCTGCCTCCATACCGCGATGTTCTCGACGCTGATCGCGGTCATCTGGGTGATGGTGCTGATGCCCGCCGTTATCGTGCCGGTGCTGCGGCTCTGCGCCCGGCACACCGTCGTCGACGAAACCGAACTCGATGAACTGCTCGACCGCATCACCACCGGAATCGGCACGGCGGCGGAAGAGTTCCGCAAGGGCGCCGACGAGACCGCCAAATTCCGCTCCGGCCTCTCCGACGCCGCCAAGGCGCTGAAGGAGTTGCGGCAGGAAGCCGCTTCCGGACGCGAGGCGGAAATCGCCTGGCAGCGCAGCGCGGCCGAGACGCTGGCCGCCTTCTCCGCGGCAATCCGCGACCTCGACGCCAACCGGCGGCTGCTCCGCGAGGAGAACGAAAAACTGGCGACCGAAAACGCCCGGCTCGAACGGGAACGAATCCAGTCCGGGGATGCCATCCGGGACCTGCAGCGGACCATCGACCAGATCCGAACCGCGCTGAGGTGACGAAATGGCAGTCCGGCTCACCCCCAAGACGCGCGCCCGGCTTCTCCGGCTGCTGCACGGCGAAACCGCCGCCAGCGCCGAAGAGCACGAACTCAACGCGGTCTTCCTTCAGGTCGTGCTGGCGATCATGCTGATTTTCATGATCACCTTCTTCCTCTTCGTCGAGAAGACCGGCGGCGAAATCAGCCGCCTGGACGAACTCAAGAACCAGGTGGAAGACGCCCGCCGCGACAAGCTGGTGACTGCGCTCGAACACACCGCGGCGCGTTATCGCGTCCGTTACGGGCTGGTGCTCTTCCTCCGGGTCGACCCCGGAACCGGGGCCCGGAGCTTCGACCTCTCCGGCGTGATCCGCGAAGGCGCGCTGAGCAGCGAAGAGAATCCGCGCCGGTCGTTCCGGCTGGGCGGGCAGAACGCCTACCTCGACTATTCCGCCCCCGGCAAGCTGAACGAAACCTGGGAGAGCGAGACGCTGGCCGACGCCGGGCTGAAAATGGACCGGCTTTCCAACGCCGACCGGCTCTGGCTCAAGGAGCAGCTGAAACTTCAGGTCGGGCAGATCCGCGGCGAAATCACCGAAGTCCAGACGCTGGCCGCCGCCGCGCTGCAGGAGCACTTCGCGACGCATCCGGAAGCGGTCACCGACCCGGAACTCCGGAAACTGCTCACCCGGATCAACTCCGAGCAAGACCCCGCATCCCGCCGGCTCCTGCTCGGCGAGCTGACCGGACGGCTCAACATCTTCGTCCGGAAAGAACTCCACCGGATCAGCGAAGTCCCGATGCTGGAGGAACTGCCATGAGACACCGTCTGTTTTTCACGCTGCTGCTGGCCTTCGCCGCAATGTCGCCGCTCTTCGCCGAGACCGTTTCGGAGGGTGAAAGCCGGAAACTCCTCGACAACCAGACCGAACTCCTCTCGGCGCGGCTGCTCTTCAACGAAGCGCGCGACCGCTGGTTCGCCGCGCCCCTCCCCGGCACGGAAGAGCTGCTGATCACCCGGATGAAGGAAAATGCCAAAGAGTGCGCCGCCCGCAGCGCCGCCGAACGGCTGATGCGCCCCCATTACCTCGAACTCCTGAAACAGGGATTCGCCAAAATGGCGGCCGAGACGCTCGCCCCCTTCCGTGGAACCGTTCCCGACGCCGCATTGAAGGCGATGGAGCAGACGCCCGACGCGCAGCTGACCGCGAAGTGCAACCGCGAATTCCCGGCCGCATTCGACGCCGCCCGCAAAAAACTCGTGGCGGAACAGCGGGCGGAAATCACCGGAAACATCTATCCGAACGAAGCCGAACTCGAGCAGAACGACGACAAGGTGCTCACCGCCATGCTGACGGCGCGTTTCGCCGAACGGCGCGGCGCGCCGCTCTGGGAAGAGCTGCTGCCGCAACTCCAGACCGAGCTGATCGCGCCGGTGCTGAGGTCGGCCCGCGACCAGCAGCAGCGCCAGCTCAATCTCGCCGGGCAGTTGACTCCGGACGCGCGGCTCTGGGACCAGAAAGCCGCCGCCGCCGACCTCGAAAAGCAGTTGAACACCGAGATCGCCGCCTGGAAGGTCGAGAAACGGTATGCGCTCTTTCCGCGCACGCTGGAACTGATTCAGAAACGTTCCGCCCGGCTGCCGCAGGAACGGGTGATCGCCCTGCTCCCGAAAATCCCGGCGACCCCGAATTACGCGGTGCTTCTCGACGATGACCCGGAGGCGAACGCCAATCCCGAAACCAGTTTCCGCAACTATGCCGCGCAGATCGCCGAAAGCGGGCTCGACGCGGCGCAGAAACAGCTGGAACTTCCCGAGGCATACCGCGCCGGGCTCACGAATGACGATGAAGTCAAACAGGCGCTGGACCGCCGCTTCAACGCCCTCAAGCCGGAGCTCCAGAAGCTGCGCAATGCGTTCGCCGGGCGGCAGCTTAAGAAGCGCTTTCCGTCGGTCGCCGACCGCAGCTACCTGCCGGAACCGGATGCGATCGAAGTGTATCGTCAGGACAAAGGCCAGATGACCTTCCCGGACGATGCGGACAGCCCCGTGCTGCTGGCCGAAACCCGGCAGCTCCTCAAAGCCGGAGTCGCGGAACGGTATGCCGCCGGAAACGCCGAACTCTCCGACCAGCTCGAAACGGTCGAGAAGGAGTATGACAACGTGGTCGCCGAAATGGAAAAACTCCACGATGAAACGTCGCCGTCCCTTCTGAAGCGCTGGTTCGGCGCCAAAAGCAGCATCGACCTCGACACGATCAAAGACTGCTACACGGAACGCGTTCTCGACCGTTTCCGCGCCGGAGGCGAACGCAACTACCCCGACCTGTTCCCGAAAACCGAAGAGGAGATCGACCTGCGCACCCGCGCAATCCTCCAACGGCTGCTCAACCCGGTTCCGCCGCCGCCGAAACCGCAGGCGTCGCAACTCAAAACCGCGGAGCTCACCTTGATCTACCGCGTCCTGGTGGACACGGAGAACGATCAGCTTGTCGTCCGCCTGAGACAGAACCGGTTCGCCGGTTCGCTGAATCCGGCCCGGCGCGAAGCGGAGGAAAAGCGGCTGATTGCGGAAGTCGCCAAAGAGCTTGACGCCCTCTGCCGCACGGAAATTCAGACGGCGCTCGCACCGCCAAAACTCGTCATCCGGATCGAAGTCGGCGGCGGCGCCGTCTACTACCGGTTCGTTGCCGAACTGCGCAGCGCGCTCAAAGAGGCGCTCGTGCAAAACGGAGCAACGATCGAAGACACGCTCGACCGGAGCACCGCCGGCGATCAGTAACAAGGAACCGTACGATGCAAATCTCCGATCAAATCCCGGCCGGGCTGCTGAGTTCCGACGATGCCTGGAAACGCGTCGAATCGGAAATCGGCGACGCCCCTTCTCTCCTCAATCAGTTGAGCGCCGAAGCGGAGCGTTTCGCGGAAATGCCGGCCTCCGGCATCGTGAGCGGGAAGAAACACCTCGCCCCCGGCGGCGACCCGCACGATTACGTCAGCATCGGGACCTACTGGTGGCCCGATCCCGAAAAGCCGGACGGGCTGCCCTGGATTCGGCGCGACGGCCTGGTCACCCCTTCCTTCCGGGAATACGACAACATCAGGATGGAGGAGATGTATCTCGCCGTCTCGAAATTGATCCTCTATGCCCGGACGGCCGGTTCGCCCGTTCACGCCCGGCACGCCGGCAAGCTGCTTCGCGCCTGGTTCCTGGAGGAAGCGACCCGGATGAACCCCCATCTGCGTTACGCCCAGTTTATCCCCGGCATCTGCGACGGGCGCTGCATCGGGCTGATCGACACCATGTTTCTGCTGTTCCTGCTCGACTCGGTCACCCGTCTGGAATTCAATGAATGCTGGACGCCGGACGACCTTGCCGGACTCAAACGCTGGGTTGCGCGCTATCTCGAATGGCTGCGCGAAAGCGAAATGGGGCGGGAGGAGGAGAGCCAGCACAACAACCACGGCACCTGGTACGACGCGCAGGTCGTCGGGTTCGCCATGTTCTGCGGGCAACCGGAACTCGCCCGGCGGCAGGTCGCCGAACGGACCGTTCCGCGCATCGCCCGACAGATTGCCGACGACGGCAGCCAGCCCGACGAGGTGGCCCGCACCCTCGGGATCACCTACAGCACGCACAATCTGCTCGCCTACGCCTGCATCGCCGCCGCAATCCGCCGGGAAGGCGTCGATCTCTGGCAGGTCGAGCCGGAAGGACGCAGCCTCGCAAAAGCCTTGCGCTGGATGCTCCCGTTTTATGCCGGGGAAAAGCCGTGGCCGTACCGGCAGATCAAACCCTTCGACGCGGGCGGAGCGGTCATGCTCCTTCACCTGGCGAAAGAAGCGGAAGTCTCCTTCGACCCGTCAGTCGCCGCCCGTCTGGAAGAGGCCCCGTGGCAGCGGATCATTTTTCAGCGTCCGGCCTCCCGCCAGTCCGGGCCGGCCGACATCCGCCGGAACTCCTGAAAGTAGCGGGTTCCGAGCTTGTGCGCGGAGGCGGTGTCGAAATGCAGCCGGTCGCCGCGATGGGTCAGGTCTTTCGCTGCGACCACGCCGACGGAAGGCAGTTCCCCGGCCAGTTCGTGCATGGCTCCATCGATCGCCGGAGCATGTTCCAGAATGCGGGGCTCGTAGAACGAGCCGAGTTCACCGAGCAGGAACGGGACCGAATCATCGAGGTTCAGGTCGCGGCGGAAATTCGAAATGACTTCGCGCAAATCCGCCTTGTAGCCGGGATTGTTGCGGGAGGCGTCGGATTCGCCCTGATGCCAGAGCACGGCGACGATCGTTCCGGATTTCATCGCCTCCCGCGCCATCGCAATGGCCTCGTCGTAGGGAAACCGACCGGCTTCCCAGGGATCGGCGCCGCCCGGTTTCCAGGCGGCGAGCGGCGTGCCGCCGACCGCGGTCGGAATCAGGCCGACCGTGCGTCCGGGGTTGGCCTCGAGAAGCAGCCGCCCGAAAGTGCGGCCGGGGCCGACGCCGCGCACCTGGCCGCCCTCCGCCGGAGCGACATTGTCCCACGGATCGACGGAAGCGACCTTCTCGCCGTCCGCGCCGAAGGTGCCGACGAACGGCCGGTCGCGGGTGACCGGTTCGACCGCCGGATGCCATTTGAAGTCGCGCGTCATCATAAGAAGACCGGGAATCCCGGTGAGATCCTCCGGCATCGCCACATCCCGCCCGGCCATGTTGGATTGTCCGGCGAGAAGCACAAGAAGCATGTTGTCCATGTCGGTTTCCTTTTCAATCGCTTCTTGTATGATAGCACGCCTTGCGCCTTTCGCCAACTGCGGAACGGATCATTTGCAATGAAAACGCAGCAGCCCTGCCTTCGGATTTCCGCCGGGTGGATCAGATCCCGAGAATCCGAATCCGATAGGAAAATTTCACCACCGCGTTTTGCGCGAACTCGTCCGGAAGCGCCATCACGAACGAACCGCCCGCGGGGGCTACTTCGCGGTAACGGAATGGCTGAAGAATTCGGAACTCCTGCGGCCGGTCGAAGCTGTACTCAACCCCCTTCCCATCCTCCGATGCAATCTCAAGAACATTGGCCCGGAGACGCGTCTCGCCCATCCGTCCCCGCTCCAGTCCGCCATCCGGATTGCGCGGCCGGGTCGGAGTCAGTACCGGCTTCAATGTCACCGGAATCCGGTGCGCCCCGTCGATCAGCGCCACCCGTCGCCGATCGGCAAAAAACGGGATCGAATAATTCAACTCCCTGCATCGGAACGCCTCAAGCGCCCGGATCTCGACCGTCACGTCGATGCAATCGTCTGAAAACACCAGGGTCCGCTTCACCGCCAGCGGGACATATGGAACAAGTTCATTCAGAACATATTCCCGCTTCTTCGCATCAAACCGGACTTCGGGACGGGCATAACATGCCGCGAACTCAGCCGGATCGACGTCCTCTTTCCGCCAGGCCTCGAACAGCGGATGCAGCGCCTTGCCCCACACCGTGTCGGAATCCATGACGGTGTTGTTCTGCCCGAGACTGACCGGACCGCACCCTTTGACATACAGCGCGGAGATTCCGCCCGGCTTGTTCGCCGACGCGCCCCAGCCGCCGTAGCCGGGCCCTTCGTACCCGGCGAAGTTGACCGAATTGCCCCGAAACACGGGAGCGCTCCAGTTCGACCAGAGCGGCTGGCGGGGGCCGCCGTAAAGAATCGCGTAATACGTTTTCGTGTTGATGAAGAAGAATTTATCATCGATCACCTTCACGAACGGGTTCAGCGTCAGGCACGGCCAGGATTCGGCCGGGACCATTCCCTTTTTCGGGAACCAGAGGTCGAGAAACTTCACCCGGCCGATCATCTCCTGCGGCTGGCCGTTCTTGTGGGTCATATAGCGGGTCCGGAAGTTGAGGTCGGTCGGCGAACAGCTCTGCGAGAACGGAGCATCCGGCGCATCCCCGGTCCTTGAAAGCGTCAGGAAGGTTTTCAGCTGATTGAACTTGTCGAACCAGTCGACAATACAGTCCTGACGGGTGAATCGCCAGATCTTTCCCCACAGCAGGGTCTGTTCGCAAGAATACTCCCCGTCGAACCCCAGTTGCTCCGGCATATAGCCGGAGGGGGTCAGCCCGCAATCGGCGTCGAGCCGCCCGATCTTGCAGTCGAACGGGGTGCGGTCCGGATTGATTCGTCCGAACAGGTTCGGGGTCGAAACCAGCGTCGCGTTCCGGCGAATCGCCGCATCGATTGCGGGATCGCCGAGCAAGCTGGCGATCTTCTTCATTTGAAAGTAGTTCCACCCCCACTGATTGGCCACTTCGCCGGCGTTCATGTTCATCCGTCCCATCGCCCAGAGCCGGAGCGACTGCTCGTAAGCGGCGATCACCTTTTCCGGCAATCCCCGGTCCGCCACCGGTTTCAACAGCAGCAGGGCGTCGACGAAACCGGAATCGAGGCCGAGGCCATACCAGTTCGAACGCACGGGAAGCTGAAAATAGGAGGTGGGATGTTTTGCCGCTTCATAGGGGAAGTCGTTGGCTTCGAACCGAAATGCCGGATCGAACCTCCGAATTTGCGCAAGCATGCCAAGCAGCACGCGGCGAATCAGCGCCGGGTTTCCGTAATAAGGATTATCCGGCCGGTCGCACCCGGCGGCCAGTGCGAGGTAATTGAGATTGTCCGTCCCGGGAACGACGCGGCCGACGGTCCCGAATTCCGGGGAAGCGGGATCGATATTCTGGGCATCGATGATTCGCGCCACATCTTCCGCCGAGACCCGGATTTTGCCGATTCCACACTCCCCTTCCAGCACCGCCTTGCGCTGTGACGGGGGGGGCGCGACGTTCACCTCGAGCTCTTTCCGGGTCAGGGAATCGGCCCAGCAATTCAGCTCCCGGATGCAGGCGTGAAACGTCTCCCGGCCGCGCGAATCGATCTCCATGCCGCCGTGAAGCCGTTCCGCGGTTGCCGCATCGGGACAGAGCAAAAACGGGAACCCCCTGCCGTGCAGACAGATGCCGTCCCCGCCGGTTCCGCAAAGATCGAGCCGGCAGACGGCCCCCCCGGCAGGTTTCAGGTCGAACCAGGTGCAGAATCCGTCGGCGTCGGCCTGTTTGAGCACCTGGCCGCGATCGTTTTCAAGCGTCATTCCGCACCGGTATGGGGGAACTTCCTCGGTGACGGCAAGCCCGATGTCTCCGGCCGCGGCCGGAACGTAGAAGTAACTCCTGTCCAGCGTCGAACCGTTTACGTAGAGCGGACCGGCTCCGGGGTGCACCCCCGTCATCAGCGGCCGGTCCGGCGTCACCGAAATCCAGTGATCCCAACGGCCCGCCACCACGATCCGGTACAACCCCTTTCCCGCCGCCGGAACGGAGAGGACGACGGTACGGTACGGAAGTTTCTCCGGGTGCGACAGATACGGCGACCGACGCTTCTCCGGCGGAATTCCGCCCGGAGAATTCACCCGGTGCCACTGTCGATAACGGAAGTCGGCATACGGATCGTAAATTCCGTCCTGACAGGAGAAATCGCCGCCGGTTATGCCGTCGTCCGGCAGAAATTCCCCGGCGACGATCCGGCCGTCCGGCGCGACCGCCCGGAACAATACCGGAGCAGGACCATGGACATAAGTATTCATGTCGCGGACCGTGAACCGCAGCCGGAAGCCGGTTCCCTTGTCGTCCAGCATATGGAAGATCAGCCACTCGCGCGGACGCCACAATACATCGTCGCCCAGATACGCCGTCCCCGGTTCCTTCCCCCGCCAGTCGGGGACTTCCGGAGCCTGACCGCTCCGGCAGCCGGAAACCGCGAACGCCAGCAGAACCGCCGTAAAGAATAACCGCATTTCGTTTCGCCTCCCCGATTACCGGATCGCCGCAATGCGATAGGAGAGGGAATCCCGGATTCCCAGCTCGATCAGGCCCATCGTATGCTCAAAATGCGCGGTGGAGGGACCGAAGGAACTGACCGTCGGCTCAGCCAGCGTCACCAGGACGCCCTTTCCGGCGGAATTGACGAAACGGATTTTTCCGGTATCCGCGCCCGGCTCCGCGCTCCACTTTCCGGAGCGGAAGAACTCCACGTTCGCGTCCGCTTTCTTCAGGTACGGAATCTGCTCGACGGTCTTCAGGATTTCGGCCGGTTTTTCCCGGGTGAGTTTCACCGTGACGGAAATTCCGTTGTCGAGGAAACCGATCTTCCGCTCCGAAGCCATCGGCAGATTCCACATCCGGTTGGAGATGGAGAGGGCTTTTTTCGCTTTGTCATAGGAACATGCGGCGGTCCAGTAATCCGGCCAGGAGACCTTGCCGCCGGGGAGATCGGCGCGGACGAACTGCCCGGTATAGACGTTCCAGTTCTTGCCGATGATGCAGTTGCCGTAGCCCGGCGTCCAGAAGAGCGCGATTCCCTGGGTCGGGCACCAGCCGGCCTTTTTCTCGGCGGCCGATACCGGCGTGTAGGTGTCGCCGTCCTTCTTCCAATCTTTTCCGAACGGAACCTGGCTGTAAGCGTTTTTCCTCCAATCATAGCTGGTTTTTCCGGCATAGACGACGGTATAACTGTCCGGTTCCCGGTCGCAGTAGAATTCGCCGTTGAAATCCCGGAAAAAGCGCTCCGAACGCAATACCGGCAATTTCGCATCGTTCACCGGCGTTGCCGGGTAGAAATACGAAGACCACATCGGCAGCCACGGCGACATGGCGTATCCGACCGTCCAGCGTTCATTGTTTTCGTACCAGTTCCTGTTGCCGTGCCAGCCGAGATATTTTGCGAACCGGGTCTTCGCCGAATCGCCGTCGGAGTCGTGCCAGCAGGCCGCATCCTCATTCCAGCCGGACATCAGGTTGGTCCCGCCGTTCCACTGGCGATGCACCCAGGACCCTTTCGTCCGATGGCAGAAGTTGCTCGCACCATAGCGGGTTCCATCCGGCTCCGGAGCCACCGTGTGATTGAAGAGCGAATAGATTTTGCTCAAAACATCTTCGATATTCTTATCATGCGACATCGCATAATAGAAGGCCAGATTGCAGGCGCAAAGCCCCTGGTAGGTGCTGTCCGGACCGTACTGTTCCTGCATATAGCCGGTCTTGATGAACCGGTTCAGCTCAGGATCGGCGTCGGCCACGGCGACGAATGCGGCGATGTCCTTATAGACCTCGCCCGCCCCGCCCAAATACATGCAGTAAGCGTCGACCAGCCAGTGGGAGCTCTGGTTCTCGCAGGAAACGCGGCTCAGGCAAAAGCGGTTGATTTCAAAACCGATCCCGGTCTCCCACAGTTCCTTTTCCTCCTGCGGCATCTCTTTTCCGCAGAGCATGAACGAGAGATAAGGGGCCAGCGTGGAGAGGGCGTCGCCGCCGCTGTAGTCGCTCCAGCCGGAATGGAACGTCCCGTTGGCATCCAGCTTCAGCAGCCGCCGATACTGGTTGAGCAGCAGGCGGTTGAGAATGGCCGGATTCCCCCGGTAAGGATTGAATTCCGCGTTCAAGGCGTAGAACAGCGCCAGATAACCGAAATTGCGCGAGTCTCCGTAGTCGGGGCTTTTCGGATCGAGATTCTGATTTTCGAACAGCCAGGCGGCGTGGTTGAATGCGCCGTCCGGACCGATCAGGGCGGCGCTGGCCGGTACGGCCATGAATTTTTCCTTCAGAGATTCGAGAGGAACCGCCTTTACTTCCAACTGCGCCGGATTCAACTGCTTCATCCATTCCCACATCCGCACCTGGAACTGATGGAAGAACATCGTTCCGTCGGAAGCGAACACCACACCCGCCCGGATCTTCTTCGCGGTCTCCGGGTCCGGGCAGAGAATGACCGGGAACCCGTCGAATCCGACAATTCCTGATTTGCTGAAGGTCAACTTGTAGATATTCTCCGGCGTCACGGTCACCGTGCCGCGCTGGTTGGATTCGACCGTCGCGAGAGTTTTCCCATCCGGACCGCAAACCGTCGTCTCCGCTCCGCGGTTGTAGATTTTCAAGGTATCGGCCTTCGGAGGGACATAGACGCAGGCGCTCTGCCCGGACTTTACGGCCATCATGCAGCGCGACGGCATCACGCCGAACGGCGCCGCCGGTTCGGTCGAAAGGCTGCCGCAAATCCGGCTGTTCGCCGTCACCGCCGTCCGCACCTGATAAATTCCCGCCGGAGCCGACTTGAATTCATAGGAAAAATCGAGCCGCCGGGTTTTGCCATCATCCGGGAAGCGGTGAAATTCCGTCTTGACAGGGCGTTCTTCGGCGTCGTAGAGCTGGAAAGTCATCGCCTGCGGCAGCGTGACCGCCTGCCCGGCGGGCTCGAACCGCCGGCGTTCGAATCCGACGTTAATCTTAAGATCGCCGCCTTCATGTACGATGTAGTAGACCATCGCCTCCGCGTCGAACGGTCCGGGAAACGGTTTTGCCGCTCCCGGATTTTCGGCGTACCCGGAGAAGACCGCGAAAGCGACCGTCAAAACCGTCAATGCTGTTTTTCTCATTTTCATCGTTTCGTGTTACCACAGCTTCTTTTCTGGATTGTTCCAGATTAAATAAAACCTGTCGGCGACGGTGGCGGAAGTCATTCTCGCCTTGTCCATGGTACGGCTCTCCACATGGCCATCGGCACAGGCGTAGTTGATGAAGCTGTTCATGTGGCGTCTCTGGATATACAGATTGTTGCTCCACCAGTAACACATCTGCCCCAGATTGGTAATATCGTTGTTGACATAAAAATCATTGTCAAAAAATACCGGTATGCAGGAAGGATGCCGATAGCGTTTCAGCGAACACTTGGTGCGATTCACAATGCTATACCCGAAAGGGGGGGTTCCGGAACTGGATAAATTGGTGTTGCTCGGACATTGAAGAACCGGAATTGCCAAGCTCCAGACGTCGTGCACCCCGAGATACGGGGCATACAGCAGAAGCGAAACGGTTGTGTGCCCGGCGATGTGTGCGGTCGTGCCCGGCATCTGCCAGCCGTAATCGTCCCCGTACATGGCAAATGCGGAACCGATCTGCTTGAGGTTGCCGATGCATTTGGTCATTTTGCTCCGCTCCCGCGCCTGATTCAAAGCCGGAAGCAGCATTGACGCCAATATCGCAATGATGGCGATAACAACAAGCAATTCGATCAGTGTGAAATTCCGGCAAACATTTTTTTTCATTTTCCTTCTCCCCCTTCTCTGTTTATGATTGGCTTGCCTGATCCATGATTTCGGGTTGTAACACATCCCGGTGATAATCGAGTTCCGGATTGTCGATCCGTTCCAGAAGCCGCTGCGCGGCCAGCGCTCCGAGATCCTCCATGCGAATATCAACGCGCACCGGCGCGGGATCGCAGTAGTTCAGCATCACCGCATCATTGTTGCAGCTGACGATCAGAACGTCTTCCATCGGGCGCAGATTCATTTTGTACAGATTGTCGTAGATCAACCCGATCTCATTATCGGACGGGCAGAAGATCGCGGTCGGTTTCTCCTTATGGCTGAAAACCTTGCGCATCTGTATACGGATATTCAGGTTGCGCGGCTCCCAGGTGGACGCCTCATAGGGTTCAAACAGCGCGTTCCCCCCATTTTTCGCGACGGTCTCGGTGAAAACTTCAAGACGCTGAGCAAACAGCGGCGGCAGCTGATCGCCGACATAGGCGACGGTCCGGTGTCCGCGCGCCCACATATATTCCGCCGCCAGCCGGCCGACCGCCCGATTGTCGTAAGTCACGTAATCGCAGGAGACCTCCTCGTCGGGGAACCCGAGAATACGCACCATCGGAATCGTCGTGAGTCCGATGGCTTCCAGGATATCCGGCTTTCCATGAAAGATCAGCCCGTCGATGCGGTTCTTCATCATGGCCAGACTCTGGCTGCGGATGCTCATCCGGCTCTCCAGGAACATCGGGCAGTTGTTCTCGCTCAGATAGCGCTGCGCGGCCACGTACATCGGAGCGAACACCGAGTGAATTCCGTTATTGACCGTATTCTCCTCATAACAGAACGCGATATTCTTCATCCGCTTGACGTAAGTCCCCTTGCGCGGAATCCGGTACACCAGCCCTTCGTCCTCCAGCATTTTCACCGCTTTGTTGACGGTCATGAAATTGACGTCATACTCCAAAGCAAGCTGCTTCACCCCGGGCAGCGCACCGTCCAGCGTCCCGTTGTTGATCTGCTGTCTCAGGTGTTTGACCACTTGAGGGTATTTCTTCTCCAGCTTTCCGCTCTTCGGCATTTTTACCGAAACCATATCCGTACCCCTTCCGCTTACAGCTATCTTGCGCTTACAGCTATATTATACCAAAAAAAGAAAGGAAAAGCAACCCTTCCGGAAAAAAATATTTGAAAATCATGAACCGGAGCCCGCCGCGCCGCCGATTCTCCGGATTTATTGCAAAATTAACCCGTTCCTGTCAAAGGCCGAACAAGCCGGTGGTACATTTACGGTATCGCAAATGACAATCAGGAATAGGGATATGGATTTCGCGGTAAAAAAATATCGTACCTTGTTTATCAGTGACGTGCATCTCGGGACCAAAGTCAGCCAGAGCCAGAACCTTCACCGGTATCTGGCGACGGTTGAGGTCGAGAAACTTTATCTGCTCGGAGACTTCGCCGACATCAGCAACATGCGGCGGCACTTTTTCTGGGACAAACACCACAACGCCCTGATCCGCCACATTTTCAAGATGGTCAAGCACGGCGTCGAGGTCGTCTACATTCCCGGCAATCACGACAAGGAACTCCGGGACTTCGCCGGAATGGATTTCGCCGGCATCAAAATCAAGCTTCAGGACGTCCACACCACGCACGACGGCAGGCGGTTCCTGCTGCTTCACGGCGACAAGTTCGACGGCGTCCTCAACGAGAAACTGCTGTTTCTCTACACCTTCGGCGACCGCTGTTACGATCTGGCGCTGCTGCTCAGCAAGTATCTCAATTGCGTCCTCGCCCTCTTCGGCCGCCAGTGGTCGCTTTCGAAATACTTGAAAAGCAAGGTGAAGAACGTGATCAAGTTCATCAACGACTTCGAAACCCTGGTCATCCGCGAAGCCCGGACCCACGGGGTGGACGGGGTGATCTGCGGGCACATCCACACCCCGGTGATCCGCAAGCTGGAGGGGCTGCTGTACGCCAACTGCGGCTGCTGGACGGAGAGCAACTCCGCCGTGGCGGAATTGCCGGACGGCACGCTTGAACTGATCAATCTCTCCCCGCAGGAACAATTTAACACGGTGAAGAAAAATGCCGAAAAAGACAAAAAGCATCAGAAAGCTTGCGCATGATTTCGTGTTCAACCGGATTCACCGCTCCCAGCTGATCTACAATACCTGCTGGGAGGACCCCGCCATCGACCGGAAGCTGATGAGGCTGAATCCGGAGAGCCGGGTGGTGATGATCACCAGCGCCGGCTGCAACGCGCTCGACTACCTGCTCGACGATCCCGGTGAAATCCACTGCATCGACGTCAACCCCCGGCAGAACGCCCTGCTGCATCTCAAAATGGCGGCGATCAAGCGGCTGTCGTTCGAGGATTTCTTCCTGCTCTTCGGCTGCGGCTGTCACGCGAAGATCGAACGGATTTTTTCCGCGGTGAAATACGACATGCCGGATTTCGCCCGTCACTACTGGGAGGGCAAGCTCTATTACTTCACCCCGACCCGGATGAAGCGCTCCTTTTACTATCACGGTGCGGCGGGGAGCGTGGCGATGACGATCCGCCTGCTGCTCGGCTGCCGGAGGTCGCTGCGCAGCCAGGTATACGACCTTCTCGACAGCACCTCGCTGGAAGAGCAGAAGGCGATCTACGCCGGATTCGCCCCCGAATTCTGGACCGGATTCGTCCGTTTTCTGGTGAAAAGCCCGCTCACCATGGCGTTGTTGGGAGTTCCGCGTTCGCAGATCCAGCTGATCGAGACCGCCTACCCCGGCGGGCTGGGCGCTTACGTCCAGGACAAAATCGCGCACGTGTTCACCGAGGTGCCGATGGCGGACAACTATTTCTGGCGGGTCTACCTGCGCGGCGAATATTCCTCCCGCTGCTGCCCGGAATACCTCAAGGAGCGCAATTTCAATCTGCTCGAACACCGCCTCGACCGGATTTCCGTCCACACGACGACAATCAGTGGATTTCTGGAAGGCAATTCCGGGAAGTACTCCGATTTCGTCCTGCTCGACCATCAGGACTGGCTGGCGGCCCACGACCGGCCCGGACTGGACCAGGAATGGCGGCGGATTCTCGACCGCAGCCGGGAACACGCCAGAATCCTGATGCGTTCCGCGTCGGATCGATTCGATTTCATCCCCCAGCCGGTCGCGTCGCACTTGAAACCCGATGCGGAAACCGCACCGAAACTTCACAATCAGGACAGGGTCGGCACCTACGCTGGGCTCCTGTTCGCGGAGGTCGTCTGATGGATTTGAGCTCAACCACCCCGGAACTCCGCGAACAGGCGGAAGAGATGCGGCGTTATTACCGGTTCCATTCGAAAATCTACGACCTCACCCGCTGGTCGTTCCTGTTCGGCCGCGACCGGGTCATCGACCGGATTCCGGAAGAGGTAGCGCCGAAGCGCATTCTGGAGATCGGCTGCGGCACCGGGCGCAACCTGATCCGGCTGGCCCGCTGGTTTCCGGAAGCGGCCGTCACCGGAATCGACGTCTCCGACGTCATGCTCAAAGTGGCCGAAAAGAACATTCGCCGCCACGGCGGGAAAATCGAACTGGTCAAATACAATTACAACCGGCCGCTGAAGCCGGAGGGGTACGACCTGATTCTGTTTTCCTACAGTCTTTCCATGATCAATCCGGGTTGGCGGGAGGCGCTGAACTCCGCCCGCCGGGATCTTGCTCCGGGCGGCTGGCTGGCGGTGGCGGATTTTCATGAAACGCCGGTTCCGGCCTTCCGCCGGTGGATGGGGGTGAATCATGTGCGCATGGAGGCGCACCTGCTGCCGGAGCTCGGGAATCTCTTCGAGCCGGAAGTCATCGAACTCAAAAGCGCCTACTGCGGCTGGTGGTGGTACCTGGTTTTTCTCGGCGTCAAACCCCGCTGATTCCCTTACAACGCGGCGGACTGCTTCACCAGTTCGCACAGCACCGGATAGAGCGGATGGTCCGGATTCGCCGAGAAGTTGACCCGGTTGCCGTCGCTGTTCTGCCGGACCAGCTCCAGCTCCAGCAGTTTCTGCAGCTCCCGGTGGATGACCGGAGCGCTCAGCCCGGCTTCGCGAGCGAGCCGCCGCAGATAGAGCGAGGGCGTTCCGGGGGCGAAAAGCCGCTTCAGAATTTCCGTCCGGCTCCGGGAGCCGATGATTTGTTCCAGCGTGTCCATGCGATTAAGATAATGTCCGTCCATTGAAAAGTAAATCGCGGCGGCCGTTTTATTTTCCCTTTTCCACGGGCTCCCGCCACTTTTTCCGGATAAAATCGACCATTTCTGCAAACGACATGGAGAATATCTTCTCCGCTTCGGCATCGGGAATCGAAATCAGGAACTCCTGCTCCACCGCCAGAAGGAACTCCACCGAATCCATCGAATCGTCCACGACGTAGAGCAGGAGCGGCATCGGGTCGTTGGGGTAGCACATCATCGTCACGTCGCGCTCCATATGCGCGATTGCCAGCCGCCGAATCCGCAGCGCGATATCCGCCTCTTCCGCCGACGGCCAGTAGGAGCAGAAGAGCCGTTCCGACATCTCCGGTCGCCGCCGGATCTCTTCGCGGAACAAATCTTCGTCCAGAACATCCCAATGATTCTTCCGCATTTCCTCCCTGACCCGCTCCAGCGGCGCGGAAAGCGGCGGCGGCTCCTCCTTGCTCTCCGGCGACAGGCCTTCCGGAATTTTCGGAAAACAGCAGTGCAGCCGCCGCACCAGCACCTGAACCGCGCCGCCGAATTCCGCCGGGACATCGACGACACCGATGGAGTCCAAATCGTCCATCAGTTGCGCGTACCGGTTTCCGGCGGCGAGCCGGAGCGAATCCTGCGGATAGACGACAAAACCGATCCCGGCCAGTTCCACCAGAATGCAGGCGGCTTCCGCTTCGATCGAACTGCTGTAATGGCGGCAGAAATAATCGGCGTTCGCCCCCGCGCTCCACTCCTGCGCCGGACGCGGATGGACCGCCAGCCACGCATCGCGCGCTTCCGCCAGGCAGGAATTCCATTGTTCGAGCCGTTTCTTCCGCTTCCTCCTTACCGCGATTCCGGCTGCGGCAGCGAGACCGAATCCCGCTCCGGCCGCCGCCAGAACCAGTCCCCAAATCGCCGGTTTCACCCAGCTCAGAGTCAGCATGACCGAAATTCCCGGCAGCAGAAGTAACGACAACCAACTTTCGCGTCGCCTCTGCCGGCGCGCCGTCACCTCTTCCTTCCGCAACCGTTCCTCCCACCCGGCCGCAGTCAGGAAGGGACCGGCGGCGGTGAGCGGCGGCACGGAGAAGAGTTCATCCGATACCTTGCGGCTCCGATCGATGACGACCGGGGTGTTCTTCTTTCGCCGCCACAATATCAGGCAGAGAAATCCGGCCAGGACAGCGCCGAAAATCCACCAGCCGTTCCCCCATTGGATCGCCGCTCCCAGAGAGAGCAGCCAGACCGCGAAAATCAGAAGCTTGTTCATATCAGACCTCCTTTTCGAATTATCGTTATCATAAAGATAACATACGTTATCAATAAATCAACATAAATTCAAGAAATTTTTCTTTTTTGAGACAGTGTTGCAAAAATGCAATCAAGGGATCGGCAGAAAAGATCAATTCCGTCGCATGGCGGCGACACTGCGGTATGGCGCCTGTTTTCGTAATCAGCTGATTACCAGAAAGATCATCCGATCATAGTTATCTGGCACTCAAAATGCTGTTATTTCACAAAATGCGGCAGGGCGCGTTGCAGTTGCCCGATTCCGCAAACAAAGAATTACAATACGAGGAATTTCAAAGTATGTCGGTGGAAAAAGCGATGGACGCCTACACGCGGGAGAAACTCAACTGCGCCCAGAGCGTATTGCGCGGGTTTCAGCAGCGGTTTCAACTCGGAGAAGAACGGATCGCCGAAGCGCGGTCCTGGGGCGGCGGCCGCGCCGAAAACGGTCTGTGCGGCGCGCTCCATGCCGCCCGGATTCTAGGCGGCGCGGAAGATGTGCAGGAACGGTTCCGCGAACGGTTCATCGAATCCGCCGGGTCGGACCGCTGCCGCGAGATTCGCAGCCTCAACCGGCTCTCCTGCAAGGAGTGCGTCGAACTGGCCGCCCGGCTGCTGGAGGAGGAGTCCGCCCGCATCGGAGAGAACTGACATAACCGGTTTTGATTTTCCGCAATTTTTTTCGGAACGCCCATGCCGAAACGCCGTTTTGATGCTACATTATCCCATCCCAAAAGAAGGATTTTGCAAAATGGCTTTTTTACAGTGCGAATACCATTCCGACGTGCTCGGGCGGGCGTGCACCATGAATGTGCTGGTTCCGCAGAAGGCGGCGACCCAGATCGGCATGACCTCGTCCGCCGCGAGCGGACGCGCCGAATATCCGGTCCTCTTCCTGCTGCACGGGCTCTCCGACAACCACACCATCTGGATGCGGCGGACTTCGATCGAGCGCTACGCGGCGGCCTACGGGCTGGTCGTGGTCATGCCGGACGGCGGCCGCAGCTTCTACACCGACATGGCCGAAGGGTACCGCTACTGGACGATGCTTTCGGAGGAGCTTCCGCAGATCGTCCGTAACCTGTTCCCGGTCAGCACCCGGCGCGAGGATACCTTTGCCGCCGGGCTTTCGATGGGCGGCTACGGCGCGCTCAAGCTGGCGCTGCGCTGTCCGGACCGGTTCTCCGCGGCGGTCGCGCTTTCTCCGGTCACCGACCCGCGCAGCTGGTTTACCAACCCCGAGCGGGAACCGATGTGGGAGGAGCTCAAGCGCGTGTTCGGTTCGGCCGACCGCGTCGTCTCCAACGGCGACGACCTCTTCACGATCACGGAGAAGCGGATGAAATCCGCCTCGCCCCTGCCGCGCCTGCTGCATTTCTGCGGCAGCGAAGACTGGCTGCTGCCGGAGAACCACCGCTTCCGCAACCATATGAAGAACATCGGGTATCCCGATTACACCTATCAGGAAGCGCCCGGCGCCCATTGCTGGGAGTTCTGGGATCTTCATATTCAGGAGGGACTCCGCTTCCTGATGGAGGGCCGGCAGTGACTCCCGATTCCCCCTTTGCCGATGTCGGCGTCTGGAAGAGAAGCTGGATTCTCTTCTGGTCCTACATCAAGATCACCAGCCTGGTGATCGGCGGCGGTTACGCGATCATCGCGGCGGCGCAGGAGGAGTTCGTCCGCCGCCGCCGCTGGCTCGACGACGACGACGTGCTGGAGATGATCACCGTCACCCAGACCGTCCCCGGCATTCTCGCCTGCAACTCGGCGATCTACATCGGCTGGCGGCTGGGCGGATTCTTCGGCGCGCTGGCGGCCCTGGCCGGTTCGGTGGTGCCTTCTCTGGTGATCATCGTCGCCATCGCCGCCGTGATCTCCTCGGTCGCCGAACTCCTCGGGAACCCTTATGTGCAGGGCGCGTTCCGCGGCGTGATCGCCTGTATCGTCGGGATGGTGGCGGTGACCGCGCTTAAAATGCGCAAAAAGGCGGTCAAGGGGGCTTTCGGCTGGCTGGTGGCGATGGGCTGCCTGGCCGGCATGAGTATCGTCGGCTCGAACCCGGCCTGGCTGATTCTCGGCTCGATCGCGCTGGGACTCGGCAAGGTGTCCTGCGACCGGCTGTTCCGGAAGGAGGCGGCCAAATGACGCTCGTTTCGATTTTTCTGGTCTTCTTCAAATTCGGGCTGCTCTGCTTCGGCGGCGGCTATATGCTCATTCCGCTGCTGTCGGCGGAACTGGTCGGCGCGGGGCCGAGCCATCCGCTGACCCCGGAGGCGTTCGCCAACCTCGTTTCGATCGCCCAGGTGACGCCCGGCCCGGTCGGCATCAACACGGCGACCTATGTCGGCTACACCCAGCAGGGAGTCCTCGGCGCCTGTCTCGGCACGATCGGCATGGTGACGCCCGCGCTGTTTCTGGTGATTCTGGCGGTCAAACTGCTGAAACGCTATGAGACGAGCATCCCGGTGCAGGGGTTCCTGACCGGAATGCGCCCGGCCTCGTTCGGACTGGTCCTGTCGGCGGCGGTGATCTTCGCGGAGCTCTCGATCTTCCCCGGCCCGATACCCTGGCAGGGATTCTGGAAGATGCTGGCCGACGGCGCCGGAATGCCGGAAGGATTCGGCATCAACTGGGGTTGTGTAGTCATCGCCGCCGCCACCGTGCCCGTCCTGCTGAAGACCCGGATCAACTTCCTCTGGCTGCTGCTGATCTCCGCGCTGCTCGGAACCCTGTTCTGCCGTCCCTGAGTGGAATCCCGCAGGATTTCATGGCGGAAGTTCCTTGCTTTTGGCGCATTCCGCCTTTATATTGTCGATACTCGCCGGTTCCGTGCGGCAACACCGCCGGAGCCGGGGCTGCGGAGCAATTGCGAATCGAAGACGGCGGGCGTCAGGCGGACACAAATTCCGACGCCTGAGCGTTCCGCCGTCATTACCGTATGATTTCGAGCGCCTTCCGGCGCGCGAAAAAAACGAAAAATCCGGGTTGATTCCATTTTTTTTGTATCGGGATACAATTTTTCGGTTTGAGATGCGTTAAATGGGTAAGACAGGGGCCGCTGCCAAATGAAAGACAAAGACGTGGATGCCGCCGGAGACGGCGAATTGATCGCCGCGTTCGTCCGCGGGGACGAGAAGGCGTTCGAGCAGCTCTACGGACGATATAAGAGACAGCTTTACGGGTTTCTGAACAACCTGATCGCGAACAACCCGTCCGAGGTGGACGAGGTGTTTGAGGAGACTTGGCTCCGGGTGCTCGAAAAGCTGCCGGGGTACCGCGATGAAGGCCGGTTCAGCGCGTGGCTGTTCCGGATCGCCCGCAATCTGTTCATCGACCGGCTTCGGAAAAGCCGGAAACTGCCCGGGGCGCTGGAGCTCGACGCGGAAGACGCGCCGCTCCTGCCCGGACCCGCCTCGCTGGAGCCGGATCAGGATTTCGAGCTCGGCGAAGTCGGCGCGGTGATCGCCAGGGCGGTGGAGAAATTGCCGGTGGAGCAACGGGAAGTGTTCCTGCTCCGCCAACAGGAACTGGCCTTCCGCGAGATTGCGGAGATCCAGGGGTGTTCCATCAACACCGTCCTCGGACGGATGCAATATGCGATGAAAAGTTTAAGACGGTCGATTCTGGATATCGACCGGGGAGGAATCGTAACATGAAAAACCGGTTTGAAACTCTGAGGGTATGTGAAGTACCCGCGGCGCTGGACCGCAAAATCATGGCGGCTGCCGCCCTCAAGGCACGGGCCGCCCGGTTCCGGCGCATGTTCATCCATTGCTCGGTGAGCGCGGGGGCGGCGGCGGCGGCGCTGTTCGTCGCGGGAACGGTGTTCCTGATGCCCGGCGCGAACCGCGAAGCTCCGGCGACGCCGACCAAGTCGGTGAAAAACGAACTGCTGGCGATGACCGACTGGTCGGCGCTCGAGCAGGAGTCTTACAACCTGAGCTTCGAACTTTATTCCGGCCGCCAGTCCATGGCTGAGCTGGCTAATGCCAAAATTCAGGAGGAGTACTGATATGAACGCGAAATTTCTGCTCGCCGGGTTCGCCGCACTGATTCTGTGCCTCGGCGTTCAGGCCGCGGGACCGGATGATCCGGGCCAGCCCCCGCCGCCGGACGGCATCGACGCGCCGCCTCCGCCGCCTTCACGCAAGGGAGACCGCAAAGGCGACCGTCGCGGCCTCGGGCCGTCGATGTGGCGCGCCTTCACCCGTCTTTCCGAAGAACAGCGTCAGGAGCTGCTCAAACTCCAGAGCACCGACCCGGACCAGTTCCGCACCAAAATGCGCGAACTCGGCGAAGCCCTCCGCAAAGAGGAGCAGGCGCGGTTCGATGAACTCATGAAGCTGGTGGAACGCTTCCGGGCGTCGAAGGACGAAAAGGAAAAAGCGGGGCTGATGGAACAGATTACCACGCATATCCGCGCCCATTATCTCGACCGGCTTGAAGACAACAAGCGCCAGCTCGAAGAGATGAAAAAACGGACCAAAGAACTGGAAGAGGAACTTCAGAAGCGCGAAGCGAACGCCGACGAGATCGTCAAAGCCCGCGCCGAAGCCCTGATCCGGGGCGAACGCCCCGAGCCGGACGACCACCCCCCGAAGCCGGGGAAGCCGGATCGGCAGAACCCGATGGACAGGTAACATCTCTCCCGCTCATTTCACGGGGCCCCGAAAGGACACACCTTTCCCGGCTCCGTTTTTTATTTCGGGAAAGGCTCTCTGGCGTCTCCGGAAAAGTCGGACGCCAGGTATATCGCTTTACCTCGTTATTTTGAAAAATTCCTTTTTTTCCCGATTTCCTATTGACATTTCACCGAAAATCGGTCATAATATATCTAGTTAAACGCTTGACAAAAGAAAAGGTCTTTGTCCCATGATCACATTGAAACAGGTGGCTGAACTGGCCGGAAAGAGCGAAGCGACGGTGTCGCTGGTGCTCAACTCCAAGCAGTACCACCGGGTATCGGAGGAGACGCGCCAGACCATCCAGCGCGTGGCCAGCGAGCTGGGCTATGTCGCCAACCTGCAGGCCCAGGCGCTGGTCAAGGGGAAAACCCGCAGCATCGCCATCACGGCCGGCGGCATGACGCCGTTCTACAACGAGTACATCCGTTCGCTCACCCATCTGCTGGAAAAGACGGGGTACAACGTATTCGCCTTTGAAACCATGCTGAAGCCCGAGCGCGAGCAGGAGGTGGTCAACTGGGTGAGACAGGGCCTCTTCGACGGCTGCATCTGCCTCGAATACAACTACTATACCCGCAGTTTCTACGAATCGATCATACGGGCGGGCATTCCCCACGTGTTCCGGGGCTGGAATGTGCTGGAGCGCTACCCCGCCCACATGATCCGGGTCGATTACCGCGGCGCAATCAAGGAACTCTTCAAGCATCTGGCGCAGCAGGGGTGGAAACGCCTCGGAATCATCATCGACGGCAGCAGTTACGACGAAGAGGCCGCCGCGATTTCGGTCCGCCGTTCGCTCTATTTCGAAGCCGCGCACGATTCCGACCTCAAGATCGATTCCGACGGCTGGATCGCGGTTCCTTTCGACCAGGAACGGCATATGCGGTATGTTTATGAGAAAAGCCGGGAGCTGCTCCGCAGCCGCCCGAACATCGATGCGCTGATTGTCCAGAGCTCTTCGGATATTCCGGCGGTTTACAAGGCCGCGGCCGATTCCGGGCGCGAAATCGGGCGTACTCTCGCGGTCGCCACGTTCGACCTGATTCCGCTGGTCGATTACATGGTGCCGACCGTGAGCTGCATCATGGAGCCTTACGATGAGATCGCCGCGCTGATTTCAGACAATATTCTCTGTCAGCTCGGCGAGCGGAAGGATGAGTCCGCGGATCATCCCTCCCCCATCGAGGCAAGGTTTGTCATTAAAGAGTCGACGGTCCGAAAACAATAGAGGGAAAGACGTCCGAAATGAAAAAAGTAAATTTCACATTGATCGAACTTCTTGTTGTAATTGCGATTATCGCAATTCTCGCGTCCATGCTGCTGCCGGCGCTCAATCAGGCCCGGTCCCGGGCGAAGATCACCAACTGCATGTCCAACGTCAAGCAGTTCGGCACGCTGTTCGCCATGTACAGCCAGGACTATAAGCAGGAGCTGCCGATGGGAGTCGGCAGCGCGACCGACAACGCCGCCGGAAAAAGCGGCGGGTCTCTCGCCGGCTACGGAATCGGAATCCTCTACAGCGCCGGCTATACGAACTCGCCCGGGCTCTACTGGTGCCCCGCCGACATGGGCAATCCCCGTCCCCAGACCCTGACCACGGTGCAGTCGAATTACAACAACTCCGCCTACATCAGCTACTACTACTGTTGGCCCAACACCCGCTACCGCCTGAAGGGGAACCAGAAGAAACAGGTGCCGGAACCGAGCCGCGTCGGCATCCTCGCCGATGTCTACGGCCAGTCGTTCTCCAACAAATACGGCAACCACGAGGAGGGCGGAAACGTGGTGTTCTACGATGGCCACGCCCGCTGGGTTCGGGCCGAAGTCGGGTCGTCGACCGCAAAGATGAACTGGTATTACAATGACTGCATCCTCGACCAGCTCGGATACAAGCAGTCCTACATGCAGTAATCCGGTCACAGGGAGAAAATGACGATGAAAGTGGCAACGGCACTCTCTCTTCTCTTCTGCGCCGGAGGAATGCTCGCGGCCGCCGATCCCTATCAATGGGAGATGGCCGGTCCCGGCGGCGGCGGGCGTTTCACCCAGCCGGGGCTTTCCGCGGACGGGAAATCCATGCTATGCGGCTCCGACATGGGCAATGCGTTCTACGGCGAAACGGCGACCGGGGCCATGCGGATGATTCCGCAGAAACGGTTCAGCTTCACCGCCGGGGACGGGTTTTTCTTCAACCCCGGCAAGCCCGGAACCGTCTATGCCGCCGGCACCATCCGGGGGCTGCGCCGCAGCGCCGATGGCGGCCGGAACTGGGAGGCGGTGACCCTCCCGATCGAGAAACTGGAATGGAACGGCTCATGGCCGCCGCCGTACTCCGGCCCGATGCTCTGCTCCTTCGCCGGAAATGACGGCGTGCTGGCTTATTTCCGCTATGAAAAAAGCGGCCGGAATCCGCTGTTCGCCACCCGCGACGGGGGAGAGAACTGGACGCTCGCCGCCATGCTCCCCCCCGAATCCGGGCGGCCGCACTCCCTGCTCGCCCTTCCCGGCGGCGGGGCGATCATCGCCCAGGAGGACGCGCTTCGCAAACTCAGCCCCGACGGCGGTATCCAACCCGTATTCACGCCTCAGGATGGGGAGCTCGCCGGGCTGGTGAAACAGGGGAATCTCTTCTATCTCGCCGTCAACGCCAAAGCGGGTGCGGAAGTGCTCAAAAGTTCCGACGGCAGGACGTTCGAACCCTGCCTCTCCCTCGGCAAAGGAACCCGTGTCCGCTATTTCAAGGGCGGGGAAGGGACGCACCCGGCCGTCTACTTTTCGATGACGGTCCCCGGCGGAGTCACGGTGGAGAATCCGCTCGGGGCGACGCTGTTCCGTTCCGCCGACGGCTTCCAAAGTTTCCAGCCGGTGCTCTTCCGCAACCCCGGCAACCCGAAGTTCAACATGACCGAGCGGCAGTGGACGGCGACCGCCTGGGGCTGGCAGGTTCTGCCGCAGGGGCTGGCCGTGGCCGCCGAAAACGCCGACGCGGTAATGTGCACCGACGCCACGCAGGCCTATCTCTCGCTGGACGGGGGCAAAAGCTGGAAGCCGCTGGCGGCGCCCGCCGCCGACAACGGAGAGGCCGTGCTGACCGCGGGCAGCATGGCGGTGATGTCCGCCTACGGTTACAGCGTCGACCCGAACAACCGCGACAACCGTTTCATCGCAATGAACGATTTCTCCAACTGGGGCAGTTTCGACGGCGGGAAGAGCTGGCGGCAGTATGAGGAGGGCAACCTCTATCCGCACAACGTCTACGCGATGCTTTACGACGACAAGGTTTCGGGCAAACTCTGGGCGGGGGCGTCGAAAGATCATGACCTGCCGCACTGGAAGTGGCAGAACAGCCGGAACAAGCTGACCAATCTCGGCGGGCTCATCCTCTCCGAAGACGGCGGCAGGCATTGGAAGACGATCGACGCGAAGGAGTCCGGCCTCCCGGTCGGCACCATCACCGGGCTGGCGATGGACCCCGCCTCGCCACCGGCGGCGCGGACGCTCTTCGCCGCGGTCTACGGCAAGGGCATCTACAAGAGCAGCGACGGCGGACTGCACTGGAGCGAATCCTCGAACGGAATCAGCAAATGGGACCGTCTCCTTTTCGGGCTGACCCGCGACAATTTCGGCCGACTCTGGACCGTCGGGACGATCCGCCTCCCCGGCATGCTCTATGTGAGCGCCGACAACGGGGAGCACTGGACGAAGATATTCCAGGACAAAGCGTTCGGATACCTGACCCGGGTCGCGGTTCACCCGTCCGACCCGAATACGGTCTACCTCTCGGCGTTCAGCACCCGTCCGTTCCACGACAGCGACGGCGGCATCCGCAAATCGACCGACGGCGGAAAGAGCTGGAAGACGGTGTTCCCGGGAAAAGCGTGCTGGGGCGTCTACCTTCACCCGACGCATCCGGACACGGTCTTCGCCGCGACCTACGACAAGGGAGTGTTCCGCAGCACCGACGGCGGAGCCACCTGGGAAGAGCTGGAGGATTATCCGGCGCCTTCGCCGATCAGCATCACGTTCGATCCGGAGAATCCCGACATCCTCTACGTCTGCAATTTCGGCGGCTCGGTCTACCGGGGCGCCATGAAGTGATAAGGGCAACAATCATCATGGCAATGGGAATCGCAGCTTCCTGCGTCGCGGCGGAACCGCTCGTACTGGACAACGGCGTCGCCGTCGCGGAAATCTCTCCGGAAATCGGCCGCATCACCGGCTGGAAACTCCGGGGCGGCGAAAACGTCCTCTGGAATAACCCCTCCGACAACCTCTCGACGCCTTACGTCCCCGGCTGGAAGAACTACGGCGGCGACAAGGTGTGGCTGGTTCCGCAGAAGATGCGGGAGGCGACGTTCGGCGGACCAGCCCCCGACCCGGTGATCGACGGGCGGCCGTGGCGCGTCACTGCGCGAAGCGCCCGTTCAATCACCATTGAGAGCGGCGAGAGCGATTTTCTCCGTTGCCGGGTGAGCCGCGTCATCACTCTGGACGAGACGGAGCCGGTTTTGACCGTCACGACCACGGTGAGCCGGGTCGCCGCGTCTCCGGTCCCGGTGGAAATCTGGACGGTTTCCCAGGCGAAGCGGCCGGAATTCGGGCTGGTCGATCTGGCCGCCGATCTCTACCCCGGCGAGCCGCGTTTCCGGCAGATGTGCGCGGGCCGTTCCGAATTCCATCCGGCCGAAATCGGACCGCTGCTCAAGGTGCCGCTCCCGCCGAAGGGGTGGGATAAGTTCAGCGCCTACGGCCGTTTCGTCGAATCGGTCTACCCCGGCGCGGTGTTCCGCCAGGAATTCGAGCCGCAACCGGACGGCGCCTACCCCGAGCGCAGCACCGTGCATCTTTACGTCAACGACGATTACGTTGAAATGGAGTGTTTTTCGCCGCTTCGCCACCTCAAAGCGGGCGAGTCGATGACGCTGGCCGTCCGCTGGAGCCTCCGCCCCCGCGACGGCTGGCGGCAGACCGGGCCGGGCGGCGGCGGACGCACCATGCATCTCCAGACGTCGCCCTCGGATGCGTCGCAGCTGCTCTGCGCCGGAGACATGGGCGCGATCTTCCGCAGTTCCGACAGCGGCAGCCATTGGACGATGAACGACTTCGAACAGGCCGAGCGGGTTCGCTACGGCGCCGGGTGTTCGCCGTGGGAGTTCGTTCCGCCGCGGCCCGGCGAAGTCTGGACCGGCTCCAAGACCCGGGGGCTTCTCCGCAGCCCGGACAACGGCGCGACCTGGCGGGCGGTGCCCGGCCCCTGGGATTCGCTGACGCATCGAGACTGGTTCCACTCCCTCGGCCCGGACCTGGTCCGCTTCGCGCCGGACGGCCGCACCGGACTGGCTGCATGGGGAGCTTTCGGCGACGACAGGACGGTGAAGCTCTTTCTCACCCGCGACGCCGGAACGGGCTGGACGGAAATTCCGCTGCCCGCCGATACGGAGCGCCCGATGGCCCTCCATTTCACCGGGAAGGACAGGGCGCTCTATCTCGGTTCGACGCAGGCGCTCTCCATCGACCTCAAACAGGGCGCGGCGACGGCGCTTCCGCTCCACCGGGAGGGAACGGTCGTCTCCAGTGCGACAGGCGGCGATTCTCTGTTCGTCGTGCTGCGGCGCGAAGACAAGACAACCGGACTTTACGAGGTCGGCCGGGACCCGGAGACATGGAATGAGATTCCGTTCGCCATCGATGGCAGGACTCCGGCGATTTCGGTGATCGCCTGCGACCGGATGCGCGGCTCGACGCTCTATGCCGGGGTCCGCGGGCAAACCGGCCACCCGGCGACGATCTGGAAGAGTTCCGACCGGGGACGTTCCTGGCGCGAAATTCTCTTCCGCAAACCGGGAACGGCATGCAACATCGGGCGGAACCGCTGGACCACCGGACGCTGGGGGTGGAGCACGGCCCCTTCCTCCATCGCGGTCGACTGGAACGACCCGGAGACCGTCGGCTTCACCGATTTCACCATGTGCGGGTTATCCCGCAACGGCGGGGCCGATTGGGAGATTCTCTCCACCGGCCCCATGGAGAGCAGGCGCATCCCCGGCGGCGGAACCCCGATGCTGACCGGCTGGAACTACCTGATCGACGGCGGCCGCCACCTGGTTTCCTCCACCGATTTCACCACCTGGCAGAGCCGCGACCGCGGGGAGAGCTGGGAATTCAACCAGCCGGAGTTTCAGGCCATCTGGCACAACAACGTCTATGAGATCGCCGTCGACCCGTTCCAACGCGAGCGGCTTTACGCGGCGGCTTCGCTGAAACACGACCTGCCCTACTGGCACCACCTGATTACGCAGGGGAGCCAGCCCCGGCTCTGGCGCGGCGGACTCCTGGTGTCGGAGGACGGCGGCCGCAACTGGAACGCGGTCAAACCCGAAACCAGCAGACTGCCCGACCTGCCGCTCACCGGACTCCGGATGGACGGCGACGGCACGCTCTATGCGGCGAGCATGGGCGGCGGCGTGTTCCGCCGCAAGCCGGACGGGACGGCCTTCGAGCCATTTTCCGCCGGACTGCCGGAAGAGAACCGCAATGTCCATCGCGTCACCCGTTCTCCCGGCGGCGCGCTCTACGCGGTCGTCACTGCGAAATGGGAGGCGGAGAAGCAGAACGCGCTCCCCGGCGGCGTGTTCCGTTACGACCCGGCCGCCGCCCGCTGGGTGAAGCTGCCGCTGCCGCCGGAAGTGGTGTACCCGGTCAACGTCAGCTTTTCCGAAGACGGTTCGCAACTCCTGATCGCCTGCTTCCAGCAGTGGCGCGAGCGGGAGAGAACCGGGAGCGGGGCCTATGCCGCTCCGGGGCTGTGGCAGGCGGCGGCGGACGGGAGCGGGGCACGCAAGCTGCTCGACGGACTCCCGGTATACGAAGCGAAATTCCGGCCCGGCCACCCCGGCGAAATCCTCGCCGGAACGGTGGGCGGCGGCCTTATGCGCGGGCGCGACAACGATTTCCGGCGCGTTCCCGGCTGTCCGCCGGGTTCGGTGCACAACATCGTTTTCGACCCGGCGGACCCGGATGCGGTTTCTCTCACCACCTTCGGGCAGGGAATCTGGAAGGGAAAGGTCGAATAGTTCCCGCTCTTTTTCGGGCCCGAGGTGATTTTTCCGGCGACCGGCGTTATATTATGAAATACAATGACCGGGAGCGGAATGAAGAAAATCGAGATTTACACGGATGGCGCGTGCCGCGGCAACCCCGGACCGGGGGGCTACGGCGCGATCCTGATCTACGGCGAACACCGCCGCGAACTTTCGGGCGGATTCGCCGAAACCACCAATAACCGGATGGAAATCCTGGCCGCCGTCGCCGGGCTGGAGGCGCTGAAGGAGCCGTGCGAAGTGATTCTCCGCTCCGACTCCTCCTATCTGGTCAACGCCGTCCGCAAGGGCTGGATCGGCCGCTGGAAGCGCAACGGCTGGCGCAAAGCCGACCGCAACCCGGTACTCAACGCCGATCTCTGGAAACGGCTGCTCGCCCTCCTCGACACCCATCCGGCTGAATTCGTCTGGGTCAAAGGCCATGCGTCCAACCAGGAGAACAACCGCTGCGACGAACTGGCCCGGACGGCCGCCGCCAAAGGCAAACTGCCGCCGGACCCGGGATACACGAAACCGGAATTGGAATGCTCTCTGCTCGAGTAATGGCGTGGCGTGGCCGATAACCCCTACCCGGCACCGACAAAAAAACCGGAGAGGAGCTCTGCGCCCCGTCTCCGGTTCAAGCGGCATTCGGACGTTATTTGACGCCCATCGCCTTAAGGTTGTCGAAGGAGATCTTGATCGATTCGAAGATGTCGCGGTTCTTGAACAGCGCATCCTGCTCGATCGAGTACCAGCGGACGCCCTCCTCGCGGCAGGCCTGGATGATCGCAGGCCAGTCGAGGTTGCCTTCGCCGATTTCACAGAAGACCGGAGTGCCGCCGTCGATGATGGCGAAATCCTTGAAGTGGATCACCGGCATGCGCTTGCCGACCTTGTGAATCCAGTTGACCGGATTCTGGCCGCCGCGCGTCACCCAGTGCACGTCGATTTCCGCCGCGACAAGCTTGGGGTCGCTGTTCTCATAGAAGTAGTCGAGCATGATCTCACGGGTTCCGGGCAGACGCTCGAACTCGAAATGATGGTTGTGGTAGCCGAGGCGGATTCCCTTCTCGGCCAGCTTGGCGCCCATGGTTTCGAAGATGCCGATCAGGGCCTTGACCCCTTCGATCCCGTTGCGGTATTCCGGCGGCGGCGCGCCGAGGGCGGTGAAATCGCAGCCGAGCGTCTGGAGCCGGTCGATCAGCGGAGCCGCGTCGCCCTTCAGCGTGTCCAGTCCCTCGTGGGTGGCGCAGCAGAAGAGGTTGTGGCTGTCGAGCTGACGCTTGATGACGTCGGCCGCGAGCGGAGTGCCGGAGACCTGCACCGCCTGGTAGCCGATGGCGCAAACTTTGTCGAGCGTCTTGTCAAGATCGCTTTCCGTCTTGCAGTAGTCGCGCAAATTGAAGAGCGTCACCGCAATCTGGCTGTCCGGAGCTTTCATGATGGAGATCCTTTCTTTCTATGTTCAGCGCACGTCGCGAATCGGCGTCTTCTTGACCAGGTCGATGACCCGGACCACTTCGACCGCCTCGTCGATGGTGATCGGATAAGGCTTGCCGAGACGGATCGTTTCGTAGAGATAATTCCAGATCATCTCGGGGCGGTCGCCATTGGAGGGAGCGACGCCGAGATCGTCTTCAACCCAGACCGGGCTGAGCTTGCCGCCGAAACCGCCTTCGAGCGGCGGATTGCCGGGGTCGGCGGGAGTTTCGCAGACCGGGTAGCCGGGAGCGAGGTATTTGAGCTTCAGCCGCTTTTCATCCCAGCTCATCAGGGAGCCGCGGCTGCCGCGGACCGCGTAGATCGGGTCGCCGAGAGAAGCGCCGCCGGAGATTTCGACATCGACCACCCGGCCGTTTTCGCCCTTGAGGACGATCTTCACATGGTCCTCGGCATCGCCGCGCGAAGCGACGATGGCAAGATCGCTCCACATCTCCTTGACCGGGCTCTCCAGGAAACGCAACGCGTGATCGACGAGGTGCGGCCCCCAGTTGAGCAACTGGCCGCCGCCGTGTTCGAGAATGGTCTGCCAGTCGGCGCGCCACTGGTAGTTGTGACGGCAAAGCTTGATTTCAAACACATTGCCGAGCTTGCCGGACTTGATGATTTCGCGGATGTGCGAGAACGCCGCTTCAAAACGGCGGTTGTGGCGGATGTACACCTTGCCGGGGTTGGCTTCGGCGACTTTCCTGAGTTCGAGCGCGTCTTCGATGCGGCAGGCCACCGGCTTTTCGACCATGACCATCTTGCCCGCCTTGACCGCCTCGATCGCATGTTTGACATGGTCGGGGGAGCGGGTGGCGACGTTGACCAGCTCGATATTCGGATCGCTCAGGAACTCTTCGGGCGTGGCATAGATCTTCGCATCCGGGAGTTTCTTCTGCGCCGCTGCGCGGCGGTCCGCATCGATGTCGCAGCCCGCGACGATTTCATATTGATCCGGAAACTGCCTGAGTTCCGGGATGTGCATCCCGTTTCCGGCGCGCCCGAGCCCCCAGATTCCGACCCGAATTTTCCCTGCCATTCGAAGATACCTTTATCGTAATGTGTGGAATAGAAACGGTTTCAAGACCGCTTTTATAATATACCTCCCGCCCATCAAATTTTCAATTCTCCGCGTGGAAAATATCGTATTTTCAACAAGATGGCCGGGATCGCAATCTGAAGTAATGAAAAACTGAAAATATATTTGCAATCGGGATAAATATGGATTATTTTTTGATATGGGGGAGGTGAACGGAAAATGAAAACGGCGCTGAAACTCATCGGATGGGCCTGGTTCCTGATTCTGGCAGCCTGCATCGCGCTTTCAACCTGGGGCGTGATCGTACAGCAGCACCGGCTGAAGCAGTATGACCAGCCGTATCTGCGGCTGGGGCGGACCGTACTGTCCGGTTCGGGCGAGGTCGTGGTTCCGTTCCGCGTGCCGTTCGTGACGGAGGCCGAGTCACTCAAGATCTTCACCATCCCGGAACTGCCGTTCGAATCTTCGCTCGAAGTCACGATTGAACTCGAAGATGCTGCGGGAGAGACGGCGGAAAAAACGTTCCTCGCCGCGACATGCGAGTGGGAGGAGAAGAATTACCCGTGCGCCTTTTTTTATCATATCGTCCCGGGCGAGTACCGGCTCCGGATCAAGGCCGGGCCGCTGCCGGAGGGTACGGTGATTGAATCCCTGATTGTCGCTCCTTCCTCCGAATTCGGCGGATTGATCCTGCAACTGTACTGGGCCGTATTCCTCGCGGCTTCCGGACTGCTGGCGGTTTCGCTGGGCATCCTGGCCTGCCTCAGTTTCCGTCCGCAAATCGCGGTCCCCGAGGCATGAATCCGTTGATCCGGTGCATTTGACCGATACGGCAGGCTGTCCCGGCAAACGATGATCCGTCAAATTGAGGCACGGACCATCGGCGGGACATTGAAAAATCGGAGATACCGGCGATTACTCCACCGTGACCCGACGCGACCGCGCCAGGCCTGAGGCGTCACGGTAGTTCAGCTCATATTCGCCCCGGAACCCCCGGAATGAAACGGCGCCATCCTTGTCCGTTTCGGCGGTGAGGTCCGTCTTCCATTCGTTGTGGATCAGCTCGTTCAGCGCGTAGTACGCCTTTTTCGGCTTCATGTCGCGGGTGAAAAGCCCGGAGACGTTCGGTTCGCCCGGCGCGCCGCAGTCATCCACCACGTTCCACCAGGTGATTCCCATCGTTTTTTCGAGGCTGAACCAGAGGCGGTAAAGATTCCGGGCGATCGTCGCCTGGATCTCCTGGCCGCGTTCGTCCGGCGTGGGCGAAGCGATGGTGATCTCACTCAGGTGAATCGGGAGTCCCGCCTGGGCGAGCCGCCCCATGGTTTCTCTCACTTGGGCGGGCGATTGCCGATCCGATTTTCCGTCGGCGATATCCTGGCAGATCTGCGGCTGAAAGAGGTGCATCTGCGCCCCCATGATATCCACCCTGCACCGGCGACCCAGCAGATCCTTCACCTGATCCACATAGGACTGCTCAAGCAGATAGTCGTTGATGTTGAGCTTCACCTCTTCGGGGAAGACGCCGTCGGCGGTTTTAAAGAAGCGGCAGGTGTAATCGCCCGGCATCAATCCATAGCTGCTTTTACACAGGCCGCTGCCGGGAACCATCCTGCCGTCGCGGAAATCGACGGCACTCTCGTTGACCACATCCCAACTGTTGATGCGGCCGCGGTAATGCAGCGCGATTTCGGTGATCCGCCGGGCGATCTGGCGATGAAGTTCCATCCTGTATTCGGGGAACATCGCGTCGAGCTGTTCCGCGCTGAACTCGTCGAAAAGATCCCGCATGTAATTGATGCCTTCGGCGCTCCGGTTGAAGTCCCTGAGCGTCGACGAATAACGTTCCGGCAGCTTTTTTGCCAGCCAGAGCGGGTACTGCCAGGTGGCGTGTCCCCACACCAGGGGGTGGCCGTGAATCCGGATTCCCTTGCTTTCGCAGAATTCCACCACCGGGTCGGTCGCGGGCCGCCGCCAGTGCGGTTCGTTTTTGGGATCGGCAACCGTGTTCCAGTATTCCGCGGTGTCGCGGAACTCCGCCTTGAAGCGCGGTTTGCCCTCTTCCGGCTCGAACTTCTTCCAATAGAAGGCAACCGTGGCCGAGTTGAAGAGCGTTCCGTACAATTCCTTGTATCTGGCGTTGTACTCGTCTTTGCCGAGCTGATTGAAGTTGAAAATATGCGCTCCGAAGACGAAGGAATGCTTCAACTGCCTGATTTCCACCTCGGTTCCGGGAGCGGCCTCTTCCAGCTTCACCGTCGCGTCGGCCTTCCGGTAGGTTTCGATATCCGCGTCGATCCGTTTCTGCTCTTCCCGGTTCCAGAGCTTGAGGTAGGTTTCGCTCATGACACTGTTCATTTTTAAAGCACCCTCTCCTGTTCAGGTTTGAAGACAGATTGTTCCAGGTTGAATATATTGTACCCCGGAACGGGCGGGAAATCAAGAGCAAAAAGTCAATTAAAGGGAATAAATCGAGCATTTTTTCTCTTTTTTTGCATTGCCCTCTTGCTTTTTCCTTTGCCATACGGTATAATTACATGCAGTCGCCAATCAGAACCGTTAGGATCAGAGATGACTGACATTAAATTGACACAATACTTGCTTTCCACGTTGCCGGTGGTCCGGTATGCGTTCGATCCCGAGAAGGATACGGTCGACCGCGACCGTACCGATGAACATATTCACGAAACCCAGTACCAGATCACCCTGGGGCTCGACCCGGAGGGAATCATCCGGATCGGCAACCGCGAATACATCACCGGGGAGAATTGCTTTTTTACCATCAGTCCCTATGAGCTGCATGAGTTGAAAAATCGCGACGGGCGCACTTTTCCCAACATCACCTGCCGTTTCGAGCTGCCCGGCTACACGGGGCCTCTGCTGCAGAACCGGATTGAGCTCAATGAGAAGAACGCCTGCGAAGCGAAATGCATCCTGCTGCGGCTTTGTTCGCTGCAGAACAGCCCGGGGACTCACCTGCGGAAGCGGGCGCCGCTGGCCCTGGCGGAACTGTTGTTCATGCTCGATGAATATGTGCAATACGATTCCGCCGACAGCAACGCCCCCGGTGGCCCGGTCCGGCTTGCTCTCGACTATATGCACGCCAACTTCAAGGACGGAATCAACATCGACGCGGTGGCGCAGGCGGCCGGAATCAGCCAGGAGTATTTATGCCGGGTCTTCCACCGGGAAACCGGCTGCACCCCGTCGGATTATCTGCAGCGTCTCCGGCTCGGTTATGCGGTGGAACGGCTCTTCGCTTCACACCGGAAGCTCGGCAGCATTGCGCTCGAAGCGGGTTTCTCCAATGCGAAGACCTTCAACGCCGCGTTCCAGAAGCATTATCAGTGCAGTGCGAGCCAGTTTCGCAGGAAACATCTCGAAAAAGGGGCCGAAAATGATTGACCGGATACATATAAAATGCGCAAAGAATTAAAACATAATGGGTTCTCTCTTTTGCAAAAGAAGATTTTCAACATGGATCTCTCAACCAGGAAGGCACTATGAAAAGACAAAAGACATTCACATTGATCGAGTTGCTGGTCGTAATTGCCATCATCGCCATTCTCGCCTCCATGCTGCTTCCCGCACTCAACCACTCGCGGGAAAGCGCCCGGGCGAGCCATTGCCTGAGCAATCTCCGCCAATCGGCCACGTCGGTTCAAATGTATGCCGCCGATAACAAACAGTGTGCGGTGACTTCCACGGCGCACCGTCCTTCCTGGTCGGGGCTCCTGATGCCGGAAGGCCCCAATCGGTTCAATACCGGAATCAGCGCCTCCTACCTGCAAGATAACAAAGCGGCGTTCTGTCCTTCGAGCCAGTACAGCAGCACCAACTACAGCTCGTTCGGCATGATCCTTCCCGAACCGTCGGTCGTCAACCCGCAGTTGAAGTGGGTCAGCCCGGTCAATTCCGGCACCACGCTGATGGCGCTTCCGCTCGACATGGTGGTGGAGCCTTCGCGGAGCGCACTGCTCGGGGATTCCGTCGAAAGCGTGACTCAGGTCAACATGCGGAATGGATATTACCTGCTGATGCGCAGCAATATCGCGTTGCGTCACCGGGATTTCGGCAACATCGCTTTTATGGACGGGCATGTCGGCAAGGCCAATCTGCAGACGCTTCGGGGACAGCATGTCCTGTATCAGAAAATGCGCCCGGGCTTTTACTCCGATTCCAGCGGCGGCCTCAACAAATGGCGGATCAATTTCTCGGGGGCCTATCTTCAGAGCGGCAACCAGATCACCTGGACTCCGTTTTAAGGATCACTCATGAATACCTGTCTCTTTTCACAGGCGGGCTGCCGCCGGCAGCCTGTCCCCCGGCCGGAGTTTCCGGCGGAACGATTCGGCATCCGTCCCGGCACCGGAGAGGATCTCACTCCCGCAGTTCAGTCGGCGCTGGACACGATCGGGGCCGGGGGCGGCGGAACACTTCTCTTCGGCCCGGGCGAATATTGCTTTGACGGAGCGGTGAGGCTGGATTTTTCCAACCTCGGCATCCGGGGAGCGGGGGACGCCACCCGGCTGCGACTGCGGCGCGCACAGACGCAACTGCATTTCAGCGCCTGGCTGACCCCGGCGCTGCTGATTGCCGGAACGAATCTGCAGGGAACGGAGAAATTCTGGGGCGTGAAATCGAAATTTCCGGCCTCCGAGGAAAGATGCGCCGGCGTCACAAACATCCCCATGAGCGGCGATATTTATGAAGCGCCCTTCCTCTCCACGGTGGTCCGTGTTCTCGGCGACCGTGAATTCGAAGTGGAGGACGCTTCGCCGCTCTCCGCCGGTGATTTCGTGCTGTTCGCCATGCGCAATACGGATGACGAAGGAACCCTGCTGAAGCGGATGCTCAACCGGAGCGGAGAGTTCCACGCCCTCCAGTGCGGTGCGCGCCTGGCGGGGGTCACCCGCGCCGCGAGTTTCCAGTTTCTGGCGGAGGTCGAACGCGTTTCCGGCAACCGCGTCAGGCTCACCTCGCCGCCGCCGGAAAAACCGGATTGCGCGTTTGAACCGGCGCTGTATGCCGCGCCGCTCCTGACCGGCATTGTCATTGAGAACCTCGCATTGGTTTCCGACTGGCGCGGCCCTTACCTGCATCACGGCGGGAATCGCTATTCCCAGGCGGAAAGCAAGGAGATGGATTACGGCTGGAACGCCGTCAAACTGTTCCGCTGCGCTCACAGTATCATCCGCAACGTGCGGATTGAGGATTACACCTCCGGGGTGGAACTGGTTGATTCGCGCAATGTGACGGTCTCCGGCCTCCATATCGAGGACACCACGCCGCACGGCGGCCACTACGGCGTCAAGGTTTACTGCCACGCCGAACAAAATCTGTTTGAGGATATCCTCCTCCGCTCCTACCGCACCCACGCGATCAGCTGCGAGGGGAATGCCTACGGCAATGTCTTCCGCGACTTCACCGTGGTCGACGGCGACGGGGAGATGGTTTCGGAATTCGACCTTCACGGGTTCGGCGATCTTCCCTTCGCGCCTCCGGGATACAATCTGTTTGAGAAAATCACCGGGATCGGACGCATCACCGGCGGCGGCGGCAAGTTCAACCTGCCGCACAGCGGCCGGGGCAACGTCTTCCGCGACATCGAATTCAATCTGCGTGGCGACGAACTGTTCTATTCCTGGATCGCGCCCGATACCGGGGAGGCGGATTATCTGGAATTTCCCGGCACTGTGCTTTATTCCGTGCATGACCCGCGGCGGACGATTCGCATCGACGGTTCCGCGGCCGACCGGCACGATTCCCATCTCGACGTTACCCACCTCAATCATACTCTTTAATGCAGAAAGGAAATTACCGATGAAATTGTTTTACGCACTGTTGCTGTTGCTGAGCCTGGCCCTGCCGGTCCGGGTTTGCGGCGAAGAATCCGTTTTCTGGGAAGATTTCGTCAAATTCAAAAAAGGCGAAGGCGCGCCCGGTCTCCCAGACTTCTCCTATGCGGGCTATGCGATGGGGGAGCGGGATATCCCGAAAGCCGAAGGCAAGCGATTCTCCGTAACCGACTACGGCGCGATTCCCGATGACGACAAAAGTGACCGCTCCGGAATTATCGCGGCAATCGCGGCCGCCAAGGCGAACGGCGGCGGCATCGTCTTCTTCCCCCGCGGCCGCTATCTGGTCGCGGAAGAGGAAGATATCCTGGAGGATATCCGGATCGACAGCCCGAACATCATTCTCAAAGGGGAAGGATGCGGCCCCGGCGGAACCGAAATCTTCATGCGCAACCACTACGGCAACAAAACGCCGCGCAAGATGTTCGCGGTGGCCAAACTGTTCACTTTCCGCCCGAACGCCGATTTCTCCCGTGGGCCGGGGCTGGCCAAAATCACCGCCGATGCGCCGCGTGAGAGCTTCTCCGTCGAAGTGGACAATACCGACAAATTCGTGCCGGGTGAATTCGTCCAGTTTGATATGCGCACCCCCGAGGCGAACAGTCTTTACCTGGACGGACTCGAGCCGTGGGACATCTGGACCGATACCGTGAAAAAAGGAGTCCGTATCGCCGGCGAACATCACTGTATCGACCGGGTGGAGGGCAAGCGCGTCTACTTCAAGGAGCCGATCCACTGCGAAATCAGGGCCGCGCACAACTGGCAGGTCAGGCGGGACGGCCTGATGCCCGGCTGGGGCGTCGAAGATATTCTCTTCCGGGGCAGTCAGCCGGAACATTTCACGCACCACCTGAACTATATTCTCGACAGCGGCTGGAGCATGGTCGCGATGCACCGCGGCCTCAGTCCCTACATCCGCCGCTGCCGGTTCGTCGATGCCTCCATCCCGGTTTGCGTCACTTCCTCCTACGGCGGCACGGTCATCAACTGCGCGGTCGAAGGCAACCGGGGGCACTACTCCTTCTCGTTCGACTACTTCAACTACGGCGGTCTCGGCGCATTCACTTACGACAAAGCCAAGGAAGGGTCTTTCCACGGCTGGGGCGCGAGCGCCGGAGCGGTCGGCACGGTGATTTACCGTTGCAAGAATTCCGACCGGGGATTTGACTGGCACGCCTCCTGGCCCTATGCGACGCTGATTGACAACTGCACCGGCGGAGTCGTCGGCAACGGCGGCGGCGTCCATCTGCTGCCCAACCATATGCAGTATCTGGTGTTCTGGAACTTCCGGCAGACCGCGGGCGAAACGCTGCAGGATTACGATTTCTGGCAGAAGCGCAAGGGCGATGAAAGTTACAGCAACGTCAAAATCGTCAAGCCTTATATCATCGGTTACCAGGGGCCGAGCACGTTCCTCGCTTCGAGCTGTGCGGCGGTGGAATCCCCCGGCAAGCCGGTTTCGCCGCAATCGCTTTTCGAGGCGCAGACCCGGTTGCGTTTCTCGCGGATGCCGTTGTGGTACGAAGAGGGCAAGGCGCAATATGAATTCTACGAGAAGAACGGCTACTATCCACCCGGAGAACTGACCCGATGAAACGGATTTTATTCCTGAGCGCAAAACGGTCGCTGGCGCGCCTGTTCTGGCCGGAGGAGTGTTTCCCCATCGCGGAACAGTATGGGTTCTCCGTCGAAATTCCCGCCTGGGAAAGCGACTGCGCCATGGCCGAATTGCTGGCGGGCGACCTGACGCCTTACAGCGGGTTTCTCACCACCTGGGACTCTCCCTGCTGCGACGGAAAACTGCTTGCCCGCGCGCCGAATCTGCGGATGATCGGTCACCTCGGCGGTTCCACCGCGGTTGTGGCCGACGACTCCACCTTCGCCCGCGGCGTCCGGGTATCGAGCTGCAATACCCTGATGGCGCACCGTGTGGCGGAGTGGTCGCTGATGGCGACGTTGATGGCGGCGCGCAACTTCCTGATCAACAGTTACAACGGCCGGGAGAACCGCATGGTGTTCGGCCGCCGGCAGGAGCTCGCCGACACCGCCTCCCTGACGGTTGGTATCTGGGGGCTCGGGGCGATCAGCCGCGAACTCCTGAACATGCTTGCGCCGATCCGATTCCGGAAGATCCTGATTTTTTCGGAGCACGCCGCGCCGGAACTTCTGGACGCATTGGGAGCGGAGGCGGCGCCTTCGCTTTCGGCGCTCTTTCAAAGGAGCGATATCGTCCACCTGCTGGCGGGCGCCACCGCAAAGAATCTCGGGCGGGTGGGGCGCATGGAGCTGGAAGCGTTGAAACCGGGCTCCACGCTCATCAATGCGGGGCGTGCGCGCCTGGTCCAGGAGGATGCGCTGATGAACGTTCTCCGGCGCGGTGAGATCCGGGCGATGCTGGATGTGTTTTACCAGGAGCCGCTTCCGCCGGACCATGAGCTGTTCCGGCTGCCGAATGTCTTCTGTACTCCGCACGATGCCGGGACTCCCGGAATGCGGCAATACGCCGCTTTCATGCTGGAAGAGTTTCGCCGTTTCTACGCCGGCGAACCTCTGGCCGGCGAAATCAACGCGGGGCACAACGCCCAGATGACCGATGAAAGGCTCTGGAGGCAGCCGGTTTAGAACTTATCCCTGAATAAAGAAATGGCATGTCGAAACGATTCATCATCGGCTACGACACCCATGAAATGTGCCGCCGGTATTCGCGCGGAGACATGCCGACGCGGCGGCGGAATTCGGTGGAGAAATTGAGGGCGTTCGGGTAGCCGACCGCGGCGGAAATCTCTTTGACGGAGAGTTCTTCGTGCTCGAGCAGGCGCCGGGCGCGACGCATCCGCAATTCGAGAAGCATCTGGTGCGGTGTGGTGTCGAAATAACGGCGGAACTGCCGCGTCAGGTGGGCGGGGGTGCAGCGGCAGCGTTCCGCCATCAATTCCCGCGTCCAGTCGAAGCCGGGATTCTCTTCGAGCTCCCCGCGGAGCAATGTGAGCACTTCCGGGACGTCCTCCCGCGCCGGTTGCGTCCGCAGATATTGCAGCAATTCGAAGCTGTACAGCGCGTTCTGTTCCGGAGTGGGGGGGCCACCGGCTTCGGCGAGTTCGTCGAGCCGGTGGAGCAGTCGCTCGATATGATGCCGGTCGAGGCCGGTGACGACGTCGGTCTCCCCGAGTCCGCTTTCCCTGAGATAGGATTTCAGCATTTTCCCGGAGATCATGACGGAGATTTTATGGCATCCGTCGGCGCCGGAAACAAATTCGTTTTCGATTTCCGGCTGCATCAGGAAGACTTCTCCCGGCCCAAGCCGATACCCCCGGTTCCGCTGGCGCACCAGAAGTTCCCCTTTCCGAACATATTCCAGCGATAGAAACGGAGCGTTCCGCCGCAGATAGTGCGCTCCTTTCAGCAGTTGCACTTCGCAGAAACACGCCGCCCCCAGCAGGTCGTCCACTCCGGTTCCGGACGCAATGCTGCGCATCCGGTAGGAGCGGCGCGAACGGATATGGAAGAACTCCATGTCGCCGAACCGCGACGGCGGAGGAAGCGTCTCCCAGCGGAAGGGGGAAAGATCGGGCAATTCCTGCATCGAAGTTCCTTTATCAAATATATTTCGGATATTTCCAAATATAATATAAACTTTCTCCATTGTTTTTCAAATGTGCTTTTGGTATACTATAGACAGAAAAACGATGGAGAACATGATGATGAAGCGATGGGAAGAACCGATGGAAGCGGCCTGGAATTTTCTGACCGGGGAGCTGTTTTCCGCTGAAACCGGGTTGATTTACGATTATCTTTCAAGCCGTGACCGCGACGCGAGGTTCCGGTACCTGCCGTCGCCGGAGGAGATCGCCGCCGCATTTCCCAACCCCTGCGGATGGAGCACCGGCATGGAGGATTGTGCGCTCAACGGCGGCTTTTTAATCGACGTGTTGCGTCTGCGCGGAGAGCTCGGGAGCGAATTCGCCGCCCGGGCGATGCGCGGGCTGATCCGGCTGGGGACTGTTCACGGAAAACGCGGTTTCGTGGCGCGCGGCCTTTCACCCTTTGACGGGAGAAGCTGCTACGGGAACTCCTCCCGCGACCAGTTCACGTTGGCGGTCTACGGTCTTGTGACCGGGTGGCGGAGCCAGGAGATGGTTTCGCATCTCCGGGAAGAGGCGGCCGAGCTGCTTGCCGCCGTCGCCGATTACTGCGCCGCGATTGCCGTGCCGGAACGGGAATACGACCTCCACCGGCTGGACGGCGGGCGGGCGATCGTCTCGAAGATGTGGGAATGCGCCCCGCACGAGGCGTTCCGGCTGCCGATGATTTTCGCCGCGGCTTACGAAGCGACCGGAGAAGAAAAATACGGAGAGCTGACCCGTCGTTTCGCCGCGCCGGGGCTGGCGCGGACTCTCGAACTCGATCCGGACGACACGGCGTGGTGGGATATGCCACTCATTCAGATGCAGATTTCGTTCTCCTGTTTTCTCGCCGGCCGAACCATGCCGGAACACGACCGAACCTTGCGCAGCCTGCTGCGGAGCGGAGCTGCAATCGCCCGCCGGAAGCTGGCGGAACTCCTCGACCGCGCCGAACGGTTCGACGGGCGCTGGGATGTGCTCTGCCCCAACTGGCGGACGCTGCCGATGCGGTTGACGCCGGGAACGCTCTCCCCGGACGGACGTTCCGCCCTGTTCGACGGCCGGACTTACCTCAACCCGGTGTTTCCGGAGAGCTTCCAGCGTCCGCTCGAACTCATCCGCGGCATGGGCAATTATCTCGGCGCGATGGCGCTGGCCGGAGAAGTGGAGGCGGACAACCCGCTGATCCGGCGGCTGACGGAGCAGGTCTCGCGGATTGATTTTTCCCGCTGTACCTCGGTCGCGCCGCTGCCGCTCGTCCACGGCCGGCTGCTGATGGACAATGTTTTAAATCATGAGGCCGTGTTTGCAGAAACACTTCAAATGGAAGGAGCTGAAAAATGAAATCCCGTTTTACGCTGATTGAACTCCTCGTCGTCATCGCCATCATCGCCATTCTGGCGGCGATGCTGCTGCCCGCGCTCAACCAGGCGCGGGAACGGGCACGCGCCACCGCCTGCCTCAACAATCTCGGACAGGTTATGAAGGCGAATACGTTCTATGCCGACGATTACAAGGGAGTCATGCCGGGCCGGTCGAACAACAAGCTTTTCGGCCGGGTTCTCTATCTCAACCGTTATCTGCCGCACTGGAAGGTGCTGAGCTGCCCTTCCAGCCCCGCTCCGCTCGCGGCGGCCGCCATGCCGAAGGAAACCGACGTCTGGGAGTTGCGTACCTATGGCGCTTATCTCGGCAACAGCAGCACGGACGGCTGGGATTATGCTGCACGGTTGAAAAAAGCGTTCGGCGATTTCATGTTTCGGGCGGAAGGCGGCGACCCGACGCTCTATCAGGCGAATGTCTTTTACAACACGGTCAAGAACCGGCGTCCCTCCGAATACATTATGTTGATGGATACCTTCAAACTGGACAACCAGGCTCCCTTCTATATCTTTGCGCCGCGCGGCGAAGTCGAACAGTCCCGCGCCCATCTGATCCACTCCGGCCGCGCCGATGCCGGATACATGGACGGCCACGCCGGAGCCGCCAACGCCGAAGAGCTCAAGGCCTCGCCGATGGGTTTCACTCATTTTTACAAAGCGACCGGAACCACTTACTGAGGAAGATGCAATGCCGAAAACCCCGTTTTTTCTCCTGTTGCTCTCTGTCGCATTGCTCGCCTCCGGTGCGGAAGAATCGCCTTACGGCGTCTGCGCCCACCTCAACCGGATGCCCGAAGCGGAGGCGGCTGCGGAATTGGATGGAATCCGCAACTGCGGTATTGGATTAGTCCGCACCGATCTCGACTGGAAACAGGTCGAGCCGAAGCCGGGACAGTGGGACTTCACACGTTGGGACAAAATCGTTGCCGAAGCGGAAAACCGGAACATCAAAGTGTTGCCGATTCTCTGCGGCGAAATGCCCGCGCACGGCAAGCCGCCCTTCCGTAAATTGGAATCCTGGCTGCGTTATGTGGAACAGTGCGTCACCCGTTACAAGGGGCGGATCGATTGTTACGAAGTCATCAACGAAGCCGACTGCGATCGTCCGTGGGGAGAAAAGCCGGATGGCGCAAACTACGCCGAACTGCTCAAACAGACTGCCGCGGTGATCCGGCGGATCGACCCGCAGGCCCGGATTCTGTTCACCGGAGTTTCGAATTTCGGCAACCCGACGGCATTTGTCGAAGCAGCGTTGCGGGCGGGGGCCGGAACGTATTTCGATGTGATGAATTTTCATCCCTATCAATGGCGGAATACACCGGAATCCCAACTTCCGCTGCGCATCCGGGATCTCCGGGCGCTGATGCGGAAGTACGGCATCGACAAACCGGTCTGGATCACCGAGATCGGCCACTCCTCGGCTCCCGACCGCTTCACGGTGGCGCGACAGGTTGTGCCGGCGGCGCTGAAACGGCTCGGGTTCGATCCGGAACGCAACACGATCGGGGCGATCGAAGACCCGGAAACCCTTTACTGCACGGGAGATTCCGCCTCCTGCCTGCCGGGCTGGAAGAATCTGCGAAAGCTGACATTTGCAGAACTCCCCGGCATCGACGTCGCAACATGCCCGATCCTGCTGTTGGCCGGGTCCGAGAGTTTTCCCGGGTCCCGCTTCGATGCGGTGCTGGATTTCGTCCGGCGGGGCGGGACGCTGGTTTCTCCCGGCGGCTTCCCGTTTTACTTCGACCAGCGTGAATCGGAGACGCCGGGGCTGTTCCGGACGGTTCAGATCGGAGCCCGTCTCCTGCCCCGCCTTCATCTCGGCTGGGAGAGTTTCTGGGTTCGGGAAGAGGTGCCGCGGACCACGACTGCCTTTGAGCCCGGAGAAGAATTTCCGGAACTTCGGATTCCGCACCGTCCCGCAATGCGTTTCCTCACCGGGGCGAACCTGACGCACAACGACCGGATGATTCCGCTGGTTTACGGCGTCAACGGCTCCTATCGCGCCCCGGTCGCCGCGCTCTACCGGTTCGACAGCGAACTCAAAGGAAATGCAATCATCGTCACCGACACGGACGGCACCGACAGTACCACCGAAGAACGGCAGGCACAATTGCTGCCGCGCGAATACCTGCTGGCACTTTCGGAGGGAGTCGAAAAAGTGTTTCTGTACCGGTTCCGGGCAGGAGAATGGAATCGCGGCCGTGAAGCGCATTTCGGGATTGTCCGGCGCAGCCAGGAACCGAAACCAGCGTATCGGGCGTATGAAACGCTGATCAAACAATTTCCGCCCGGCTCCTCCCGTCCTGAGATCGATATCGAAAACGGGGTATATCATGCCCGCTGGATTCGGCCGGACAACACAAAGTGCGAGGCGTTCTGGACGCCGTTCGGAACGGTGGAACTGTCGCTTTCCGGAATCCGACGCGGAACGGATCTTTACGGAGCGCCCTTGACGGCCGCCGGAAAAATCGACGTCACGCCATCCATCGTCTACTTCGATCAGGAATGACGTTCAGCGGCGGCGGATGTAGCGGCGGTACTGGCCGGGCGTCCGCGCGAAGCTTCTGTGGAACGCGGTGGTGAAGTAGCATTCGTTGGAGAAGCCGGATGCTTCGGCCACTTCGGCGAGCGTGAGGTCGTAGCGCGCCAGCAGCCGCGCCGCGTGGACCAGCCGCGTCCGCTGGAGGTACGCCCCCGGCGTCAGCCCGAGTTCGCGCCGGAACAGCTTGCGGAACTGCGCCTCGCCGAGCCGGACGTGCCGGGCGATGTCCTCCACGGCGATCTCTCCGGTGAAGTTCCGGTTGATGTAGTCGAGCGCGGCTCCGATGCGCTCGTCGTTCCGCGGTTTCGCCGTCAGCCGGAAGCGCTTTTGGCGCGCCTCTTCCCGCATCAGCTCCAGGAAGAGCTGTTTCATCTCCTCCTGCGCCGCTTCCGGGCCGGTGTTGCGCTGCGCGACGATGGATTCCAGCCGGTCGAGCACTGCTTCCGGGTGCGCCGGGCGGAGGAACGGCGAGGCGAATCCGGCGAACGGATTCGGCTCCGACACATTCTCCGCCAGCGCGTGGGCGATATAGTGCTCCGAAGCGTCGCAGCCGTCGGCCAGCCCGAACGAGTGCGGCACGAATTCCGGGACGATCATCGCGTCGCCGCGCCGGAAAATCCGCTCCTCTCCATTCACCGTCACATGCTCTTCGCCGGAGACGGTCATAAAGAAAAAGTTGTCGCAGATCCGCCGCTCCGGCACGTTCCACGGCCGGAAACAGCGCCAGAAGGTGATGCCGAGCACAATCGGCTCCACCTCGAGCGTGATGCGCGAAAGCGTCCCGGCCGTCTCCGCGTCGAGCAGCCCTTCCAATTTCTCCTTGCGTTCGTCGCCGAATTCGTTCATAGAGCCTGTTTTATTATGACAGTATCGAAAATCGAAAGAAATCGTTGGTTTTCTGCAATTGCTTCCAGAAGAAAAATAGCGTATCCTATAAGAAAGGCAACTCCGAAAACCGAAAAAAAAGGAGAAAATCGGAATGGAACGCATCGACCGGATCGAATTCGCCTACCCCGTCACCACCATGTTCAAGGCCGACAGCGAGTTTCTGTTTGCCCGCGAACCGACGCCGCGCCGGATGCCGGACGGCTCGATCGTCTCGCTGGTCTACACCGGCGGCACCAAAGAGCCGCATCCGGAGAACGTCGCCATGTTCATCCGCAGCGAGGACGACGGCAAAACATGGACCCGTCCGCAGCTGCTGTGGAAGCATCCCATCCGCTGCACCTGGGGAACCGAGCTCTTTACCGAAGGGGAGCGCCCATTTGCCGTCTTCCAGACTTTCTGCTATGAGACGATTTACGGAGAACTTCGCGCTTTCATGACCTTCTCCGACGACTGCGGAAAGAGCTGGACGCCGCCGGTGTCGGTTCCGGGCGTTCCGGCGAACTTCTCGGTCCGCCAGGGCAAGGTGCTCTCCGACGGGAGCTGGCTCTTCCCGGTCTATTGGGTGGAGAACCGCAACGAATGGACTCACAATTACGATCCCTTCGTCTCCGGCGTGATCCGCTCGACCGACGGCGGAAAGAGTTTTTCGCTCCACGGAGCCGTCTCCACCCCCGGACACGCCTGGGAGCCGGAAGTGGTCGAGCTGGAGCCCGGACACCTCAAGATGTGGGTCCGCTACGAACACGACGCCGGTGTTCTCTGGGAGAGCGAAAGCCGCGATTACGGCCGGACCTGGACTCCGGCGCGGCCGAGCGACATTCCGAATCCCGGCACGAAATTCGTGATCTACAAAATCAACGGCCGCCATGTGCTGGTCAACAACGTCTGTACGCCGGACCGTCGCGAACGCGACGTGCTCGAACTCTGGGTCAGCTCCGACAACTGCCGGACCTGGGGAAAGAAACTGCCGCTCGCCCGGCTGTTCAAGGAGAAGCCGAACACCTGGGACGGCTTCTGGGACGGCGGCGACGCCATGCCGCAGGTCGCCTATCCCCACGGCTTCGCCGACGACAGGGAACAGAAACTCTACCTCGCCATCGACGCCGTGCGCAAATTCTACTTCCTGGCCGTTCCCTATTCAGACCTCGAATAGGAGGAAATGCCCTTGCCCGGCGTCCTGCCGGTGCCGGGCAAGGCTTTTGTCCGCCCCTGCGGCGTCAATCTTTCCGTTTTTTCCGGTCCGGTGTTTGATTTGGCGAAAAGAAGTGATAAGATTTGTACGAGGAATTCCGTCTTCTATTCGAACATCCGGACCGTCATGCGAGGAGGACAAAGAATGGATAATCAAGAGAAAGATAAGGATACCGCGCAACCATCCCCACGGGGACAGACCGAACCGGGCGATGGCAACCCGAACCGCCCCGCCGTCCGACCTCCGGTGCAGGATGACGTTTCCTTCCGGAAATTGTGGGAACTCCTGCTGGCGGGGAACCCCTTCTATCTCATCAGCGCCGGGCTGATCCTCTACGCCTCGACGGTGGTCTCCGACACCTCGAACATCTGGATGGAAACCGGAATCCCGGTCGGCATCCTCGCCGCCTACACCGTCCTCTGCGCCGCGACCGTCATCTTCATCGTCAGCCACGGCAAGGTGTGGAGCGACGCCCGTTCGCTGCTTTTCGTCATCCTCGCGCTGCCGCTGGCGCTTTCGGCGGGGCTCGACGACAAACTGATCTCCACCCCGCAGACCGGAATGCTCTGGCTGGCCGGGTCGCTCCTGTTCACCGCAGGAGTGTTCCAATGGGTCCGGCGCGGCCTCGGCATCCGGCTCTCGCCGGGGCTGTGGGGCGTATTCGCCGCACAGATCGCGGTCTTTTTTCTCTGGCCGCTGCTGCTCTCGCGGCTGGTCATCGACTGGCCGGACGACCGCGGGCCGGCGATGTGGGGGATCACCCTCTTCCCGGCCGCGCTGGCGCTGACGGCGCTGCCGCTGCTCGTTTTCGTCAACCGCGGCAGCTTCGCTTCCCCCGAAAACGGCACGCCGTGGAAGTTCCTCTCCCCGTTCCTCTTCGGCCTGCTCGGGTGCGCCGGAATCCTGCGCGGATACCTCCTCAGCATCTCGTTCTACCCGGCAAAAGGAGTCGGCGGCTACGCCAGAATGGAATCCGGGTTCAGCGCCTGGATGATCCTGCCGATCCTGCTCGTCGCCGCCCTGCTCATCGCGGAATGGCTGATTGCCGCACGGAAGGAGAACGCAAAATTACTGGCATTGGCAATCGGGGCCGGATTCATCTTTTTCCTCCTCGCCTTCCGCAGCTATTTTTCCGATGCCCCGCCTCTGGCCAGGCAGTTTTACCGGCACGCATTCGGTGACATCCCCGCGATCTTTCCGCCCTGCCTCTCCTGGTTCTGCCTGCTTGCCTATCTCGGGATTCGCCGCGTCAAATGGGCGGCGTGGACGGCGGGAGCACTGCTCCTCATCCTGGCCATCTTCCTGCTCAGTCGCCACGTGACCCTCCCCAAGGTTTCGCCGCAAGTCCTGATTCCCGCCGCCGGAATTCTGGTCACCCTCGCCTATGGGGCAATCGTCCTCTGGATTCGCAACCGCTGGCTGACGCTCTCCTTCCTCTGGTGGCTGATCGCCGCCGTAAGCACTGTGCTGATGCGGTACGATTATCTGCCGAATGTTCTTCCCGTGATGAGCGCTGCGATTGTGCTCCCGCTCGTCGTCGGGATGACCCTGCGCGACAGAATCATGGAATCGGTCGGACTTTTCGGAGCGATACTCTTTTTCCTGCTCTGCTTTGACAGTGCGACTTCCTTGCCGAACAGACAAAATCTGCTTTATCTGTTCGCAAACTATGCCGTCGTGTTGTTCTTTCTGACCCGGCGGCATTGGATCATTGCGGCGACCGAAACCGCGCTTCTGTTGTTCTGGGGAATCGCGGTCGTCTTCCGGACGGTGCAGGGATTGCAGGTTCGTGGAATCGGCGTCATTTTCTGGGGCTTGGTGTTCTTCCTCGCCGCCTTCCTGATCAGCCTCTGGAAAGCGGGGATTCTGCAGAAGAAGACATCGCAATGGGCGGAGCCGGTTCTCCGCTTCTTCCGGGAGAAGCCGTGAAAGAGCACGATTTCCGGAAGTATCTCAAAAAATGCCGGCTGCTGCCGGTCGAACCGCGCCCGCTCGAAGCCGTGTTCCGGGCGGTCGCGGTGATTCCCGCCTGTGACGAACTCGACGAGATCGGCGCCACCCTCGACGCGCTTCTCCCCTCCGTCGATGAAGCGGTCCTCGTCGTGGTCAACCACCCGGAAGAGGCCGTGCCGCGCGTCCGTGACGCCTCGGCCGAACTTCTGCGGCGCTTCCGCTCAGGCGGGATCGCCCGGCCCAATCTGTTCTGGATCGACGCCCCCGACCTCACCGGCGGCGTCGGCGAAGCGCGCAAACTCGGCATGGACGCCGTCATCGCCTCCCAGCCGCCCGATGCGCTCGAAGAGACCGTCATCGCCTCGCTCGACGCCGACACCGTCGTCGAGCCGGACTACTTTCCCGGCATCCGCCGGGCCTTTGCCGGGGATTCCGCCCTCGCCGCGCTCTCGATTCCGTTCCGCCACCGCCCCGGAGCGACGGCCGAAGAGGAGGACGCCATCCGCCGCTACGAAGCCTACCTCGACCGCTACGTGTCGAAACTGCGCGAAGCCGGTTCTCCCTACGCCTTCCACACCGTCGGCTCCGCCTTCGCCGTCCGCGCGTCGGCCTACGTGCGCTGCGGCGGAATGCGCGTCCGCAAAGGCGGCGAAGATTTTTATTTTCTCCAGGCGGCGGCCAAAACCGGCAAACTCGTTTCGGGGGACCGGGTCCTCGTCCACCCCTCGCCCCGCCCCTCGGCACGGGTTCCCTTCGGCACCGGCCCCGCCGTCCGGAAACTGCTGGACGGCGTCCCACCGTCTGAGATCTCCGACGCCGCATTCGAATTGCTCAAACGTGTGCTTGTGCAAACCGCCGAACTCGAAGACGCCGAACATTTCCTCGACCGCCTCGACCCCATCTCCGCCGCCTTCCTGCGCAACGAAGACTTCGCCGCCGCCTGGCCGCGGATTCTGGCCAATACCCCGAACCGCCCCGCCGCCCGCCTCGCCGCCTTCCACAACTGGTTCGACGGCCTCCGCACCCTCCGTCTCTTGCATGAAATTGACAGGGAACGGTAATGGGAATCCGCCCCCCCTTTCCTTTCAAAAAAAGCGGTTGTTGGCGGGCAGGTTCGTTCGGCCGCGTTTTTTGGTCGTTTGAAGGTTGCAGAGCAAAGCGAGTGGGGGTAAAGTAAAGTAAGGGAAGAGATTTTTCTATTTGCGAGGAGGTTGGTATGTTGTTGCGCGATTTGACCGATTATCTGGATGATACGCTGAAGTTGAGCGATTTTTCCGGGGACGCTTCGAATAACGGGCTTCAGATTGAGGGAAAGGCGGAGGTCACGCGGGCGCTGTTCGGCGTCGACGGCTGTCTGGCGCTGTTCGAGCGGGCCGCGGCGGGGAATTTCGATTTCGTCTTCGTCCATCACGGCATTTCGTGGGGAGGCGAGCCGCGCCGGTTCACCGGGATTCACGCGGCGCGGTTCCGTACCATGTTCGGCGGCGGAATCAGTCTCTACGGCGTTCACCTGCCGCTCGACGCGCACCCCGAACTCGGCAACAACGCCCGGCTCGCCGCGCTGTCGGAACTGACCGGGCTGGAGCCTTTCTGCAACTATCACGGCTACGACATCGGGTTCCTCGGCCACACCCGCAAACTGGTGAAGGCTCCCGAACTCGCCGTCGAACTGGAGGCGAAACTGCATTCGAAGGCCGAGCTGATCGCCGACCACGGCCGCCTGCTGAAAAAGGTCGCGGTGGTTTCGGGAGGGGGCGGCATGGACGCCCTCGAACAGGCCGCCGCCGCGGGGGCCGACCTGCTCGTCACCGGCGAACTCGAGCACATCATGTACCACCCCGCCTTCGAGCTGGGGATTCCGGTGCTGGCGCTCGGCCATTACGCCACCGAGACCCTCGGGCCGAAAGCGGTGATGGAACATCTCGCCAGAAAATTCGGCCTCGACTGCGAGTTCGCCGATCTCCCGACGGGGCTTTAAAGCCGATTCAAATACGCGGCGGGGATTTTGGCCTGCGCCTTACCCGGCACCGGCACCCTGCCGGTCGGGGGTTTGGGGGCGAAGCGCCCCAACCGCCGGAGGCATGAACCTGTCGCTCACTAAACAGCTCAATTGCCGGACGAGTCCGGCAGTGAGCGGCAGCGGTGGAGTTGACCGCCAGGGCAACTCACCCGCCCGCGCCGAAGGCG
>Ga0183100_1000006_pt3 | contig 152110 bp, 140 predicted proteins | sample Biomet2_FD_127789 | JGI IMG/M metagenome (GOLD analysis project Ga0183100, IMG submission 127789) | Microbial communities from bioreactor (seeded with anoxic lake sediment) at LBNL, California, USA - Biofuel metagenome 2 | ecosystem: Engineered > Bioreactor > Anaerobic > Unclassified ... | reverse complement strand
TCTTCGTCATCATCTGCAAAAACCTCTACAGCGCGGGCGACCGATTCAAGGACGGCAGCCGCAACGACTTCGTCTACAAGGCGGCGTGCGAACTCAACAAGTATGGCATACCCCGCGATAAAGCCCTGGTGCTCATTCCGCGCTCCATGCACAAAATCATCGAGATAGAGACCGATGCATCGTTCGAGAAAAAAACCGTGACGCCACTCCCCACCGCCGAAGTGGAGAGTACGGTGAAGAGCGCCTACGACAACAACCGCGCCGAACACGCCACGGTCAAACTGGGCTGCTCTCTGATGAAGCACATCTACCTGCAAGTAGAGATACAGCGCGCCGTATGGCTGCGCAAGAACCTGCTGTCGCTCCGAATCGAATACTACCGCCGCACCGACCGCAAGCTCACCGGTAAGGAGCACTACAAAGAGTTCGACGACAACCTCGAAAACCACTTCGCCCTGCGGCTCAAAGAAATGGGGCATCTCGTCACCGCCAAACAGGTGCACGAACTGGTCAACTCGCCCTTCACTCCTCCGTACGACCCCGTAGAGACCTACCTTGAGGCGCTTCCCGCATGGGATGGATCCGATCACATCGGCCGCTTTGCCGACTCCGTCTGTACCAACGACCCCGAACGCTTTCGCCGACTGCTCGCCATGTGGTACGTGGGCATGATCAAGTCGTACCGCGACGACAACATTACCAATCATATCGTCATCACCCTCTACAGTGCCGGCGGCGGTATAGGCAAGACCAACTTCATAGACCGCATGCTGCCGCCCGAACTACAGGAAGCCGTCTATCAGGGCATGGTACAGGCCAAAAAAGATTCGATCGAGAAGCTTGCCACGTGTCTGGTCATCAGCATCGACGAGCTCAACCACTTCAAGCGCGAAGAGATGCAGGAGCTCAAGGAGCTCATCACGCGCAAATACTTGGATTTCCGCATCAACTACGATCGCTTCGGGCATCGCCATCCCCACCGCGCCTCGTTCATTGCCACGTGCAACAGCACCAATTTCATGAGCGATCCTTCGGGCAACCGCCGTTTCCACGTGTTCGAAGTCACCAGTGTCGACATGAACTACCAGGTAGACTATGGGCAGCTCTTCGCCCAAGTCATCCATCTGCTCGACACAGGCTTCAAATACTATTTCACCGCCGAGGAGCAGGAAGAGCTCTCGGCATACAACTTCCAGTTCGAGAACAATATTCCCGAGTACGATTTCCTGGTGGAATATGTGCGCAAATATCCCGGCAACTGTAAGCAACGAAAAACACATACGGTAGCCGAAATATTGCAGAAAATGAAATTTTTCTTCCCCGATACCGTTATAGACAAAGCCGCGTCTGCACGCATGGGCAAAATGCTTGCCCGCAAAGAATACCCCTTTGTTAAGACGCGTAAATCTAAAGAATATTATTGCCACTTGCTCACTGCCGAACAACTCGAATATAGCACTCAGTATAAAGATACTACTACTTATATGGATCTTAATTTCGACAAATTCGTGGCGAAAGAAATACTCATAGCAGGCGACAACGCCAAGATTGCAGACATCTGCAAAGCACGGGAGTTTCTAGATCAGGCAAATGGAAAAATGGAAGAAGCACAGGCATTATACAATAGATATAGGAAAGAAAATAGTGATATTAATTTTACAAATGAAGGCACTCTTCCCTTCTAGGGAGTTTTTTTCGTAAATTTTGAGAAAGGCGTAAAATCTTGTGTTTTACGCCTTTCTTTTAATATCACTATTTATAGCAAATAGGGTTGTGTATATCATATTGATTGCAAACTAATTATTCCGTTGACTATATGAAATTATATTGGAATATGCTTTTTGGGAGAATGTACTATGAATCTCAAAAAGTGACTTAAAAACTCCCTTTTCCAAAAATCGCAGCTACAATATACTACGACTTCGAAAATCGACATACCCCTGCCGAAGGTGCCGAAGTACTTTCCACTCCTCTTTATTTTTTTTATTTTATGTTTTTTTGTATAGTATATTTACTTATTATATATATCTTTTTGATATTAGTATAAAACGTCGAATAAAAAAAATTCAGGATTCCCTATATGTACTTCGGCACCTTCGGCACTTTTGGTAAAAAAGGACAACACAAAACGATTTCGATAGGCTCACCGATAATCCATACTTCGCTCCATCCACGTATGTATGTTTTTTTGTTGTCGTATGTACGTGGCGCAAAAAACTTAAGGACGTCACCGAAAAAACTAACATACGACAACGAGGAGACTAATAACTTTCAAATGAGTATCTCTGTCTTATTGATAACAGCGCGAATTTAGTCGTCCATGCGTCAGGCTTAGTTGTGAATTGCTTTCAAATTAGTATCTTTGTCTTATTGATAACAGCAATGCTAACAATGAACAGTTTGCAGATAACGTTGTGAATTGCTTTCAAATTAGTATCTTTGTCTTATTGATAACAGCAAAATGCTATATTAAGCAGGGCGTTCCCTTGTTGTGAATTGCTTTCAAATTAGTATCTTTGTCTTATTGATAACAGCAAGCAGGGGCGCTGACTGATATATCAGTAAGTTGTGAATTGCTTTCAAATTAGTATCTTTGTCTTATTGATAACAGCTTATAGAATCAGAATTTAATCTTACTGATGTTGTGAATTGCTTTCAAATTAGTATCTTTGTCTTATTGATAACAGCCAAAGCCAAGTGCATCATACTCTGGTACAAGTTGTGAATTGCTTTCAAATTAGTATCTTTGTCTTATTGATAACAGCTTGCAACGCCGTCGGAACTGACAGAGACCTGTTGTGAATTGCTTTCAAATTAGTATCTTTGTCTTATTGATAACAGCAAGTCTACAAAGCAGTGAATGCTGAGTATGTTGTGAATTGCTTTCAAATTAGTATCTTTGTCTTATTGATAACAGCTATTGTTCCTTCTGATGCTGTTATATTCCCGTTGTGAATTGCTTTCAAATTAGTATCTTTGTCTTATTGATAACAGCAAGTCTACAAAGCAGTGAATGCTGAGTATGTTGTGAATTGCTTTCAAATTAGTATCTTTGTCTTATTGATAACAGCTATTCTGTATTCTCTGTATTCTGTTGTGAATTGCTTTCAAATTAGTATCTTTGTCTTATTGATAACAGCAGAATAAAAGAAAGTTTAAACATTTAATTAGTTGTGAATTGCTTTCAAATTAGTATCTTTGTCTTATTGATAACAGCTATTGTTCCTTCTGATGCTGTTATATTCCCGTTGTGAATTGCTTTCAAATTAGTATCTTTGTCTTATTGATAACAGCCGAAAGAAGAGCATTTCACAACTGCTTATGTTGTGAATTGCTTTCAAATTAGTATCTTTGTCTTATTGATAACAGCGACACCAACGCTGGGACTCGCAAGGCTGAAGTTGTGAATTGCTTTCAAATTAGTATCTTTGTCTTATTGATAACAGCAACTTTTTTCTTTTGCCGGAGAGATAAAGAGTTGTGAATTGCTTTCAAATTAGTATCTTTGTCTTATTGATAACAGCAGACGCTTGAACGCATATATGCAGGACTTAGTTGTGAATTGCTTTCAAATTAGTATCTTTGTCTTATTGATAACAGCTACCCCACATTACAGGATTCCCAGTAGCTAGTTGTGAATTGCTTTCAAATTAGTATCTTTGTCTTATTGATAACAGCTAGCAAGATTAGCCTTAGCAATAGGGCTAGTTGTGAATTGCTTTCAAATTAGTATCTTTGTCTTATTGATAACAGCATAAGTAGCGATGGGAGCATGTTCATTATCGTTGTGAATTGCTTTCAAATTAGTATCTTTGTCTTATTGATAACAGCAAACGATCTTATCGAAAGTATGCGCAACGTGTTGTGAATTGCTTTCAAATTAGTATCTTTGTCTTATTGATAACAGCTATGTATGGGGAAGGATATAGCGGAACTACGTTGTGAATTGCTTTCAAATTAGTATCTTTGTCTTATTGATAACAGCAGCGAGAGCATTACGAAGACCTTGAGTATTGTTGTGAATTGCTTTCAAATTAGTATCTTTGTCTTATTGATAACAGCGAAGCAATTTGCAACCTTTCGGATTTATTAGTTGTGAATTGCTTTCAAATTAGTATCTTTGTCTTATTGATAACAGCCTTAAGCGAATAGGTTTGCTCTCCCGATGCGTTGTGAATTGCTTTCAAATTAGTATCTTTGTCTTATTGATAACAGCTTTATCAGAGAGCTCTTTGATATTCTCTTGGTTGTGAATTGCTTTCAAATTAGTATCTTTGTCTTATTGATAACAGCCCGTATAATTGTCCTTTGCCTTTTCGACAAGTTGTGAATTGCTTTCAAATTAGTATCTTTGTCTTATTGATAACAGCATCTCATGAAATTAACTGGTAAATCGGCACGTTGTGAATTGCTTTCAAATTAGTATCTTTGTCTTATTGATAACAGCCCAAACGCATACCCAATCATAAAAACAGGGGTTGTGAATTGCTTTCAAATTAGTATCTTTGTCTTATTGATAACAGCTTAATTGCATTCAATACCGGGGGATAAATTGTTGTGAATTGCTTTCAAATTAGTATCTTTGTCTTATTGATAACAGCGTTTCTGCAAGCATTACATCTTTCATATTTGTTGTGAATTGCTTTCAAATTAGTATCTTTGTCTTATTGATAACAGCATCTAAATTGAATTTATCAATGTCTATTGAGTTGTGAATTGCTTTCAAATTAGTATCTTTGTCTTATTGATAACAGCCTTTTCTTTTTATAGCTCGTAACTTTTTTAGTTGTGAATTGCTTTCAAATTAGTATCTTTGTCTTATTGATAACAGCGAAAGCGGACTATATCCTTGAGAAATCCTTGTTGTGAATTGCTTTCAAATTAGTATCTTTGTCTTATTGATAACAGCAATATGATAAATGATATAATAAGAGAAATAGTTGTGAATTGCTTTCAAATTAGTATCTTTGTCTTATTGATAACAGCACGATTTGCCTTAACACCGTTCTCTTGATAGTTGTGAATTGCTTTCAAATTAGTATCTTTGTCTTATTGATAACAGCTCGTTTACGACAAAGATAATATTAATGAAGGTTGTGAATTGCTTTCAAATTAGTATCTTTGTCTTATTGATAACAGCCACCAGAGTTACCACTCGCGTATACCTTTAGTTGTGAATTGCTTTCAAATTAGTATCTTTGTCTTATTGATAACAGCCATACGTGATAGCATACGAATTTGAATTAAGTTGTGAATTGCTTTCAAATTAGTATCTTTGTCTTATTGATAACAGCTCTTCCGGATGCGAACGTCGTTTATTTTTGGTTGTGAATTGCTTTCAAATTAGTATCTTTGTCTTATTGATAACAGCTAGCGGTAACATCTTTGTCCCTGAGTGGCTGTTGTGAATTGCTTTCAAATTAGTATCTTTGTCTTATTGATAACAGCATTATCAGTAGCGTTTACAGATAAAACTCGTTGTGAATTGCTTTCAAATTAGTATCTTTGTCTTATTGATAACAGCATTTTGTGGCCTATCGTAAAATAGTATATAGTTGTGAATTGCTTTCAAATTAGTATCTTTGTCTTATTGATAACAGCACAATGTGCGTATTATATTAAATATCAATAAGATATAAGGCGCATCAGAATAAAAAAATGAAGACTGTTATCTCTACAAAATCCCGTGTAATGCGGGATTTTTTGTTTTAAAACAGTTCCAATTGCTGACCGGGAGTATTGACCTCTTGTATCTTTTTACCACAAAAGAGCTCGATGTTTCCGAATTGTTTGTCTGTGATAGATATTATTCCCACCTGACCATATTGTGGCAAAAATGACTTGACTCTGTTTTTGTGCACCTCGGCATTTTCACTGCTCATGCAGTGACGCACGTATATGGAGAATTGGAACATGGTGAATCCGTCGCGCTGAAGATTCTTACGGAAATCGACGTAGGCTTTCTTTTCCTTTTTGGTCTCTGTGGGTAAATCGAACAATACTAGTAGCCACATAATGCGATATTCACTAAAACGATCCATTACATTTTGGGATAAGCTATATGCTTTATTTCGCCATCGAAGCATTGAAAGAGAGAAGCTGTGGTTTGAGATACGGCAACCATGAGAGGACTGCGTTTGCCGGCTATCGCAACTTCTAAAGTGGGGATAGACAATAATTCAGCTTTTAGTTCTTTGGTCAATTCCGAATAAGAATGTCTCGTGACAACGATATTGTAAACCAACTCGTCGATGTACGGACGATAGGGTTCCATGATATCGTCGGCCAGACAATAGGCATTGTAGCGATTGTGGTGGTGAATGCCCAGGGTCGGGAGTAGGCCGCTAGAAACTAACGCTCTGGCTACAATCGCGCGCAGAATGGCATAGCCATAATTGAGTAGATTGTTAGGAGGAACGCCTTCGCGGCCACGTGTAAAGTTGGGTATGCAGACTCCAAAAAGGTTTTTCCAATAATAGGCTGCTGCCCGCCCTTCGAGATTGTCTGGATCGCCACTTTTGACATCCTCTGCCCACTTTTTCATACATTTGGTTTCGGCATCGGTGTGTTTTCTTAAAACAGCAGCTTGGTTTTCTATTTTGTATTTGGTTGTTTGCTGCCACAATTGTTTTTTGAGGGGCAGAGAAGCATCAAGCTGCTGGCGAAATCGTTCGTTTTGAGTGGTATTGCCATATAGTGGCAACATTAGTCCCGTAGGCATGCTTCGGCTATCGCAGGTGATAACGGCACAACTGTTTTCGAGCAGAGACTCAAGAAGTCCCGAAGTGATGGTAATCTGCTTGTTGTCGAGAATAACAATACCAATGTCTTCTATCGGCTTTGTGGCTTCTTGTTGCTGTTTGAACGAATCGGGTAGTGTGTCGTTTCTCACCACTTCGGGTAACTTGATAACCATCTGACCATCTCGCAAAGAGAGGTAGGTGGGATTGCCGAAATAGAGTGTCTTTTTGATCATATTTAAAATGATTAAATATTGACCTTTTTATTATTTATTTCAATAATTTCCCCTAATCTATTAATTTTGAGGGGAACACAAATGGCTTTAATCATCTCTCCGTTTATCGCTTTCTCCATTTTATTTAATGACGAAAATTCCATTTTATCAACAATACAGGAAGATACTCTTTCGTTAACAAAAAAACATTGAAACTTAGTAGATGATACCATTCTATAAACTCTAGAGCTATCTATAGGAAATGATATTTTAGCAATTTCTAGTTCTTCTGTAGTTGGAAGATATACCAAATCGTTAGGTGATAACCAAAACAAAAGTTTATCTCCATTTTCGTTTTTCTCTGGTACAGGAAATGCACCTTGTTTCTCTCTTTCTATAACTACATTGAGTGGTATTGTTTCATAACTCCGTTTTCCCGCATCGTTTTGATAGATGGCAAAAAATAAATTCGTACCTTTTTCTGCTTCGGCGAATTTTTTAATTTTATTACCAGTTTCACCGATAGCAAATTTATTGCCTAATGTCTCGTATACTCTGACCTTCCGTATTGGCTGGTGTTTTTTCCCATCATTCAGTTTTTCTATATTAACGTTCATCTCGTCAATACCTTCGGGAGAAAAAGCAAAAGCGGGATCGTCGTTTTTTTGTTGCAAGTGTTTCAATAAAATCTTCTGAATACCCGTATCGGAAACAGATTCGCTTATCACTTTTGAAGTAAAACTGCTATCTAATGATTTGCGCACTGCTGCCATTGGTTGCGTTGTTTCGTCAGTATAATAGTATATCTTCACTTTGACAGGATCTAGATTTTCCCATTCAGAAATATTAGATTTGAAAAAGGCTTCGATTTGCTTTGGTTTATATTGAGATTTGTAGAGCTCTTTAATTTTGTTTTTTAGTTTTTTATCGACAATGCTATTGGGATTGCTGATTGCTACAGATAGACGTACTTCTTTGATGAAACGCAAATTTACTCTACCGAATACAGTTGCTTTATGTAAGGGTTTGCGTATAGCCCAGTTGTCTCCTTTAGCTTGCCTACATATCACCTTTTTGCCTTCTATATTATAATGTGAATAATTATTGTTCGTTTTGTTTATAACCCTTAGATTTTGCTTAAAACTGACAATAATATCGTTTAAGGTGCTTAATACGTCTTCGGTATAGGTAGCCCATGGTTTGCGAATAATCCATTTGTAATTTCCATTTTCATCGTTTTTCTTTTTTTCGCACAACAGGCGTTGTAGGTCGTGTCTATCAATTTTTGCGTTTATGCTTGCCGATTCATTGTTCAAATAGTTAACAATGTTACGCGAAGCACATGCTATAACCAAAGCATCCATTGCATGATGTCTATGATCTATGCGTTTCTTATTGAATCCTTTTTGAAATTCAAGAGGCACTTCTGTTTGAAAGTATCGTTTACCTTCTTTATTCTCCCAATGTCCATAGCAACTACTATTGGTAATTGTATTCATCCGTTCGAAGCGAGGATAAACAATTTCATTCCAAATATCTTTAATGCCCCAATCTGTTTTTAGCCTATCCGTAACTCCGCCTGTACATACTATTACGTTTTTGGAGATCGCCTCGGGTTCATAATTGCCATCTGCTCGTTTTTCGCGTACAATATTAGATAAAAGGGTTTTTACAACTTTACTGATATATCGGGTATCATTCAATTGTCTAAGAATAAATTTTTCGGGAATTTCTTCCATCATTAGTTTCTGCATTTTTATATTATTCCTAGCATAATTGTCTTTTACGAATTTCTCGTAATCATCGATTGATAATATTTTGACGGATTTGCCAAACCCGATAGGAATTATTTCGCCATAATGTGCTTTTATAAATTCATAACCCAACAAGTTGCCTTTTTTCTTATTTACTTCGGATTCGCAAATCACTTTGTTGCTCAATGAATCGTCAAAATAACGTGATTGCGGAATAACATGTTCTATTTCGTAGGCAGGAGTAAATAATTTGCTTAAGGGAATGATCTCACCAGTATACGGAGAACGGTATTTTTGTTCTAGCCAAAGTTTGTAGCGCATGAACTCTGATTTAGTAGGCTGCTTTGGGCCCTCGAATTTTTTGATAATATCAAGTATTTCTTCAGGAACAGATGATGCGGTATTCAATGCTCCTTCTTCATAAATGCGCAATAATTCTTGTTGACTAGGAGAATAAGGGCGGATATTCTCTATGCCATATTCGTTATTCATAAACTCCGACATGAGAGCTTTGATTCGTAAATTTGTATTTTCGTTGGCTGATATTTGTTCGGACATTCGTTTACGCTTATCGGCAGAATTTTTCATTTCGCGTCCAAGCTCAATATGAATTTCATCGATATGACCTTGGCGCATCCATATATCTCTTACGACACGTAACGATTCTAATATAATCTGTTCAACAATAGGGTTGCGCAAAGAATGTTGATGAAACGACTTGATATAACAATCCAAATCTTCGGGAGATTCCCATTTAGCTATATCTTTAGTCTCGGAAAACCTATTGTAAATAATATAACAAGCCAGCCACAAGGGCAGACCTTTGAAATCAGAGATGTTTGCAAGATGTATTGCTTTTTCGCTAACCCTCTTAGATATTGATTCATCAAATTCTCCGTTGAGAATATTCATTATACGCTTCCTTGTTGTATTGTCTATCTCATTCTCTTTCCAATATTTGCTCGATCGCATCAGCGATAAAAGTTTCTTAATAGCTTTGGCAGAATAGGCTCCATAATCTTTGACGAAAGGAGGAAATTTTTTGAAGACCTCTACAAAAGAGTCATTAAGTTGATATTTGTCTGCAAATTTTCGCAAAGCTTTTTCTAATTCTATCTTATCATTAACCGAATAAAGTATATGCCACAATGATTTTTCAATTTCATCATTAAATATTCCAGTATCGAGACCTGCTCTTTTCCATTTGGCAAGCATACTATATTTGGTTTCGTTACATGGATAAAACTTATCTTCTACATAATTCCATCGATAATTGATTAGTTGCTTTTTCAATCCGAAAGGCGGATATTTGAGAAAAGTCTTTTGATCGACAGCCCCTAAATCATTCAACCATTCGAACAATGCGACATAATCGCTTTCTGTTTTCAAAAATTCATGTGTAACATCGACGTCCGTTTGTAATTTGCCATCAAGAATTCTTTCTTTTTGATAGATATGTATATTGTATAAAAATTGCCACAACCTGAACTCCTGATAGAGAGGATTAGATTTGGCTATACATTTTAATGGCACATGAATAATTTCTCCCGTTTCTCTATCTACATATTGGTATTCTTCGTAAGGACAATCTGCGATAGATGATTTCTTGCTTTTTAGGGGACGTTGGTAAAAGATAATATCGTCTACGAATAGATAAACAAAATCTCTGTTCTGTATGTTTTGCCTGTATGCTTCATTGCTAGGATAGAGCTCGCTAATACAATCGTAATAAATATTTTTATCTTGTAGTTCCGGATGAAATTCTGTTTGCTTACGTAAGATTTGTTTTAATTCTGATTTATAAAACTTACGTTCTATTGTACGAATAAATTCTCCCCTGATTTTTTGTTTTGGATTATTCAGCAACTCATCATAAATAAAACATCCTACAGTTTTACCACTCTTTTCTATTTCTGATTCTGTTTTTTTCTTTCTCAATGTCCAATCATCTTCTTTCGGAGCACGAAACGAGCGCTTTATTTCTCCATCTTTATTCAGTTTGGGAGTTCCGTCATCATTTAAATCTGTTGTTACAATTAGTTCAAGCGTTTTTCCTTCAAGGTTCAAAGGTGTTTTGCTTGTTCTACGATATATCCAGCCGTTTTCCAGATAAATATTATACCAAACATCGTTGCCCTTTTTCTCGTCTGTAGGCTCAACTTTTACAGCTTTAAGTGCATAAAACTCTACTAGTTTATTTGTTTTATCTTCTTCTTCTTCTCCTCTAAGCTGGTAATAGCCTCTTTTCTGATTGAAATTCAATAGAATCCAAGCCAATTCTTCATTTGAGATTTTCTCGGTAAGTGCTTTCTTCCTTAAATAATAGATTGTCCAATCATAAGGAATCCCTTTATTTTCAAGAGCGATATGCGATTGATGCTTTACAAAATCGGCAAGCATCTCTTCAAAGGATTGTTTAAAAATGAACTCATATTGCCCTGAATCATTTTTGATCCATGCAAGTTTTGGTTCCTTATTTATATTTATTTGTCCCGGATGGTCAATAAAATTAATGTCTGCCTCGAAATGAGGAGGTAAAAAATGTAATTGATGAAGTACTCTTAGAAGACGCTCACGCCTTAATAAATGCCGTTCACGTATTCGTCTAACTCCCCGAAACGCAGTTCTTTCAGCAGTTTGTGACTTGGTATTACCTTTATCAAAATCGCCTAATGTTGCTGCATCCATAGGAATAATACGACTACCTGCTGATTTAATTTTCGGAGAAATATTTGTGTCCTCAGAGGTAGAGATTACTGCCCATCCTATGCTATTTGTCCCTAGATCGAGACCTAAAATGTTTTTCATATTTAATCTCTTTAAATTTTATCAATATCAAAGGTAAAAAATATTTTTTTAAAAATAATTGTTTAGATGCAATTATTTTTCCTATCTTTGAGGACAAATTTGAAGCAATTCACAATAAGGATTATTCCGTTGTGAAAACATTTAGGCAGCCCTCGTCCTTTATCGGGGGCATTTTTTATGTCAGATAATCACCTGTAAATTTGAAATAAGGCAGTGTATACTCTTTTTTCTTTAGTTTTATAGATAGATGTTTTCTACTTAATAAGTATATATATTGCCAAGCTTTTTATATTATAATACCCTCGCTACAGTTACCTGTAGCGAGGTTTTTTTGATTGCAAAGGGGGGCTTTTGGGATGCACCTCTTTACTATTATACTTTTTCTCTTTTTATTTTGGCATCAGTTCTTTTTGAATCTGTAGAGCAATGTCGTTGAGATGAGATTTTGTCATGCTATCTGTTGCGGTTGCTGCTGCCGACAATGCTTTTTGGCGTAGGCTGAGCAACTGGTGCGTGATGATGGCATGGGCATCTGTTCCGATATAAGATTTGTCGGTGGCCTGCTCGATGCCTACCTTGACGAATTGCTGCTGCAAATAGCGGCGATAGGAAGATATTTTGCCGGTCTTGCCATATATTTCGCTGAAAATCATTTTGGAGAGATCGTTGAAATAGTCTTGTGCCTTATAGTTGGCCGGAGATGCATTTTCGTACTGAACCAAGCGGTTTAGAGTGGTGCCGGATACAACGTTGTTGAGCACACGCCGAGCCAACGCCTTGCTATAACTCTGCGGATCTCCGTTGAACCGATTAATATATTGCTCGGATGTGAGCCAAGTGGGTTCGATGAAGATGTTGCTGTTGAGAAAAGCTAGAGCCGATTGCTGAGTTGCTTTGTTGACGGCCGTATAGCTTTGCTCGGGTTGCTCTACACTGGTGAAATTGTGATAAACGCCTCCAATGTTGGTACCTACATGACCGAAGTATCTGCCCAACTGTGAGACAAGGTTTTCGTATACCCGTTGCATGTTTTTGTTGAGATCGCCTTCTTCGTATGTCCATTGGGGAAGTGCCTTAACAACTCGTTTGAGGTTCTTGATTCCATACGTGCTGGCCTTCATGGCATTGTCGCCAAGGTCTTCGCTCTGACAGCGGGGATCGGTGAAATTGTATGGATAGCCGGAGATATACTCGTAGGTGCCGAAGTACAGACGTGGATTTTCTTTGAGTCTTTTTACTATTTCTTTGTTGTTGTTCAATCGGTCTTGCTCGTCGCTCTCGCCATTGAGGCAGGGTTTGTAGCCCCATTCGATGGCCCATTTGTCGTAGTCGCCTATGCGTGGATAGATGCCCTCTTTGCTTATGCTGTCTTCTGGTTGGGCAACGTAGTTGAAGCGGGCATAGTCCATAATGGACGGGGTGTGTCCGTTGGCCTCAACAAATTTTTTGTCGCGCAGCTTCTCTACCGGAACTGTGCTGCTCGAGCCCATGTTGTGGCGCAATCCGAGGGTGTGTCCTACTTCGTGAGAGGAGACAAAGCGAATGAGGTCGCCCATGAGGTCTTCGTCGAATTTCTCTTTCTGAGCACGCTTGTCGATGCAGCCGGCTTGGATCATATACCAATCGTGAACCAACTCCATGACGTTGTGGTACCAGCAGATGTGACTTTCGATGATTTCGCCGCTGCGGGGATCGTGTATTTGCGGTCCGTAGGCATTCTCGATGGGCGATGCCAGATAGCGGATGCAAGAGTAGCGGGCATCTTCCATGCTCATGGTAGAATCGTTTTCGGGCCACTCTTTGGCCATGATGGCATTTTTGAATCCTGCTTGTTCGAATGCTTTCTGCCAATCGTTGATGCCGGCAATGAGGTATTTGCGCCATTGTTTGGGTGTGGCGGGATCGATATAGTAGACAATCGGTTTTTGAGGTTCGACCAGTTCGCCTCGTTTCATCTTTTCGACATCTGCGGGCTTGGGTTCCAATCTCCAGCGAGTGATGAACTCTTTGGTATCTACATGCTGCTGATTGTCGGAATAGAAGGTGTACGAATCGGTGAAATATCCTACGCGCGGATCGGCAAGGCGACGCTGCATGGGAACTTTGGGCAATACCACAAACGATGTATTGAAGGTGTAAGTGACGCTTCCTGTCTCTTCGCCGGACATCAATGGCATGGAGGGCCGCATTGTCATCATGCTTCTATCGGGAGCAAAATAGGCGTATGTCTTGACACAACGCACTTCGGTATTGATGGGGAAAGTATGAATGCTGGTTATATAAGACCGATCGGACTGTATGCCGCCAAGGTTGAAGCTTTTCTTCTGTTGGCTCGACATGGAGAAGATAGGCGTATCGTCGGTGAAAAGTTTGGTGACATTGATGCGACATCTGCCATTGGCCGAAGATTCGATTTTGAATGCAGCAACGATAGGATCTTCGCTACTCACCTTGACAGCCTTCTCTATATCGGTAGATTTGTCATCGGCAGTGGCGCCCAGTATGAGCGTACGAAGCAAGATTTTGTCGTTGCCTTTTTCGAAGTAAACGGTTTGATTGTTCACCATTTCTCCGCCATAAACGTTTGCTCCGACAGGAGTCGATGTGTAGCGGGTGACAGTCTGAATGAGTCTGCCGAAGATAGAATCCGGAATTTCCAAGAACCAGTCGGTCTTTGTTTTGGAGACCGTAAATAATCCTTCTTTGACCACGGTAGGTTGTGCGACTGCAGCAGCGGGAGGTTCTTTTTTGTTTTTGTCCTTCTTGCCTGCATAGGTTGCCGGCGTCATCATGAGTAAGGCCAGCGCGCAAATAACTAATTTTTTCATACTTCTAGGAATATTTTAGTTGATATAAAAAACGTTTGAGCAAATCTGCAGATTTGCCCAAACGTAATTGTTTCTTTTATATTACTGATGAGCAGCCATTGCTAGCTGACTTTTTCGAGTTTCTTCATGATGGAGAAAATAAACATCGCTGATACGATACAGCAAACAATAAGTACGCTCCACACTACCCAAAGAGGAAGAGTACCCCAAAGGTGTCCCGGAATGGCAACCATGTAATTGCCGATGGCGGTAGCAACAAACCAGCCACCCATCATCATTCCTTTGTATTTGGGAGGCGCTACTTTGGAAACAAAGGAGATACCCATGGGCGATAGCAATAGTTCGGCAAAAGTCAATACCAAATAAGTAGAAATCAACCAATCGGGAGATACCAGGCTGGTGTCTGCCAACGGATGCGCCGCTATTGTAGCCGGAGAAGGTAGTGCCAATGAAGCAATGGTCATAAGAATGAAACCACAAGCTGCGACCAACATACCATAGCCTATCTTACGAGGAGCCGAAGGTTCTTTACCTTTCTTTGCCAAAGAAGTAAAGATGACCAGCGATACAGGTGTGAGAGCTACCACAAAGAACGGATTGAACTGTTGGAAGATCTGTGGAAGAATAGGAACAAAATTGTCTGTCTCCATGTATTTGACAACAAGCAAAACGAGGGCAGCGCCCAATATGGTGCCCGATATGATTTTTGCTTTACGGGTCTTTGATTGGAAGATAGAAAAGGCGGAATAGATGCCAATGATTATCAGAACAAGATTCCAAACATCGAATCCGATTCGGTTGAGACCGGTAGCAGAGTGCTGAGTATAGTCTCGAGCGAAGAATGTGAGTGTGAGACCATTTTGATGGAATGCCATCCAGAAGAAGAGAACGACAGCGAATACAAGCAACAAGGCAACGATGCGCTGACGAGTTTCTTTGGGTGAAAGTTCTTCTTCGACAATATGGGCAGCCTTGGCTTGCTTGGCATTGAAATCTGCCGATTTGAATGTAGAGCGAAATCCGTAGTATATTAAGATGGACACGATAAGCGAAAGACATGCGATACCGAATCCGTAGTTATACGCCTTAGACAATTCGGCAATATAAGTCTGGCAGAATGTTGCCGTATCGCCGGCAAAATGTTGAGCTGCCTGTAGTGCGGAAAGTTCGGTGGTATTATCGGCGGTTATCGTATGATTGAGGAATTGATGTGCCAATGCCGGAATCTTGGAATCATAAAAAAGTCCTGCTTTATTCAGCATATAATCAGTCATCTTGGTTGCAGCCGTCGGAGCAAACAGCGCACCGACATTGATGGCCATGTAGAAGATGCTGAATGCCGTATCGCGTTTGTTGCGATATTGCGGGGCATCGTACAGATTGCCGACCATGACTTGCAGATTTCCTTTGAATAATCCGGTACCGCAAGCTATCAGAGCCAATGAACCGAACATCATCCATTTCCCTGTTACCGAATCGGTAGGAATGGCAAGTAGAAAGTATCCGAAGAACATGACAATGATACCCATCGTTACCATTTTGCCATATCCTAAATGATCGGCAAGAATACCGCCAATCAGAGGAGTAAAATAAACAAATGCCAGAAAACCGGCATAAATAGATGAAGCTTCGGCAGCAGTATAGCCAAATTTCGCCTGTATAAATAATGTAAATATGGCCAGCATGGTGTAGTAACCGAAACGCTCGCCGGTATTTGCTAACGCTAATGCGTATAAACCTTTGGGTTGACCTTCAAACATAGTATTTGATTATTATAAATTAAAATTAAATTTGCACAAAGATAATCTTTTCATCTTAATATCGGCTAAAAAAGAATACAAACTTTTGCTTTTGCCTCTGAAACGAGGTCTTCGGGTTTTATTTTGATTTGTAGTCCTCGGATACCTGCACTGACAAAAATATAGGGTTGCCCGATGCAGCTTTGGTGAATAAATGTAGGGAACAACTTTTTCATTCCGATAGGAGAGCAACCTCCGCGAATATAACCGGTGGTGGGAAGTAATTCTTTCATGGGAATGAGGTCGCAGCTTTTGTTGCCTGACACTTTGGCTGCCATTTTGAGATTCACTTCTTCTTCGCCCGGAACGACACAGACGAAATGTCCTGTCTTGTCGCCTTTCAATACCAAGGTCTTGAACACCTGATTGATGTCTTCGCCCAAGCTTTGGGCAACATGTTGGGCACTCAGATCGGCTTCGTCTACATCGTAGGGAATCAGCTCGTATGCTATCTTGTCGCGATCGAGCAACCGGGCAGCATTTGTTTTGACCTGTTTCTTCATTTGGCGCCTCCTTCCTTTTGCAAAACAATCTCTATATCTTGCATCGTAACGAGGCAGCCTTTGGGTAGCTTTTCTATCCACGGCAGTATGTTGGTCAAGAAGTTTTGCAATTTCTCTTCTTCGTCTATTATTTCGACAATGACGGGAACTTTTTCGTTCAGTTCCCAAAACTTGTTGGAACGTAGCTGACTACTCCGCCCGTAGCCCATGATACCTTTGTATACGGTTGCCCCCGCCAGTCCGTAGTGTTTGGCCGAGTTGGCAATTGTTTCGTACAGCGAATCGTGCTTGATCACATCCGTATTGCTTAAGTAGAATTTCAAGATTTTCTTTGCCATAACGATTATATCAGTTTAGTAATGAGATGACCTATATATAATGCTGCCAATCCGCCGATAAGGCTGATGGTGACATAAAGTCCTACATAAAAAAAGTTGCCGTCTTTCATCAGTTGGAAGTTCTCATTCATGAAAGTAGAGAATGTAGTAAAACCTCCACAAAAGCCCACGGTCAGAAACATTTTCAGTTCGGCGTTCATTAAGCCGCCCCGCTCAAAAGTTCCATAAAACACGCCTATCATAAAGCAACCTAAAATATTCACAATCATCGTACCCAATGGAAAAGAATATTCAATCGTATTCTGTACTACTTTTGATAAAAGAAAGCGGCAACCGCCACCTAGAAAACTGCCTACGCCTACAATAAGAAAAGTTCTTAGCATAAAAAGAATTTTAATACATTAATAATATAGTTGTTTATAAGTAGGTATTATTAACTATCAAAGTATTTAAAGGCTAATACCATAGCCAATACAAAATTACAAATATTCTTTAGAACAAAAGAGTTTTAAAGATAATATGACTAAAATTAATCTTATTATTTTGTTATTGCAGGCGATATGCAGTATCTTTGCATGAAGATGAACGTTATAATGAAAGAATATCATGGAAATAACATTAGTCACTTTCTCTTCTATAAAGAATAAGCAAACAACCATATTAGAACCCCACAAAGAACTTCTGACCGAACTGAACATACACTTCAACGTCAGAATGTTAATGGCTGATGAAATAGATCAAATAACTCCTAATGACTTCGTCGTATGTTTTGTCACTATCGGTGGCTTAGAATCTCTTTTGATCAAACAAATAGAAGCACTTAATCGCCGGCCTCTTATTCTATTGGCCGATAATTATGACAATTCTCTGCCTACAACGATTGAAGCTTCGGCATGGATAAGGCAGCACGGTTTTAAATGCGAAATACTCTATGGCGCAAATAAAGATATTATTTCAGAACTCACTGTCTTATATGATTGCTATATGGCGCAACGATCTTTGGTCGGTAAGAAAATAGGGTTGCTGGGTGTGACTTCTTCGTTGTTGATATCGAGCGGCATCGATTATTTATTGACGAAACGCCGCTGGGGAGTTGAATTTCTTGATATATCGACCGATGAGGTGTTAGCTCGCTACAAAAAGATAAGAACAAGTGATATAAAAGACGAGGTGACAGCCTTGATGGGACGCGTTAATCTGTGTAGAGAATGCAGCCCGAACGATATTGTTGAAGCCATTCGTCTGTATTATGCCATTATTGGGCTCTGTACCGATTATCATCTGGATACGATCTCGGTTAATTGCTACAAAATACTGGAGACAATTCCTGTAACGGCTTGTTTGGCTCTCGCTTTGATGAACAATAAGGGCTATGTAGTGGGTTGTGAGGGTGACTTACAGTCGATTTTCACCATGCTTTCGGTAAAGGCTGTTACCGGTAAAAGTAGTTTTATGGTAAATACAAACTCTATTGATAAAAAGGAGAATGAATTAATTTTGTCTCATTGCACCGTAGGTACGGACATGACAGAGAAATTCGATTTGAGGAGTCATTATAACACCGGTAAGAGTGTGGCTATTCAAGGTTATTTGCCGGCTATCGATTATACAGTGGTACGTTGTGGCGGCGAATGTCTTGACCAATACTTTGTCTCTTCGGCCCATCTGCTGGAGAACACCAACTATACTTCTTTCTATCGCACTCAGATTCGTCTTAAACTAAAAGCCTCTGTCAACTATTTCCTGAACAATTCGTTGGGCAACCATCACATCGTTGTGCCCGGTGACTGTGCTGAAAAGCTGGATAAGTTTTTCCAAGGAAATTCTTGCAAAAAAGTAGAATAATAAAAATGGATATATGATACATCCCAATTATACTAACTATCACTGTCATAGCCTCTATTGTGACGGTAGAGCAGATATGGATTCTTTTTTGCGATTTGCCATATCCGAAGGATTTTCTTCTTTCGGATTTTCTTCGCATGCTCCATTGCCTTTTCCTACTCATTGGACGATGGAATGGGACAGAATGGATGATTATCTGGCCGAATTTGCTCGATTGAAAAAGAAATACGAAACAGAATTGGAGTTGGCTATAGGGCTCGAAATAGACTATCTGGATGGTGAGAACAATCCGTCGAATATCCGATTCAGACGGTTGCCTTTGGACTATCGTATCGGTTCTGTTCATCTGCTTAAAGATAAAGACAACAAAATAGTGGATATCGATTGCCCGCCCGATCGTTTTTGTCAGGTAGTAGACGAGCATTTCGATGGAGATTTGGATTCTGTCATTAGGCAATATTTCGACCATCTCTTTAGGATGATCGAATTGGGCGGTTTTGATATATTGGGACATGCAGATAAAATGCACTATAATGCATCGTGCTATCGGCCGGGGCTTCTCGAAGAGAAAGGGTACAATGAACTGATGAAGAAATATTTGGATATCATTGCACAAAGCGGTTGCCAAGTAGAGATAAATACAAAATCGTATTTGACGCTAAAAACGTTCTATCCGAACGAACGGTATTTCCCCGCTCTTCATTCATTGGGTATACGAGTACAGGTGAATAGTGATTCGCATTATCCGGAAAGAATCAATGCCGGTCGTATGGAAGCTTTTGAGGCATTGCTACGTTCGGGATACAAAGAAGTAATGGAATGGCACGGTGGAGAATGGGTTGAGGTACCTATTTCTGTTCCTTTTCACTAAGCTCCAACCAGCGCATTGTATTGGAATCGAGGAGTTCATTGACTTCGGGTAGCCGTTTGGACTTTTCTGTCAGTTCGTCCACCGGCAATGAACCACTGCAAAGAGCCTCTTCGAGCAGATTCTTTTCTTGTTCGAGCTCGGAAATTTCCTTTTCGAGCTTTTCCATTTCCTGCTTTTCTTTATAAGATAGTTTTATCTTATCATTCAAGCGTATTCGTTCTTTCTTTTCTTCCTTGGGCGTGCCTTCTTCCTTTTTGTGTCGTTCGTAGAGCGTTTTCCATTCTCGGTATTGAGTGTAGCTGCCGGGGAAGTTTCTTATATCGCCCTCTCCGTTGAATATCAGTAAATGGTTCACTACTTTGTCCATGAAATATCGATCATGGCTCACAACAATGAGACAACCTTTAAAATGGAGTAGATATTCTTCGAGTACGTTAAGCGTCATGATATCCAGATCATTGGTGGGCTCGTCGAGTATCAGAAAATTCGGATTGCGCATTAACACCGTGCACAAGTAAAGCCTGCGCCGTTCTCCTCCGCTCAATTTAGATATATAATTGTATTGAGTTTCCGGAGTGAAAAGAAAATGCTGTAGCAGTTGCTGTGCCGATAGTTGGCTGCCATCTCCCATATCAATAAAATCGGCTATTTGAGTAATGGCATCAATCACCTTCATCTTGTCGTCAAAGGTCATTCCTTCTTGCGAATAGTATCCGAACCGGACGGTTTCGCCGATATCGAGTTTGCCTTTGTCGGGGGTTTGTTGTCCCATGAGTATTTTTAGAAAAGTAGATTTTCCGGTTCCATTGTCACCAACGATCCCCATCTTTTCGTATCGGGTAAAAATATACGAAAAATCTTCTAGTATAACTTTCTTATCGAAGCTCTTATACAGATGATCTGCCTCAAAGATCTTTTTGCCGATATATGATGCCTTTACATTGAGCTGCACGTCATCATCATTGTTCTGGCGTTTTGCCACTTTCTCCAATTCGAAGAACGCTTCTTCTCTATACCGGGCTTTATGGGCACGAGCTTGCGGCATTCTGCGCATCCATTCTAATTCTGTTCGATATAGATTATTGGCCTTTGCCCTTTCGGCATTGGCGGCATTGATTCTTTCTTCCCGCTTTTCCAGATAGTAATTGTAATTTCCCTTGAATGCATAGATCTGTTGCTGGTCTATCTCGAGAATACTGTTGCATACTCTATCCAAAAAATATCGATCGTGGGTCACCATTAATAAAGTGATGTTTGAACGTTTCAGATAGTCTTCAAGCCATTCCGTCATATCAAGATCTAAATGATTGGTGGGCTCGTCGAGTATGAGCAATTGAGGATTGGATATGAGCGTATTGGCTAGAGCTACTCTCTTCAGTTGTCCTCCCGAAAGTTGTTCGATAGGCTGATTATAGTCACTTATTTTCAGTACAGAGAGAATCTGTTTTACTTTCAATTCATATTCCCAAGCTTTAGCATGTTCCATCTGTACCAGTAGTTCGTCCAATCCCGGATGGTCTTCGGTTTGCATACAGATTTCGTATCTTTTTATCAAATTTACCGCTTCGTTGCCATGCTCGAAACAAGCCTCAAGGACAGTCAGATGAGAAGGATAATTGATAGATTGTGGTAAATATCCGATGCGCAAGTCGCGTCGAAATACAATTTCGCCACTATCTTTGGACTCCGTATTCATTATAATTCTAAGAAGTGTGCTTTTGCCTGCTCCATTTTTTGCTATCAACCCCACTTTATCTCCTTCTGCCAACCCAAAGGATATATTTTCAAAAAGTAGAGAATCTCCAAAAGACTTTGTGAGATTCTCTACTTGTAAATAACTGTTGCTCATTTTTGTGCTCCTTTTACTATTCCAATGAGGTTACTATTTCCTCATATATTTGCGTCACGTTCCATTTTTCGCCGTGCTTTACTTTGCTCCATATCAGTTTGAGCGGATCTATTACGGCTATCGATTTATTGTATACCAGGACCGGATCTTCTCGATTGCCGTCTATCAATGTCTGCCACTCCAAACCATCTATTTCTGAAGCGAGGATACAGCAAATAACAATGCCTACATTAATCCAGACTTCGTTTTTCTTTGTTGACGGCTCATTTTTCTCGAGTGCCAATTGTATGTTTTGCAAATCGTCTTCGGATCCTTGAAAGTCTTTAGAAAGTTCTTCTTTTACCATGCCGCTTATTTTTTCGAAAGCATCATTTATTTTGTATATTTCCGAAAGGCGGACCGGTATTATTTCGGGTGGATATTTTCTGTCTTGGCGTCTGACGTCAATAGAAGCAATAATGTCTTCAGCATCCTCTTTATTACTGTCAAAGAGAGCAGTGAAAGTACACTCAAGTAAAGTGTCTTCCTTACCTGTTATCCATATATGGGTAATATACTGCTTGCCTTCTTCTTCAAAAGCTTCGGCACTATATGCACAATCGAATTTTCCGATCTTTACATATTCTGCCGATTTATTCTCTTTGAGTTCTACATTGTAGGCGTCGTCGCCATAGTGTATTTCTTTTTTGTTAGGATTTTCGTTGCGAAAAGCTGAAATGCGGAAATTCCCAGTCCATTTATCTGGATTGTAAAACAAAAAAGCATCGGTGCTATCTTCAAATTCACTCCACGCAGCCGGATATTCCATTGCGAACCATCCGCCGGGGGCAATATATTTCTTCTTTTCCTCAATCATCGTATATACACTTTTGCACAAAGATACGCTATTAATTTTGTTTTACTAGACTTTAAGCACCAAAACTAATAGAAGTTATTCGCCTCCATTGACGCTCTTATCATAAAGACAGCGCTCATAAGGTCCTATAGGTGTTCGGTGTAAGTATTTACTTTTGCTTTCATATCATCGGTCTGTTTTAGCTATTCATAGTCTTCAGAAGAGAAGATGGGAGGATCGTTGCAAAAGAGTAGCAGCCCCTTTTGAGAGCTGCTACAAAATGAATATAAATCTGAATTTATTTATTTAAAGGTTCTACTTCTTTTAGATATTTCTCGATTGTTTCATCGGGTATGGAGTAATTAATCAAATCTCCGGCAAGATACATATCATAAGCTGTCATGTCTATCAGTCCATGCCCCGATAGATTGAAGAGGATTACTTTAGATTTTCCTTCTTCTTTGCACTTCAGTGCTTCACGGATAGTAGCCGCTATCGCGTGACTCGATTCGGGAGCCGGAATAATGCCTTCGGTACGTGCAAAAAGAGTTGCCGCTTTAAATGTTTCCAATTGTGGAATGTCTACAGCTTCCATCATCTTGTCCCGGAGCAATTGCGAAACAATTGTTCCGGCGCCATGATAACGCAATCCGCCTGCATGGATATTGGCCGGTTGGAAGTTGTGTCCTAAAGTATACATAGGCAATAAAGGAGTATAGCCGCTCTCATCGCCGAAGTCGTATTCGAATTTACCGCGGGTCATCTTTGGGCACGAGGCCGGTTCGGCAGCAATAAAGCGAGTTCCTTTGTGCGAACCATCTATTTTGTGGCGCATGAAGGGGAAAGTAATGCCACTGAAATTAGATCCTCCACCGAAGCATGCTATAACCTCATCGGGATATTCGCCTGCCATTGCCATTTGCTTTTCGGCTTCCAGTCCGATCACTGTCTGATGTAGACTCACATGGCTCAATACCGATCCCAATACATATTTGCAATGAGGCGTCGCTTGTGCAAGCTCTATGGCTTCTGATATGGCACATCCTAAAGACCCCGAGCAGTTGGGATCAGCAGTCAGTATATCTTTTCCGGCACGGGTAGACATGGAGGGAGAAGCCGTGACTTGAGCCCCGAATGTCTGCATGATACTACGCCTATAGGGCTTTTGCTGATAACTCACCTTTACCATATAAACTGCTAGCTCGAGCCCGAAAGCCTTGGCTGCATACGACATAGCAGCTCCCCACTGACCGGCACCGGTCTCTGTCGTAATATTCGTGATACCTTCTTGTTTACAAAAATAAGCTTGTGCAATAGCCGAATTCAACTTGTGAGAACCTACCGGGCTGACGCTTTCGTTTTTGAAATAAATATGTGCAGGCGTATCAAGAGCTTTCTCGAGTTCGTAGGCTCGTACCAACGGTGTGGGGCGATAATATTTGTACATATCACGAACTTCTTCGGGTATAGGAATCCACGAATCGGTTTGGTTCAACTCTTGTTGTGAACAAGCTTCATTAAAAATAGGATATAAATCTTCGGGAGTAAGCGGTTTGCGAGTGCCAGGATGTAGAATAGGTAAAGGTTTGTTCACCATATCGGCCTGCACATTATACCATTGTTCGGGGATCTCGTTTTCTGGTAAGAGAAATCTTTTTGTTTTAATATTCATCACTTTTGCATTTTAGTGTTTTCATTTTAACCTATAAGCGAAGCAAAAGTACAGATAATTTTATTAATTGCATTCATATAGTAATACGAATTTTTGAATTCTTTCAATCTTGGCTTGCTAATTAAATTACCAGCAATGCAATTTACTGTAAAAATCAATGGGAATGACATATCCCGTCAATTCAAGTTTGTCATTGTCCATGTCAGGAGTCATATTCTACTGCCGACTATGATGCCTTTGGCGTTGACTAAATACTTTGCACATCAGAATGTGTCAGGGACTTACTTCCGTAAAACATGCCCGTTCTATATAAACGAACAAAATATCCCGACTCAAAAAGATGAATCGGGATAAATAGTATTATAATAAAAAAGAATCAAAATAGAAACTTGACGGCAGCATAATAACTACGAGGCATCATTGGACCATAGATGTAATTTGAATCTCTATCAGCACCTTTGTCAAAGTCTTTTTGATAAGAATTGAAAGCATTGAGCATGCCACCACTCAAACGCATTGTCAAAGCATTGCTGCAAAGCGGAATATCGTAGGATACCTTGATATTTGCATCAAAAAAGCGAGGAGTTGTAACGGCGACGTCTTTCGCTACACCCGAACCGGCCTTGTGCTGTACAAGCATGCTGCCGGTATAATCGCCCGTAAGAGAAATAGAAAGACGTTTGACAGGAGTAATGTCTGTCGTCAAATAACCATAAACGTTTGGAGTACGAAACATTTTTGTTTCGGCAGGAACAGTTGGGTCATCACTCCATTGCTGTGCATCGTTGTAACTGCTACGCTGTAGAGTCAGCCCCGCCTGCCAGTCCATAAACGAACTGAACGAAGCTTGCAGTTCCATATTGACGCCGTATACTTTGGCACCCGAAGCGTTGTATCGTTCGTCTATCTCGTCGCCGTCGGCAGTTTTCTGACCTAGTTCGCGAATAGCAAAGGTATGACGCAAGTCGGTATAAAAAGTTTCAAAAATGAAATCTGTAATCACTGAACCGAAGCGATGATGATAATTTAAAGATCCGCTCCAGCTTGTCGAATTCTCTTCATGAAGGTTATTGGCCAATCTCACTACTCTCCTATCTCCATTAACCAAGTCTACATGCAAATCTTCGTCATAGGCCTGTGGAGCACGAAAACCACCGCTCATACTGACTCTAAAATTCCAAGCATCACTTGGAGTATAGCGCAGATTGACACGAGGACTGAAGATGACATGATCTACCATATTGTGTTTATCGAGTCGGCCACCGAAGAGCAGACTTATTTTGTCATTTCTCCATTCATTTTGGAAAAAGGCACTCGAGGTATGAGCCAACTGATTGGTAAATACTTTGTTTTCAATCGATTCATCATTTATTTTGTCCGAATTGTATTCGCTACCCAATGTTAAGACAGACGGCATAAATACCAATTTGTTGAATTGATGAGTATATTGCCCTCCGATGATATAAGTTAAATTATGAGTCAAACCATAATTGTTTAAACTTTTGTTGGCCCCGTAGTAACTGTTACGATCGGTGTTCTGAAAAGACACATAAGCATTTAGTTTATCTTTCGATGCGGGATTTCCCCAATCGAAATTAAACCCTCCGGCATTAATCGTATGCTCTGTCGTCTCGGCCAAATTAGCTTCGTGAGGTGGCAGATTTATGTTATCACCACCTCTTCGATAATCGCTTACACCGCGATAATCGAACGATAATTTGATATTATCGGCCGGCTTCATGATGAGTCGGGCGCCTATAGACTTTGTCTTTATCTTGTTGAGTTCCGAAAATCCATCTCCATCGGCATCGTAGGGCTGCCGATACCTGTTTGAACCGAAAATGATCAATCCCGCCTTCTTGTTATTGGAAACAATAGAAGCATCCATTGTCGTGTTATTTTCGAAAGCATTCTTCCCTCCTATCGAAGTTATTGTATGTTCTATTTCCGCACCATTGGTAGAAGGTTCTCGAGTGATGACATTGATCGTTCCTCCTATGGCCGAAGAACCAAATAAGGCCGATCCGCCACCACGAATCACCTCGACATGATCTATCATATTGGCGGGCAGTTGCTCCAGTCCATAAATATTGGTCAATGCCGAAAAGAGAGGACGGCTATCGATGAGAATCTGAGAATAATGTCCATCCAGCCCATTGATGCGGGCCTGCGTCCATCCACAGTTCTGGCAGTTATTTTCTACTCTCACGCCCGGAACAAAATTGAGTCCCTGTGCTAAACAACTGGCTTGAGTATCTTCGAATATTTTATGAGGGAGAACATTTACCAAAGATGGTGCCAGCTTGCGTATAGTCGGATTGCGTGTAGCGGTGACAACGACTTCGTTGAGCGATATCGTATCGATAGGCAACTCTGTTTTTACTTTATTATCGGCATATATATTGAAAGTAGCAACACCCAAAAAGAGCGTAGCAATAATAATTTTCTTTATTTTCATATTACTGTTTGTTTGAAATGATATAATAAACAAGTCTGAGGTAGATAAGACTTATAGTGTCAATGAACCCGATTCGGATTATTGACCATACTTATATAGAGCGACATGTAGCAAGATGGATTTATTTCTCCAACAGCCACATAAAGCTCCACAAATTAATATGTTAAACAAACAGGGGGAGCCCGAAGATGATGGCAGATACTAACCGCACGAACACGCGACAATAATACAATGGCGCATTGCAGTCCGAGCAACGTAGCGATAAAAAAGAGATGATATATGATAGGTGCCTCGGTAGGCGAAAAGACATATTGACAAATGGGACAGTAATCGTCGTTGCTGATGTAATATTGATGGTATCCGGTAGTTGAAGTAGCAACAACGCTCTTTTCCTGAAAATGATGATAGTGCACAGCCTTAATCATCATCGATGAAAGGATGATGAATAAAAGACCTAATGCGACGGCCTTTTTGCTGTGTTGGCTATTTATCTTTAACATCTGTAATTTTTAAATTACGCCACAAAGATAGTCTCTTCTATTGGAATGATAAAGACAAAAAAGATAAAAAGATGTTTTATCTTTATATGTATCGCTTCAGAAGATACCTGCCACGTTTTTTCGTTGCAGTCTTAAAGTCTATAGACCGCTGCGGACAAGTATGAATGCAGGCCATACAATGAATACAATTGTCGGACCACGTAGGACGTCCGTCCGCTAGATGTATATTATTCACGGGACAGGCATCACGGCAATTTCCACAAGAGATACACGAATCATCTACGGTAAAGCCTTTTGAAGTAACGACAAATTTGTAGAACAGATAATTGATAATATATGTTTTGGTAAATGGGAATGCTCCTTCGAAAATATCACGAACTTTTTTCTTTCGATTGTTAACGTCTTGGGCAATCTCTTTTATCTTCTCTCCGGCCTCTTCTATTTTAATTCGTGCCACAGTGTCCGAATCCAAATCGAACATCGGGATATACGTATTGGGCATACGCACCGACCAAGCCGAATCGAACTTGAAATGGCGGCGAAATCTTAATGCCGTTTTTCCCGCATCATCACCACAAGTGCAGACGATATAACGATACGTATCGGCTGTTAATTGTAGCTTTGCCACAAAGTCGAGAACAGGTTGAGGAGCATACCACGAGTGAATCGGAAACACGATGCCAACTTTCTCATCTTGCGACGGGGACTGTATTTCTTTTTTGTTTTTGATATAATCCGATATATTTTCTACCGTATCTTTTGTCGCTGCCGCTATTTGCTCTGCCACCCAGCGCGAATTACCATTACCACTAAAATAGTATATCATCGACGTTTTATTAATGATGCAAATTTAAGATATTTTTTTGGTAGTCTATTATAGAAAGAGTATTTTTGTAACAACTTAGTTTTCAAAACATATCCTAAAGCACAATGATTAAAAAACTTTTTTTACTTTTTTTCTGTATATATTGCAGCATCCCTTATTGCTTGCATGGTGCAGAAAGGCATTTCTTGGCCGACAACAGTTATCGGCTGCGTGTTGAAAAAGATTTCAATAAGAAAATGCAACTAATGGGTACAAAGTTCTTTGCCATACAGTCGCTTCATCCCAATATGGAAGAGACCGAAGCATTAAAGTTTCTCTATGCCTATATGCCAATGGGCGATGTAACAGACTATTCCACCTCTTATTATCTAGATAACATCCGTCAATCATTCGAAACTCGACGCGAAATGAACTGGGGAAATAAAATACCGGAGATGCTTTTCCGCCATTTTGTGCTACCCATACGCGTTAATAACGAGAACTTGGACCGCTCTCGTATGTCTTTTTACAAAGAACTGAAAAAGCGTGTTGCCGGATTGGATATGAAAACAGCGATTCTGGAAGTAAATCATTGGTGTCATGAGAAAGTGACGTATACGCCTTCTGATGGACGCACCAGTTCTCCGAGCGCTTCAGTGCTATCGGCTTACGGACGTTGCGGAGAGGAATCGACTTTCGCTGTTGCCGCCTTAAGATCGGTAGGTATCCCCGCTCGCCAAGTATATACTCCCCGCTGGGCACATACGGACGACAATCATGCTTGGGTAGAGGCATGGGCTGATGGGAAATGGTATTTCTTGGGTGCATGCGAACCCGAAGCCGTGCTCAACCTGGGATGGTTCAACGCTCCGGCAAGTCGGGCCATGTTGATGCACACCAAAGTATTCGGCCATTATAACGGTCCGGAAGAGGTAATGCTCGAGACAGCTACCTTCACCGAAATAAACTTAATTGATAACTACGCCGAAACAGCACGTACCGATTTCAAAGTTGTCGACGCCAACGGCCATGCAGTAGCCAATGCACGCATTGATTTTAAGATATACAACTATGCGGAATTTTGCACTGTAGCCACCAAATATACAGATAGCAAAGGGATGACCTTTCTGACATCGGGCAAGGGTGATATGCTGGTATGGGCTTCGAAAGAGGGCAAATACAATTATGCGAAAGCCTCATTCGGAAAAGATAAGTTGGTGACAATAAAACTGGTTAGAGACCAGAAGTTCGATACTTCGCGAGAGGCATTCCCTATCGAAGCTATTGATATTGTTCCTCCACCAGAGAAAGTGAAACTTCCGTATGTGAGCGATGCGATGCGCAAAGAAAATGAACACCGCAAATCGGCCGAAGATTCGATAAGAAATGCATATACGGGAACTTTCATGAACAAAGAGGCAGCAACAGCGTTTGTCAAATCGCTATCATCGGATAAGGATGCCATCGCATTAAACCCTGATTCGGTAGTACCGTTGCTGACGAAAGCACGAGGTAATCATCGCATCATCGCCAACTTTATAAAGAGACATACCGACGAGAGAGCCATTCAACTATTGAAGACATTGAGCGACAAAGATCTGCGCGATATAACAGATGATATACTCGAAGATAGCTACAATACGAAAGCGGGGATACTGAATCCACGTGTAGAGCTTGAAATGCTTACTCCGTACAAACAGTTCTTCTTGAAAGCCATTCCGCAAGATCAGGCAGAACAATTCAGAACATCTCCAGACAAGTTGGTAAATTGGTGTAAACAAAATATCAAAGTAGTAACCGATGCAGAAGCCGGAACCAATGCCATGTCGGCCGAAGGCGTATGGAAAGCTAAGACTACGAACAGTCGTTCGCGCAACATCTTTTTTGTAGATGTAGCCCGTTCGTTGGGTATTGAGGCTCGCCAAGATCCTGTTACATCGAAAATTCAATACCAGGACAAGAATCATAAATGGATTGATGTAAACTTTGATTCGGCTAAGCAAATTGCCACTCCCACAGGTCGTATAGTACTCAACTATCAGCCGACTGCCACTTTGCAAAATCCGGAATATTACTCTCATTTCACCATCACTCAAATAAAGGATGGAAAGACCAACCTGCTCAGTTTTGACGAAGGACAAGTAGATATGGGCGGTGGCACATCTTGGGCAAACGTATTCAAAAACGGAACGACACTCGACCAAGGTACCTACATTCTAGTAAGCGGTACCCGCCTGGCCAATGGAAGTGTGCTTGCAAATACGCAGATATTCCGTATTAAAGCGGGACAGACAACGACGCTCGACCTGAAGTTGCGTACCAACTTTTCGGATGTTTCTGTAATAGGCAAATTCAATTCGGAATTGAAATTCTATTCCACCGAGAGCCTAAAAGAAAAAAGTATTCTCGAACAAACAGGTAGAGGATACTTCATTGTAGGTATATTGGGCGTAGGACAAGAGCCCACGAACCATGCACTACGCGATATTGCCAAAATGAAAACATCGCTAGATAAATGGGGACGTCCTATGGTATTTCTTTTTACAGACGAAGAGCAGATGAAAAAATATAAATCTGATGAATTCGGCAAATTGCCGATCTCAGTTCACTATGGCATTGATACAAATGGAGCCATTCAGAAACAAATAGCCGAGAATATGAAACTGGCAAATGGAACACTCCTGCCTATCTTCATCATTGCCGATACGTTCGACAGAGTCGTTTTTGTATCGCAAGGCTATACCATCGGACTTGGAGCCCAGTTGCAAGAAGTGATTGACAAATTAAAATAGAGCCCGCCAATACCGAATTAAGTACTCGGTATTTAGATAAAAAGATAATCCCGAATCTGGATGACAGATTCGGGATTATCTTTTTATCTAAACTCATTCAATAAACCATGATCGAAACAAGTTGCACTTCGCTTTCACCGTCGACGTGCTCCATTACAACCCTTTCACATCATGAATATCTACAAGCTTGTTGACGATAGCATAAATGGTAAGTCCAGCCGAAGAATGAATATCAAGTTTGCGTGCAATATTGCGGCGATGTGTGGTAACAGTATTGATAGAAATAAATAGTTTATCGGCTATTTCTTTATTAGTCATCCCCTTTACCACCCAAGTGATAACTTCTTTCTCTCTATCGCTTAATGTATTTGAATCATCATCTGTAGTGTTTGTTGAAACACGACTTACTTGATGTTTGTTGTAATCTTCCAAACGATGTACAGCCGGTATGAACAACTCCTCTTCCATCCGATAATGAGTATGCAAATCTTCTTCGCACAAGAAAATATCGTATAGTACGGTGTTCAATAAATTGCTATCGCCTGGAATGTTATAAAAGCGAATAATAATATTTTTCAGTTCAGAGAGCTTTTGTTCTACCGGATCTTGATGAAGCATCAGTTTATCGAATGATTTATGTTCGATATACTTGCCCGCATCCAATTCGTCAACGTAAGAAAAGACTGTATTATTTTCCAACTCCATGTGCTTATGAACCTCTGCCACATAAGCATCAAAAAACTTAAGGATCAGAAAGGCCACTTCATTGTGTGCCGAACAGTCGATAGCCTCTATCAGCTTGCGCCGAATAGTAGGTAATAGAAAATCCAAAAAATAAGTATGAGCTTGTCGCAAATACTCTGTAAGCGACTTAATGGATATTTTATCAATCCATATATTAGATACTTTCTCGCCTAAATGAGTGAAATTGACAACTGCCAAAAAAGTGGTGCAATCGACGTTCTGCTCATCACATACTTCTCTTACGGTTTTGTCACCGAATCCTAAGGATAAGCCAAAACGACTGATTACTTGTAACAAACGAAAATCATCGTTTATAATTTCACTCATCTTGTCCGAAGCCACATACTTATCTGCCATTTTATATTTAATTGATTATTCGGATGCAAAATTAGCACTTTATATCAATACCCACAATCACCATAAATAGGTATTCGACCACAAATATAATAAAAATTCGGTAGGTCTAACCATTTCTGGGTATACCATACCGAATTTATTATATTAAAAGTGCAACAATCTACTTATCGAGAGTCGCAACAGAAAGTATCTCAGGAATAGCATGACCAACACATCCGTTGGGCATCTGAATATGAAGCAACGATGCAAGAGTTGGGGCTATATCCGTCATATATACTGTTCGGTTGAGTTGCCCTTGTTTAATGCCCCAGCCCATAAACAGCAAAGGTATATGAAGATCGTATGGTGCCCATACGCCATGAGATGTACCCATTGACTCTTCGGGGCTCCATACCTCAAAGTAACCCGGCTTGACAAGAATTTGGATTTCTCCGCTACGAGAACTATTGTATGAATTGTTCAACAACATTTTCATCTCAGCGGGAAGAGTAGTAGAAGAAACCTTAGTCATATCAACTACGGAAAGAACTCCTTCTAATGTTTTCACATAATTGATAGCCAATTGCTTGAGCTCTTCCTTATCGATATGAGCTGCATTGATTTTATCGTAGTCCAAATTCAGCTGATAATTGTCGAGACCTCTCACCAATCCTTTCACCCCATACCTATTAGTAAGTACGCTATCGATCTTGGCATAGTCCTCTTTGATATCGAATGCACCGGCATTGATCTTGTGCGCTTTCAAGAAATTGTAGTTATGAGCGGCAGCATGATCGGCCGATAAGAATAAAGTATAATTGCCTTTACCAATCTTCTCATCCAGATAATTGATAAAGTTACCAAGGTCTTTATCCAAACGAAGATAAGTATCTTCGGTCTCGATGGCATTAACACCGAACTGATGGCCCACATAGTCGGTAGCCGAACAGCTTATGGCCAGGAAGTCTGTATAATCGCCCGTTCCAAGCTTCTCTCCTTCGATAGTAGCTTCGGCCATATCGAAAGTCAACGTATTGCCCATCGGCACCGTCTTTATAGCATTGTACTGCCTTTCTTTGAGCAAACGTGGCAAGTCGATGGGAAATGTAGGTTTACCTCCACTGAAGAAGGGACGTTCGAAAGGATTGTCGTCCTTGCAACTTTGTTCGTAGGAATTTATATCATAGAGAGTAACCCATGGTTTGCTCAAGTACTCTTTTGCCAATTCTTTTTTATTAAAATGGATGAGCCATTCCGGCAACTTATCCATATAATAAGTACTAGTAATAAAATGTCCGGTCTTTGAGTCAAGCCAATATGCGGCATTGGCACTTTTGCCCGCAGGAAGAATAGATGCACGATCTTTCAACGAGACACCCACAACCTTTGAATGAAAATTTGTTGCAAGACGCAATTCATCGCCAATAGTAGTTACCCATAAATTGTGAGGAGACTCCATTCCATCCTCACTAGTGGTTCCGACAGATTTCACTTTATCGTCGAATGTGCAATAGAACGTTTTACCAGTCTTTTGATCGACCATATCGTTGGAAGAAATGCCATCGATAGCCGGAATAGAACCGGTATAAATGCAAGAATGCCCTACTGCCGTATACGAAGGAATATGTGCCAACATGGTGTTTTCACAAGAAACTCCCTCTCGAAGTAAACGTTTGAAACCGCCTTCACCATAACGGTTGTAGTAACGATAAATGTAATCCCACCGCATTTGGTCAATAACGACACCTACTACTAACCTTGGGCGACCGACACTGCCTTGTTGAGCCATAATTGATCCCGAAAACAAGAGCAAAAACAATAAAATCAATGATTTTTTCATTTTATATTAATTTATATATAGTGTATCACTATAGAATGTTTTATTCGGACTTGATCAGTGCATTGATAGTACGCACAACTTTCTCTGCAGATGTGGTTTCTATCGTATATTCATCGGCGCCCGGGCTTCCCATGAAGACACGACGATTAACGAAAGCCATAGAGCTCGGAAATTTGTCGCGTGCAGAGAAATGATATTCGTGGATTCCGGTCTGATGATAAATGTCGGCAATATTTGTTTCGTTTACTCCACAGCCGGCAAGTAAGTGTATACGCCCTGCAGCTTGCTTATGCAAACGGCAGAGCAATTTGGTTCCGATAGATGCGCTTGCTTCGGCTCCGGAAGTAAGTATTCTATCTATTTTCAAACTGACAAGCTGTTCAAGTGCCTCTTCAGGATCCTTGCAGCAATCAAATGCCCGATGGAACGTCACAGACATATTCCCTGCTTTCTCGCACAACTGTTCAGTAGCATTCATATCTATGCTACCATCCGTATTGAGACAGCCTATCACTACCCCATCGGCCCCCAACGAGGCAGCCATACGAATATCGTTTCCCATCATTTTCAATTCGAGAGGAGAATAATGAAAATCACCTCCGCGAGGACGTATAATAACATTTAGTTTTATATCAAGCACCTCACGAGCTTCTCTTATGGTAGCATAAGAGGGGGTTATGCCACCTTCAGACAGACCGGCACAAAGTTCTACCCGATCGGCTCCACCCAACTGAGCTTGTATGCAACTCTCTATCGAATTGGCACAAACCTCAAATAGAAAATCTTTACGTTCCATATAAGTATGACATCTTTAGGGTAATCAGAAATTACATTTATCAGAAACGTACCTGTACTTGCGCTTGCAGAGCATTTTGGCTACGACGAGCATCGGCAGTTTCATAATCATAACTCAACTGAAAGCGGCACTTGGGATAAAACCAATATTGTAGTCCCGCCAAATAGCGATTGTGTTTGCCCGAATAGATACGCAACCAATCGTAAGAGCCAATTAAATCGAGATTTGTAGCAATTCGCTTGAGACAAGCAGTAGCATAATATCCTTTGCTGACAAAATCAGCGTCTTTACCTTGCATATACTCGCTGCGGACACCTAAACGTTTGGTATCGATAGAGAAACCGGCAGCATAACGATTTCTGGTATAATTGCCGTTTCCTTTAAATCCAGTAATACCGGGAGCAGTCGAACAAATATATTGATTAGGGTTTGTCGATAGCGGCGTCACTGGGATATTACCGGTACCCAATATCATAGAAGTGCTAAGAGTGAACCATCTAAACGGATGTGCTGCCACAGTAGCTACAAAATCTTTCTGCGAATTGGCATCACTGTTATTTCTACCCTGACCATTCATTAAAGCAAGCGAATAATCTAACTTTTTTTTAAGAAAACTACCGTATACGTTCAAACCTAAATCACGACCGGAAGAACCTTTCATTATCAGCGCATCCCCACCACCAATCATATAGCCTGTAACGAGTGAAGTACAAGGAATTAATTCGAGTACGGTAGGCGACATTGGATTTTCGATAGAGAAAGGAGTTTTGAACTGCCCCATACGAACATTAAAACAAGGCGAAGCGGTATAATTTAAATATAACTCATGTAATGAAGCCGACTTGAAGTCGAACATAAAATACATATTAAACTGTTTGTTGATACGGGCATCGGCCATAAAAATAATGCGGGCTATCTTAAACTCATCACGCGGCGATTCCTGACTGTTATAATTAAAACCCACGTGAGCATAGCCACTCAATTTGATCCGATTTACCAAAGTATTGACCATTTGATTCACATCAATAGTCTTCGTTGTATCGGTAGAGGAACACTCTTGTTCCTGAGCGAATACATCCGAAGCGTAAGAAAATAATATTAATGCCAAGACTAATACTACTTTTCGTTTTCCAAAAAAATTCATCGTTGTATTTACTAAGTTTAAATTCACGGCAAAGGTAAGTAATAAACTTTAGAAACGCGCCAATAATTAGGACGAATTATAAGTAAAAAGGGAGAGCCTTTCAGCTTATTCTTTATTATAAAAGATCATATACTAAGTATCAAATAAGAATACATCTTTTAATATTATATACAGAAAGAGGGGCTGAGAATAAACGATATAAGCGTTATGGGAACAAACAGATATTTCAGCAGAAGATCTGTTTTTCTTACTCATATTCACTTATTATTCGTTTGATTGATTATCTTTGTAATTGAATTTTAATAACCTTCGATAAAACAGAATGAAGAAATTATTACTCTTTTTCTTTGCTACAGCTATCATAGTCATAAGTATGGCTTCGTGTTCGAGCCGACATAACGATATAGTACCTTTGCCTGGGCCTGCTGTATATTATTGGAAAACAGTATTCAAACTCGATACCATCCAAAAACAGTTTTTGAAACGGCATGCCGTAAGAAAAATCTATTTGCGCTTTTTCGATGTCGATTTCAACGAACAACATGTACCTATTCCTATCGGTACCGTACAATTTGAATCGAAAATCCCTTCGGAAATCCAAGTGATACCAGTGGTCTATATCGAAAACCATTGTTTAGAACAGCCTTGCAATCTTGCCCAAAAGATAGTGAACAGAGTACTGACTATGGCATCGACAAACAATATTAATATAAACGAATTGCAGATCGATTGTGATTGGAACAATCGTTCGTGTCTTATTTATTTTGAACTGCTACGCGACATCAAAAGTTTGCTCAACAAACGCGGGCGTCTTTTATTGTCTGCAACAATCAGACTACATCAAATCAACCAGTCGGCGCCACCAGTCGATTATGGGGTCTTGATGTGCTATAACACAGGTAATATACACGACTACAATACGACGAACGCCATACTCGATGCAAAAGAAGTTCATCCTTTTATTAACAACCGTTTGGCAGACTATCCATTGCCCCTATGCGCTGCTTATCCTGCATTCGGCTGGAAACTGCTTTTTGAAAAAGGGCAATTCAGAACGATATTAAGAGAAGCCGACTTAACAGATTCTACATTGTATCGTCGGATATCAGACACAAAATACATCGTTGTCCGTTCTCACTCTGTTGCCGTACCCGATCCAAACAGTTTCGGTCTGATGGTTAGGGCCGGCGATGAAGTTAAAATAGACGAAGTATCTGCCAACACAATCTTAAAAGTAGAATCTATGTTGGAAGCGAAACGTCCGAACATCAACCGTCAAGTCATCATCTTTAGTTTGAATTCTATCAACACCAATAAACTCTCCGCTTATGAAATGGATAAAATTTATCGTCGTTAGCATCGTAGTGTGCCTATATAGCTACCGGGCAATAGCATGTACAGACTATTATACGCCCGAAATGTGCAACATGTTTAGTGTGTACAACCACAACGAGTTGTATAGCTTCAATAGAATGTACACTTTCAACGAATTGAATAAGATGGATGTTGCCCAATTCAATTTTTGGAAATCTTATTTCCAAAATAAGGTAAACCCAAAGACTATTAAGGATGCTCTATTCAATAACGAAGCAAAATCCTTAGGCTATTTAATAAAATATCTGCAACAACACAAAGATATGGATGGATCTCATTACTTGATTTTGCTGCAACAGATAAGAAAGATAGATGCAGGTAATGCATGGGAATATCCGACAAAAGAACAGTTGGCGAATAACAATAGGATATGGACAAATATATTGAACGATGCTTCCCAGCATATCGCTTCTTCCAAAAAGCTGAGCAATCGTTATTGGCTGATGGCTATGCGGGCAGCGTTCTATACAAACAATAAGGATCAATGCCAAAGGCTTTGGGATAAGAATCAGTCTAAATTTCCAACGAATGATATCAGAATACTTGCCGAAGGCTACCTTGCCAGTTACTGGTACAAGAACGGAGAGCGAGAAAAGGCTCGCGAGTTTTATGCCAAAGTTGGTGACTTGCAAAGTCTACGTTGGTGTTTCAGAAACGATATTGGGCTGAAAGGTATTCAGAAGTTGTATGCCGAGACTCCTAATTCGGTGGCTTTCCCTTATCTCATTCAAGATTATGTCAACTCTATAGACAATGATTTGCATCCCGTTTGGGGAGATGGAACAGGAAACGATTCGATTAAACAAGTTGTAACCGCAGAAATGAAAGATTTCAGAAGATTTGTAGACCATGTTCTGAAGCAGGATAAAGTACAGAATCCAGCTCTGTGGAAATCGGCTACGGCTTATTTTGCCTATTTGCTTGGAGAAAACAAGACGGCTATAGATGAACTTAAAGAAGCTGTACAACTAAGAGGTACCGATAGAATGAAAGAAAATATCCGTGTGCTCCGATTGATGGTAGAATCCAATGCCTCGGACTACAATAACCAATTGTTCGACGAATATATTCTGAAAGAATTACGTTGGCTAATGGCGAAAGCCAAGAGTGAACCTTTATTTGCAGACTACAGCTATAAGTACTATGTCAGAAACCATTATACAGATGTATTGCAACGAATCGTTCTTTACAATCTCACGCCCGGTTACTTGAAAGCCGGCAGGTTTAATACAGGAACAGTTCTGACAGGAATGGCCAACGAGTTCATCAATATGTGCATACGAAACAACAAAAGAGCTAACAAATATTTGGCAGACTGGACAGAAGGATACTATCAAAATGACCATAACGATTGCTACTTTGCACTACTCGATACGGCTGATGTAAAGGAGGTGGTATCTTACCAAAGCTTCCTCTCCCACCCTGCAAAAGGCAATGCGCTCGAACAATATGCAGCCTCTTTTTGCTACAATGATATGAACTATTATAACGAATTGATAGGTACCAAATATATGAGAGTTGAAGAATTTGAAAAGGCAAGCGAATATCTAAAAAAGGTATCATTGACGTTTGTTTCGGCTATGAATATTGCTCCCTATTTACATGCAGACAGCTCCTACCCCATGTGGTATGCTTGGAAATGCAGGAAGACACTGGACAAGAAGAGATTTGTGAAAGTGATGCTGACCACAAATCCTAAACTGTTGTTCTGCAACAGCATGTTGGCACTGCGCCAACGTCTTATGTTGGCCACCGACGATAAAGAAAAAGGAAACCTGAACTATGAGCTGGCTAAGAAATATATTCAGGCATCGAACGTTGGTTACTGTTGGGGATATTTGCATTATGCATGGAGCGTCGATTCTACATTTGGAGCAAGAAATTATAAAGAACAGTACATTGCTCATGCCAAAGAGTGCTTGCAGCAATCAATAAGACAGAATCAGACAACAGCAAATAAGATAAACTGTCTCTTCGCTCTTGCGTCATTAGCCGACAGCCCATGGAGAACTTGGGCATACGATCAACAGACAGACAAAGACATGCCCGAATACCACGAAGAGAGCTCTCAAGCCCAACTATTTGCCCAACTTTATACTTATCGTTCTACAACGGCATTTATAAATGGAGGCTTGAGCAAATGCGATAATCTGAGATCTTACATAGAATATTATAAAAGAAAGTAGCATCAGAAAACACTATAATAACAGGAAAAGGGATATGTCTTCCTCGCTGAAGCACATATCCCTTTTCTGTATAACTTTAACAGCATTCTTATTTATTGGCCTTGTTGAGCACCCTGCTGAGGCATCTGCATTCCGCCCTGCGGAGCACCGTTTGAAGATTGGCCACCCAATTGAGGTTGCTGTTGACTGTGCGTCGCCTCATTTTGTTCCATCCGCTGCTGTTCCATCATCAGTTTGGCGTTTTCGTGAGCTTTTGAAATGAATTCATTTATCAGCGCATTACTTTTGAATGATTCCGGAGCATCTTTCAACAAGTCTTCTATCTGCGGGGTCATAATAGGATATGGCATACTACTACAAATCATGATAAATACACTTGGCCCCAAAGCATTCTCATAATTATCTTTTATAAATTTCTTCACCAACGCATTCAGCTGATTGTTTATAGACTCGGCTTCGGTCCCAAGCTGAAGCTGAATGGTAGACTCATCAATGCCCTGCATCATCATTTGAGTAGAACGATGGTCTAAATTCTGCAATTTCTGGTCCATCTCGTTCTTCTTGGTAATGAACTGATATAATTTATCATTAAGTGGAGTGCCACTTACCTTCATGTCATCGTCCGTAATATCTATTTTGATAGTACCTCTCTCGAGTACAACCGGCATCAAACTTTGGTCGTCCATATAAAGAGAAGCAACCATTATAGAATCTATACTGCCATTCATTTTGAAAGTGCCATGAATAACCTCCGCCGAGTCAACATTAACCCATTTGTCATTCTTCAGGACTTTGAGGTAAAGCGTTTTTCCATCCATATAAGAGACAGAAGTAGTACCGCTCACTTTATAGCTATGACCACATGAAGTCAGTGTAATAGCCATTACAAAAAGTAGTGGAAGTAATTTATTAAATTGCATAATAATCCTATTTATTATTTGTAAGGCAACAAAGTTAACATGCTTCTTAAAATTTAAAAAACTTTTTAGCGTTATTTAAATCAATAACGATATTTTTCAATAAGTTGGGTCCGATGAAAGATGTTTTCTCGTAGAAAAATTATATTTTTGCAAAGATATAGCATAAGAGAAACATAAATAATAAACATAGATCATAAACTTAAACTCTAAAACTACAATGAGGTACAGATTTCTTTCACTATTCCTGCTTCTGGGAATTTGCCTTTCGACAAAAGCTAAAGTGGTATTGCCAGAATTATTTAGTGATAATATGGTTTTGCAACAGTCCACATCTGTCAAGATCTGGGGTAAAGCAAAACCGGATGCCAATGTAAACATCAAATGTTCATGGAACAAGACCCCTGTTATGGTGAGAAGCGACAAAGACGGTAATTGGACTGCCAGAGTCAAAACCCCAGCCGGTTCATACCAACCGCAAAGTCTTATCGTATCGGATGGAGAGGCGCTCAAGGTGAACAATATACTAATAGGTGAAGTATGGATGTGTTCGGGACAAAGCAACATGGAAATAACATTGAACGGATATTGGAATTGCCCCATTGTCAATGCCAACGACATGATTGCCGAAGCTGGTACACACAAAGGTATACGCTGCTTGACGGTAGAAAGAAATGGTGCGATCACTCCGCAAGATAATTGCAAAGGCACTTGGAAAGAATCTAATTCAAAGAATGCTCTGGGTTTTAGTGCGACAGCCTATTATTTTGCCCGGGAACTCAACAAGACGCTCAATGTTCCGGTCGGAATACTTGTTTGCAGCTGGGGAGGATCGACGGTAGAAGGCTGGCTGCCAGAGAGTGTATTAAAAGGTTATAGCGATATAGACCTAAACCGCATAAAAGAATCGAAGGATGAATGGCTGAAACCCGAAATCATGTACAATGGGATGCTGCATCCTATCATCGGCTATACGGTAAAAGGATTCTTGTGGTATCAAGGAGAATCGAACGTAGGCCGTTATCAAACTTATGCTGCCCGCCTGGCTACCATGGCAAAATTGTGGCGCCAAGAATGGGGAGAAGGCAATATACCTTTTTATATGGTCGAAATCGCTCCCTATCAATATGGAGAAGGAGACGGAGGTGCCTACCTACGCGAAGCCCAATACAAAGCATCGACTATTATTCCCAACAGCGGTATTGTTTGTACCAACGACTTGGTAGAACCGTATGAACAATACAACATACACCCCAAAGACAAAAAACACGTTGGCAAACGCCTCTGTTACTTGGCACTTGCCAACACCTACAAACAAGAAGGAATAGAAGCTAATGGCCCATCATACAAATCAATGGAAATAAAAGACGACAAAGCTATTCTTTCATTCAATCATGCACAAGACGGTTTCAATCGTTTAGACGGCATGCAAGGCTTTGAAGTGGCAGGCACGGACAAAGTCTTTCATCCGGCTGGGGCAAAGATGGTAAACAACCAACAGATAGAAGTTACCTCTTCAGATGTTGCCGCTCCCGTAGCTGTCAGATATTGTTTCCGCAATTTCCAATTGGGAAATGTAAAAAACACCAGAGATCTACCTCTTATACCTTTCAGAACGGACAATTGGTGATTCTATATAAAGAATAAAGATTAAAAGGCGCTGTCATGGGCGCCTTTTATCTGTCGGTATGTATCGTTATATCGAAAAGATAGAAACAAAATTAAATTTTCGACCTTATGTCGCTTGCGACTCACGGGCGTGAGTCGCAAACGACGTCAATACGACATCACAAAAACATTTATAAGATTTATTACGGTGATCGTTTTGTGACTGCTCTCTCCGACATAAACGATTCAGGCAACACAATTGTTAGTTGAGAAGTAAAGATACCATCTCATCCATTGAACCATTGAAAACATTTAAATCGACATCACCGCTAATACCTGGTACATACCCAACATCGGTATATTGCCAAAAGCTCCACTTACCCTTATATGCAATAGACGAAACGTAATAATGAGCAATCCAATAAGGATAGCGATTGAAGAAATCATCATCCAGATAGTCTAACTTAAACTTGTAAGAAGTATACAAAATAGGCTTCACCCCATAGCGAAATTCAACGCGTTGTAGCCACTGCTTTACATCATTCTGAAAAACGGCTTTTACCAAATGACCGCTTTTCTCAACATCCAATACAGGTGGAAGATCGCCTTTCTTCAATTTTACAGTATGGATAAAGAAATCTGCTTGTTGCAATGGATCGATTTGAGGTTCGTAATAATGATAAGCACTCACGATAAAACCGTATTTTCGGGCTTGCGCCATATTGCGAAAATAAGATTCATCGACTATATCGTCACCATCAGTAGCCTTGATAAAAACAAATTGGAGCGGAATATCCGTGTAGCGGTTTTTAGCAACTTTACCCCAATTGATATTACCTTGATAATGCGATATATCAATACCGCACACCTCGTATCCTCGAGGCAACTGAGTATAATATGGAGCCCTATTAAGATGCAAATGCCATCGAAAAGCATAAGGGCGGATAAAGAATAGATAGAATGCAGTAGAAAAGACAACCACGATCATCACGGTAAGTAAACTTCGGAGCCACTGAGGCATAGAATGTTCTTGTTTCCTTCGCTTACGCGAGGTCTTACGGGGACGTGATGATCGTGATGTCGGCTTATTCAAAATAACTTATTTTATTTACTTTGTTCTAACAATAAAGTTTTTGTCGTTTGGTCGCAAACTGCTGATGGTCCGAAATATTGAATAGGACCTGGATATACATAATCCGTTTCTTCAGCCCATTTTTCACGTTGTGAAGCAAATTTATTAAAAGGAGCTCCATCAAGTTCGACAAGCGCTTTCTTGATAACGGGTTTCATTTCGCCATTACGTTTTTCCATATTAAGCATCATCGTGATAGGCACACCGCCGGCAATCCACTTCTCTGCAGGAGCTATCGTATTGCGAACAGAAGCCATATAACCGGTTTTACCGCTTACAATCAATGCCGAAGCGGCAACTCCAAGCGAGTAGCAATAATCCGCATCAAAATTAGATGGAGCAGCACAACGTCCTTCATAGCCGAAGAAATGGTGCAATGAAGAGAATTTGCCATTGTATTTGCCTTCTTCTTTCCATTGAGCCAATTTGGTAGCTACCATATCACTCAACAGCTTTTCAGTTTCAATCTGCGATACTTGAACGTTTCCATGCGGATCGCGATCCAAAGCCAACTGGCGAGCGACTCCCGATGGAAGTGAAGAATAAGTTTCGGCGTTTTCTTTTGATAATTTACTAGCAATATATTCTACCTGATGAGATTTCTTGATGTGCGAGAATTCTTCAGCATTATTTGCCAAAAAGTCATTGAGTTCAGCAATAAGACGTTTAACGGCCGGAACAAATTCAATCAGGCCCTCAGGAATCAAAACCGTACCATAATTTTTACCTTGCTCTGCACGTTTGGCAACAATACCGGCAATATATGTAACAATGTCGTTGAGCGACATGTTTTTCTTTTCAACTTCTTCGCTGATAATACATATATTGGGTTGTACCTGCAAAGCGCATTCTAAGGCTATGTGAGACGCCGAACGGCCCATCAGCTTGATAAAATGCCAATACTTCCGAGCAGAATTACAGTCACGTTCGATGTTGCCGATAACTTCAGAATAGACCTTTGTTGCCGTATCGAAACCGAAAGATGTTTCAATCATTTCGTTCTTTAAGTCACCATCAATCGTTTTCGGGCAACCAATAACCTGAACCCCTGTGCCAATAGCTTTATAGTATTCGGCCAATACACAAGCATTCGTATTAGAATCGTCACCGCCGATAATAACAACAGCCTTGATATTTAATTTTTTCAAAATTTCATGACCACTATCGAACTGATCTTTTTTCTCAAGCTTAGTACGTCCTGAACCAATCATGTCGAAACCGCCTGTGTTGCGATAATCATTAATAACGTCAGCCGTCAGTTCTATATATTTGTGGTCAATTAAACCCGAAGGACCCATCAAAAAGCCATAAAGACGACAATCTTTATTGAGTTTTTTAATACCATCGAAGATACCACAAATAACGTTGTGTCCCCCAGGAGCTTGTCCACCGGAAAGAATAACACCTACATTAAAAGCTGGGATATCAACCTTTTCAGTAGTAGATTCAAATTTAATGATAGGGAGTCCATACGTGTTTGGGAACATTTTTTTAATTTCTTCCTGATCGGCTACCGACTGTGTCGGAGCACCTTCAACAGCCTTTGCTAAGCCTTTGAGTGCATCAGGGAGTTTGGGCTGATATGAAGCCCTTTCAATTTGAAGTGCACTTTTAGTCATTTTTTTTTGTTGTGTATTAAATTTACTAATTACCTATAATGTTCCGCAAATTTCGTAATTTTTTCTGAATAAAGAACCTTTTTAATTATAAAAGATGTATCTTTGACACAAATAAGTAAATGATCATTTTAAAATTTCACAGTTATGGCAAACAAGAGAAACATCAAGAAAAATATTAATTATATTGCAGGTGAATTGTTCACTGAGTGTTTGGTACAAAGTATGTATGTTCCTGGTACAGATAAAGAAAAAGCAGATAAGCTAATGGGAGAAATCCTTACTTGTCAAGATGATTTTCTTCGCCGCTTAAGCCATGTTGAACCAGGAAATGTAAAAGGATTTTTTAAGAAAATCCGCGAAGATTTTAATGCTAAGACAAATGAGTTCGTCGAGGCTATCGCTAAACTTAACTAAGTTTGAATGAGAAAACGTCTCTATCATTTTATTTATACCTATATACTAAGGTGGAAATATAAAGTGACTGTTCCAATGTTCGACAAGTGTGTTATATGTGCAGCACCTCACACCACAAATTCAGACTTATTTTTAGGTAAACTTTTTTTCGGAATTGTAAGTAATGAACGAGCATACTTTCTAATGAAAAAAGAATGGTTCTTTTTTCCATTGGGTGTTTTTTTTCGTGCCGTTGGAGGCATTCCTGTCGATCGGAGTCATAAACATAAGATCTCGATGACACAGCAGATGGCAACGATTTTTGCCAAACGCAAATGCTTTACTTTAGCTATTACCCCCGAAGGTACCCGTTCTGCAAATTCGGAGTGGAAAAAAGGATTTTATTATATTGCTCTCGAAGCCAAGGTCCCTATCATACTTGCTGGCATCGATTATGCTACAAAAACGATTGTGACGAGCAAATATATTATACCAAATGGAGATATTGATGCTCAGATGCTGGAGATAAAACAACACTTCGCTCAATTTAAAGGTAAACATCCCGAACGTTTTGCCATATAAAATGCGTATTACCTTATTGCAAACTGATATTGTATGGGAAGATAAACAAGCCAACCTAAAGCGGTTGGAAAAATATCTTGAACAACTAAACGGGCAAACCGATTTGGTTGTTCTCCCAGAGATGTTCTCTACAGGTTTCAGTATGAATAGTGAAACACTTGCAGAAAATATTGACGAGATGACTGTCTCTTTGTTAAAAGAATGGAGCCAGAAATATCAGTTGGCATTATGCGGTAGTTATATTGCAAAAGGGAAAGACTTTAAAAACTACAACAGAGGATTTTTTATTACACCGGATGGTAAAGCATCTTATTATGATAAGCGGCATTTGTTCCGTATGGGCAAAGAATCCGATTATTTCTCTGCCGGCAACAGACAACTGATTATCAACTTCAAAGGATTTCGTATATCCTTATTAATCTGTTACGACTTGCGTTTTCCTGTATGGAGTAGAAATATAGACAATTGCTACGACCTATTAATATATGTAGCCAATTGGCCTGCTTCAAGACGAGATGTTTGGAATACACTCCTAAAAGCGCGGGCATTAGAAAACATGAGTTATGTTTGTGGTGTAAATCGAGTTGGGACCGACGGCAATGGATTACTCTACAACGGAGGTAGCGTACTTATATCGGCTAAAGGAAATATTCTAGCATCTGTTGACGATGATAAAGAAGGATTTGTCACTACCGCTATAGATTTGGATAGCTTAAAACATTTCCGTGAGAAATTTCCAGCATGGAAAGATGCCGATCAGTTTGTTCTTCATACGAGTGAAAGATAACAACTCTCCCACCTCAGCATTCGAATTTTACAATAATTAAAAAAAATACTTAATGGCAACAACAACAGCAGCTGCAATAATTGCAAATAGCCAAAACATACGCCATGCCATTTTTGCCATAAACTTTAGAACAAACAATATCACTAAAATTGCTATAATAATTATTGCGGTCTTCATCTTCTCTTCGTTATTTTAATCCTAAAAATTATATTCAGAAATTTCATCACTGAACAGTAAATTATATTCAAGGTTTTAGTAACCTAATAAATAAACAGGGCATACTTAATCAACATTCATTTTTTTTGAAAAATCAAGTTTCAAGGATCCCCCTATTTATATACCTTACCACTTACTTTCAATTCACTAATCAATGGAACAAAGGTATTTCTAATATTTTTAACACGCAATACTTAAGATGAAAATATCAAATATTTAACGATTTAGAATGACTTTTTCTCTATCCTATAGGGCAATTCTTTCAAAGAGAACTAACCCTATCGCTTGAGCGATAACATAAATATTTTTATCTGACACCAATAACTATATATTAATTAAACATGTTTTGAATTTTTATTCCGAACACTAGTGAATTACATTAATTAAAATGCAGCAACTGCCCTTATCGAACAAGCAAAATTTTTATCATAACTATTGATGTTGCCGGCACGGAGCACTACCACCCACGCACCACGGAAACTCTTTGAGGATGACGACCAATACATCGTAGGGGCTAAACCAATCTTTTCATCTAAATTTCGTTGTGCTCTTTTCATATCATTGAAATTGCCATCGGCAAGTATCTTTACGTGCCCGAGATTTTCAATGATGTCGTACCACTGTCCGATACTAGGCAGATACCAGTCACTGGTCTTGGATTTCGGCAATGGACTTTCTCTAAAGTTATAACAGTGGGCTACAACAAACGGATTGTTATATGTCGATACCCAATTATTCCAAGTAGCATGGCTGTAACTATATCCATCTTTATCTGCTCTACAATCTGCGATAGTAGCAGTTTTTACATTGCATTTAGAGAAATCAGCGTCTGGAGACATCCAACGATAGCCTCGTCCTTTCTCGGCATCTGCTAAAGCAACAATCTGCCCATGAGTCCAACCATTGGCATGCTCTGTGTCGGTCGTTTTCAAACTAAAGACAACGCCTACACACTGCTTCTTCTCTGATAACTCGTGAGAGATACTACCATCGGCAAAATAATAATCGCCAATCTGTATATTTGAGTAATCTATAAATTCATCTTTATTTTTGGAGGTGTTCTGTCCAGAAATACTATTGGCAAAGAATAATATGATACACAATGACAGTACACACAACTCGGATTTATTATTCATATCGCATCTTTTAAAGAAATAAAGGCTTAAAATTCTTAGTAATCTTTCCTATCAAATATACAGATTATGCATAAATGATATCATACAAAGAATTTATTTTTATAAATATTTATATATCACCAATATGGGCTATGATGACATTCTTTTAGAGAATAAATAGTAATATAAAATATTATTAAAATGATAAATGGGATCAGTTTTATAGTCAATCCTAAAGAACTAATAAATAAAACATTTTGTATCTTTGTCAGAAATAACACACTCCAATAATGTGTGCCGTATACATTCATCATAAGCAACAAATTGATATAAAAATGAAAGATAAAAGTAATCCCCCCATAACTAAAGCATGGGATTGGAGTAAAAATACAGATAACTATTGGATAACACCTTGTATTGAAAGTGCTTTTTTAGCAGAGCGGTGGAATGCTGAGGACTTCAATAATTTATTGGATCTAGGATGTGGTTTGGGTAGGCATACTGTTTATATGGGGAAACATGGTTTTAAAGTTACGGCCTTTGATTTATCTGATGAAGCTGTCAAATCCACACGGGGCTGGGCTGAAAGAGAGAATCTGGATATTGAAACGTATACAGGAAACATGTTATCTCTACCTTTTCAAAATAACAGCTTTGACTGCATTATTGCTTATAATGTTATTTACCATACAGATATGACCGGTTTCGGGACTATACTTAATGAAATTCAAAGGATTTTACGTCCTGGTGGAGAAATGTTTTTGACCTTGATATCAAAATCCACATGGTCGTTTACCCATGCCAATAAAGCCCAAAAGCTGGACAAGAATACGATTCTACGTAATGAGAATGAAGCTGGTGAGGATGTTCCGCATTTTTATGTGGATATCCAAGATATAAAGCATTTCTTCACAAACTTTGAATTCGTTCGTCTACCGGTAGAAGAACATGATTATGATATAGAAAACCCCAATAAGTATTCGGTTCACTGGAAGTTTATCGTAAAAAAGAAAAACTAATTTTATACCCCAGTTCATCTTTAGAGAAAATAAATTCTTATCGAAATGAGCTGTATTCATTACAAAAATAATCGTACTAACGCTAAAATCAGCTCGCTGTAACTCTGAATTACCGACACATTATAGCTTTTTTCTTTGCATTTTCTTGTACTTAAGACTGCATTCATTGGTGTTCCCATTTTGTTTCCAACAAAAATAATCAAATACCTCCAAAAGGATCTGTATGCAGGTTTCACTTCAAGAAAAGGTAACAAAAAAAGCAGCTACTTTTTATCGTAACTGCTTGATTTTCAGAAGGAGCGGTAAGCGAGATTCGAACTCGTGACCCTCAGCTTGGGAAGCTCTATAATATCATACTTATATTACTGATTACCAATAATATAAATAATTTAAAAATATATTGTTATAATTTTGTTAAAAATTTAGCCCACGTAGGCTTAGTAATTGTAATTATATTTTATCTATTTTAGAGCGTTTTTAGCTATATATTTCACATATTTTCAGCAATTTAGTTTACTAATATTCAAAATACATATTTATTATTTATGTTTAATATTTTCAAAAGCGTTTTTGCTATTTTTGAAATAGGTTCAGCACGCCCTGAAATATAATCATTCACACGGGAATAGCTAAAGCACATTTAACCAGCAAGTTGTCTTTGATTCAGACCCTTTCTTCAAGAGACAGTTCTATCAAATCAGCAACTGTAGGTTTGGCTATCGGATAATACTTATTCTCATACTCAATGATTATGTCTGACATGATAGAAAGTTCTAATGCATTCTTATCATTAGATGGAGTATTATCATCAACCATTGGCAACAGCTCTTCCACCCTTGCCAAAGCATATTCATAACGTTCTTTCGTGATATTTTCCATTTTTCCCTATCTTGAGTTGCTGAACAATCTATTTTATCATATTCCTCATGAGTTCCAATCCAACGGATGTATATATAAATTTGATAACGACTGTCAACCTATAATTATTTCCTCATTTGCTGCAAATATCGAGATAAGTTTCGAAATATAAAACTTCTTCGGAGCAAAAATTCTATATTTCAAAATTTATGATGAAAACCCAAGTAGAGAAGCATTATTATCATTTATCTTCTTCCCTTTCTTTGTTGTATTGATTAAGTGCCTGGATGGATGCCTGGATAAAATTAACTTGGGGGCGTTTGACTTCCGTAGCAGATCCGGCAGCTGCGTTCATTTTATTAGCACAGTCCGTAATGATCTTAATCGTATTATTTACATCTTCAAGCAAAGCCCCTTTTGAAATAATATCTTTTGCCTTATCTATGGCCACACCTAATAAATCATTAAGTTTACCATAATTCTCCCTAAAGAACTTCAACTTAATTTCGCCTATATCCAACTCAGATTCCAATGCCGCACGTCTTACCGGCGTACTATCAAATTCACTATTATATTTCTCCTTCCATCCAATCAATGTTTGGTATGCAACCCCCATCACTTTAGTCACGTATCTATAGTTATAGTTATGATCACGCAACATTCGCACTGCTTCTAATTTCTGTGCTTCAGTATATTTACTTCTTCCAGCCATTTCAATTTATATTTTATTGATTCACAAAGTTATAAAATATAATCATTAAACTAATACTTTAAATACATGAAATTGTGAAACTAGCAACAGAGGTTTGAGCTACAATGGTTTACTTTGCTTATTAATCAATAATCAAAATTATGATAGGAGCAATATTGGCAGGAGCGTCACTCGCAGCGGGATTAGCTTCAAGTATATTTGGAGCTTCCAAATCAGCAGCCGCGGCCAGAGAGCAACGCAAACTTATAGATAATCAAGAGGCAAAAAATAATGCATGGTACGAACGGAACTATTACCAGAATTATATTGATAGTAGCGAGGGAAAAGCCGCACTCAAAAGAGTTGAAAGTACTCTTCGAAGACGTAACCAGCAAACAGATGCACAAGCAGCAATTACCGGAGCAACACCCGAATCTGTTCAAGCACATGAGCAAGGGAACGCTGAGATTCTTGACAACACCGTTTCAAACTTGGCAGCAAGAAGCGATGCACGTAAAGATAGTATCGACGCCATCAACCAACAGAATCAAGGCAACATTACCCAACAAAGAATGGGACAGCAACAATTGAATGAATCGGCAGGCGCACAACTGGTTTCTAATGGTATTGGACTTGTAGGCTCTGGACTTTCTTCATTGGGCAATTCTATAGACAAAGGTAAAAACAACGCCACCGGAGCTAAAGAGCTCACAGGAAATGACGCTGTAAAGCCTACAATAGAGCCTACAATGCCAACCGATAAACTAGAAGTCAAACCTGACTTCGGTAATATCGATGCGAGCAAAATAAATGCTCCGGAACAATCTCTCAACCCTGACTATATCAATAAGAAACGTATTCCAATTCAATAAGCCATGTTAGACGATAATAAAAAAGATGCTGTCAATGGTGAAGAACAAACCAGACCAATAACACAGCCGAATATACAGCCGCAAAGTGGAGCGGATTCTTCAGTACAACCCTCAACTACAGTTCCCAGTATAACAAACAGTATACAGCAAAAGAGAAACGAAAATCAATCTGCCCCTCATATAGAGAAAGAGCCTCTCCCCGATTATAACGACTATACAAAGGGATTGTCTCCCAATCATGGTATCTTAGATATTGTTAAGCAGTATCGTACTCCTTCACGTGAGGAAGAACTTGCCCTAGCAAAGAGACAACGCAACGCTGCCATGCTTTCAGATTTGGGCAAAGTATTATCGCAAGGGTTGGCACTCGGTATTGGAACAAGAAAATTGCAACCTCTTCAATATTCTGCTCCTAACGCTGAAGAGCAAATCCAAAAGATAAGGCAACTGCAAGCAGAAGATAAACGTGCGGATCAAGAGAAAGAGGTCAATGCACGAATGAGAGATGCACAACAAGACATCGTAGACAAAGCTAATGCAGCTGCTGCATATAGAGATGAAGTAAAGTCCGTAAAGGGTAGAAATGCTGCCGCAGACAGAACAAATGCAGAACTTGACTCGAAAGCAATAGGTTATCGAAATCAAGAAGAAAAAAATAAGAATGATGCTAACTTTAAAAAGCAACAACTTACTCAAACGGCCAAAAGAGATACACAAGCCCACGCCGATAGAGTTGCAGAGATAGGAGCACGTTTAAAAGCTGCTATGATAAATGCAGCATCAAAAGGTAACAATGGTTCTTCCATCTATCCGGATGGCACGCCAAAGCCTAAAAAGTGGTATAGCATTAATGTGAATGAAGGAGGTAAGACGGGACATTGGATTTATCCGGATTATGCGAGGGGTATGGTGGCAGGACTCTATGAAAAGATGAAAGCTAAAAATCCCCAAAAGGTGGAAGATATCGAAAAGACCCAAGTCAGTATTGGAGCCGATCCCGCTCACACCAGAGAAGCAGTCGTTCAACAACTACTCCAAAATTATCCTGAGCTCACTAATCAGTTCACCAATATACCGGGTGTGAGCAGAGCAGCAAGAACCTATAGTCAAGCTCCCACAGGAACAAAGAGCGCACAGCCAAAAGAGGTACACTTCACTCCTATCAATTCCTTTAAATCAAGAAAATAATGGAAGCAAACGATAACAAGATTAAATATCAATTTTTTGATGACCAAGGCAAAAGTCATACGGTAGACCAATCGGAATACGAAGGAAGAGCAAACGATTATGCGAGACTGTATCCGAAAGATCAAATGAGAATGGTTGATAAGCACGGGCAAAGCGGGTTAGTTCCAGCCGGAGAGGTTGAAACAGCAATTAAGCAGGGCTATCGACCATTTACAATCTCTTACTCGACACCGGCACCTATTCAAAACACTCCATTGAACTCCGTACAGCCTATTGGCCAAACGATGGAAAATAAAGCCAGAGAAGAACAAGCACAACTACAAAAGCCTATACAGCAAATTCAAAAGACTGTCGACAAAGAATTTAACTCTCAGCCCGCAACCGTCAACCTCGGTAAAGGAAATGTTCCTGCCGTCCCTACTCCAATACAACCACAAAAACCTCTGAAGGATATAATCAGTGACTCTGACAAAGAATTTAATACATCCATCGCTCCCAAGATCGATAGTTTCATCTCACAGCATAATAATGCCGCTCTAAAAGAGATGCGTAGTAACGATGGCTTATTAAGTGCCAATCAGTATGCCGGAGCAATGGCCGCAAAGGGGCAAAGGTACATGAGTGAGATTGATGCTCAGAATGTGCTCAATGATGTGCGTAATTACATCGGACAGAAGACCGGTAACGGAAAAGGAAGCAACGGCGTTGACCCGCACACAGATAGAATAATGCAGCGTACGATTGACTATCTCGCTAAAAAGGATATGCCGAAAAGCTCTGTCGAATACATTCTCAAAAACATGATCGATGGTTCTCTTGTCGGGACAATCGGTAATGCCGTATTAGGAAAGAGTTCGACACAGCAAGAAGTAGAACAGAGAGGCAATGAATTATATAATCCTTCATGGGTAGAAAAAGGAGCCGCAGGAGCCGGAGCAATGGCTCTTGACGCACCGATATTCGGAGGGCTTGGAGGAATCTCTTCAAAAGCTCTTAAACTTGGAACAAAAGCACTCACTAAACATGTGGCACGACAATTGGCAGAAAAGGCTGGAGAGAACGTTATTTCCAAAGCTACTCTTGAACAAGCCGGCAGAATCGTTTCCCAAAACACACCGAAGATGATAGCGCAAAGAATCGGCATGAATGCGGCCGAAAGTGCATCAACACTAGGAATGTATAATACTGCCGATGATGCTATTAACCAAGCCATACAAATAAACAACGGCTCACAAGATAAATACAGCCTAAAACAAACAGCTAAATCAGGTTTAAGCGGTATCCTTATGGGAGGAGCTTTCGGAGTTACTGACGGAGCTTTTGCCGGCGTTTCCAGGGACATGACAGGTTTAAAGCGTGTCGGCACAGAAATAGGTGGCTTGGCTTCATCCGCAGCAGTAGGTACCGGAGTCTCTACTCTGGAAAAATATGCGCAAGGAGAGCCGGTCGATATAGGCGAAGACTATCTTACCAATATTGCAATGTTCGGAGCCATGAAGCTCCCACATGTAGGCAATATCAATTTAAAATCTGCAGACCCGAAGGATAAAGAAATACTCAAATCAACGTTGGCTTTTACACCTGAACAAAAAGGTGAGCTGAAGAACGCAGGTTATGATGCGAATCATCTGGTATCAACTATAGCCCAATTGTCTGCTAACAAGAAGCAAAAGGCTACAACAGTTGAGGGACAGAGAAATGTATCTTTAGTGGAAGATACCAATAGAGATAAAGAACTGTTCGGTAAAGAGTATGTGAAGATTATGCAGAATCCAGGTATTTCTCTTTCTACGAAATCAAAGTTGTTATATCTCGTTGAAGGTAAACTCGCCATGCAACCAGCAATTACCGGATACAAAACGAGCACAGACGAAAAAGGAGAAACAATACTTACTACTAATGATTGGGCCGGTAGGACCATTGACAAAAAGGCATTCAAAAATAACAAAGATGCAAACACATATATTCAGAAAAACAATCTCCTTAATAATTCGATAAGAAACAGTGTAGCTTTCTCTGAGCAACTAAACGACCGTGCCGTTGAAGGGGTTTATAAAAGACAAGCGATTCGGAATGTCGCAACCAAATACGGTATCTCCAGCGATACTATCTCTAAAATAATAGCAGATAAAGCCGAGGGTAAAGAACTTCCAGAGAATGGTGATAAGATTCTTGATGAAATAAAATGGACTGTTGAGTCTGATCCTGAATTCATAAAGAGAACATCTGCGGCAAAAGCACAGGACGTGAAAGATATGACGGGTATTGATGTCGACAATGCACTGAAGAAGAATAAAGCTGAAAGAACCGAAGATGAAGAAAAGGCCATATCAATGTATGCTGACAAACTTCAAAAAGGATTTAGGACTGAGGAAGAGTCTAAAGATGATAATATGGACTCTATTTTTGATTCCAACAAGCAGGATGAAGATATAAAGGAACCTACAGATAATGATATTCAGCAACATGAAGAGGATAATAAAACTGGCGATAATGCGACAGAACAAATGCTCTCCTATCCAAACAAAGAAGGCAAGATACTCCGGGTTCAAACTTTTGGAGGTGATATCATCAACATTATAGACGGACATTTGGAATTTGACGAAAACGGGAAAGTCGATTTATCAAAATCAGATCCTGAAATTTATTGCAGATACAAAAATGGAGATATAAAAGTAAAACCCACAGAAGATACTGTTTCCAAGCTTGTGAGCGAAACAGACGCGAATGAACTTGCAGCACAAGCAAAGCAAGATGTCGAAAACAAACAGTCCATTGAAAATTCGCCAGAAGAATCACCAATAAATGCCCTTGTACCCATAGACAAGGACCAACAAAGTGTAAGCAATGAACAAGAAGATATACAAACGCAACCCCAAGAAAATACACAAAGTTATCTCAACAGAATACCAAAAGATAATGAGGGCAATCCTCTCTTCGAACAGGCAGAACCGGAGAATACGGCAGGCGCATTGCTTGAGATGAATGACGGCGACAACACTGAGGCAATTGATACAGCCAAGCAAATGTCTAGCAATTATGAATCTGAAATAAAAAAGTTGGAAAAGAAACCCCCTATCGGGAAATCAGTGATAGAGATTCAAAATGCTAAAAAACAAAAGAAAGAAGAACTTACTAGGTTACAGAATCTTTATGATTATTGGAACGGTATCAGTGGCCTTCTTGAACAAACACCTACAGATCAAACTGCCGTGCCACAGTCTGTCGAGGAGCAGACAGCAACAGCCGATGTGAATAGCCAAGACTATAAGGAGAAGACACTAACTGATAAGCCCAAACGCAGTCGCGGATTCTATTCCAAAGAGAATGACGACATGGGCGCTCCGAATTCACTGAGAGAAGCTGTTGTTCGTGAAATAGCTACAGGAGGGTATAAATTCCAATGGAAAGATAATGAGAATAATAAAACGAAAGGTCTTGCAAGTCATCTAGGATTAAAGGGAGATGAAAGTGAACGTAGGGGCATGATTGGTTTTCTTTCCGCCCCGGACAATGGGGGGCTTCCTCCAGAAGTGGTTGCCGAAAAGATGAGAGGTGATCTAGGAGAAATGTTTCCGTCAGCGACAGACCAAGATATCTTCAATGAGATACTTGATGTATTCCATACTTACGGAGGTAGCAGAAGAAGTATGTGGGAAGAGGCAAAAAAGCTTCATGGCCAAACAGAAGAAGATGATCCGGAGTATAGGCAATATCTTGAAGATATTCATCAAAAGATAGCTTCTTCCTATCATATGACTCCAGAAGAATATGATTTATACAATGAATACATACCTCAAAAAATAGAAGAAGAAAATAATACTATGACCGATAACGATTATAGTGATTTTTTAAGTACATTAGCAGAACAATATAATAAAGAAGACAATGACAGCAGAAGAGAAAACATTCATAGACAACTACCTGAAGTCGAAACCGTACAAGGAGATAATAGCAGAAGCGGGCCGATATTGTATGGAGAAGAAAATAGTCACGGCGAAAGATATAGAAATAGCGAAAGACCACGGCAGGGAGGGAATGCAGAACCTGACAAATACGATGCTAACAGCTTACCTGATAGCAAAATATCGGGAGAACCAGAGCTAGCCAATAAGGAGTTAGAGAAACAAAAAGATATATTTGAAAAGCCTTCTTTAGATAAGAATAAAGAAGTATCTTTGAATCAAAATAATAAAAACGATGGCAGAGAAATACAACAACGAACTGACGAAAGAGAACCCGTACTTCAACAAATTTCACAAGGAGAGCACGGAGAGGTGCCTGAAAGAAATGGAGGGTTGGAGCAAACAACAGGTGAACTCGAAAGACGCTGCCGAATATATGAAGCGGAACTTAGCAGAAGCGGAAAGACTTTATCCGTCGAAGAAAGAAAAGAAATAGAGAGACGTACCACAGAGGATTTCGCAAAAGAAAATGGTTTGTGGATTCCTATGAATGAAATTTTTGATCTCGGAGTGCCGGGACCAAGTGGCAATGAAAACGATACTTATATTTCGGGCAACGACATATACAAAGTCAACAACCTAACGAATAGCGATAGTATTGTTTCCATGCTAAACAAGACATCGCTTCATAATAAAATATTCCCCAATACAAAATACGATTTTGTCGGATTCACCGGATTTGATAAAAGAAGTGTTTTCCCCGTATTAAAACAGAGATTAATACTAAACGCAGTTCCTGCATCTCCACAAGAAATAAAATCATATATGAAGTCTCTTGGATTCAAAGAAACAGGAGAGGCCATGTATTCCAATGGGAAAATCATCATATCCGATTTACGCCCTAGAAATGTTCTTAAATCTGAAAGTGGAAATATTTACGTCATTGACGATGAAATAAAAGAAGCCGATTCATCTTTTGTATCCCCTGAAAAGAAACGTGACGAATCGATTCTGAATTATGCGAATCGTATTGCTGCAGCAAAAGAATTACATGATGAAGAAAATAAAGTAGTCACCAATCCTACAGACGCACAAAAGGAAGCCGGTAACTATAAGAAAGGCCATGTAAAGATTGACGGGTTTGATATAACCATAGAAAATCCTAAAGGCTCTGTGCGTAGCGGAACCGATGCAAATGGTAACAAGTGGGAAACTGAAATACATAATACGTACGGCTATATTCGAGGTACCAAAGGTGTTGACGGGGACCACATAGATATGTTCCTTTCAGATCATCCGGAAGAAGGCAAAGTCTATGTCGTTGATCAGATCAAACCGGACGGCTCTTTTGACGAGCACAAGGTAATGTATGGCTTCAATTCTACAGAGGAAGCTAAAGAAGCTTATCTGGCCAATTATGGAAAGGGTTGGAAAGGACTTGGAAACATAACTCCTGTTTCTAAAGAAGAATTTAAAAAGTGGATAGACAGTTCAAAAAGAAAGACAAAACCATTTGCAGAATATTCTACGGTTAAAACTGATGTTGAAAAACAACACGATTTATCTCCTTTGACCGAATCGAAAGATATTCCCGCAATGACCGAAGAAGAATATCTTGCATCAGAGGGATACGACTTTTCGGGAATAGGCGATTCTGCATTACATAAAGGGAAGCAAAAATCAGAAGCCCAACAAAACAAGGTTGTTGAACTCCAACACAAGAAAGACGTGGAGTACACTAAAAAGCGTGAAGAGTTAAGAAAAGAATACCGGGATAAACTTGCGAAAGGAGAGCTCAGACAACCCAGTCAAATAGAAATACTTGTAAAGGCAGCTAAGGGAAATCCTAATTTGGAAAGCACAAAGGCCGCTTTACGTGCTCTTAAAAAAAGAGGCGTCGATGTTTCCGATATAGAAACGACGGATAGTACCGCGATGCCGCTGGTAGAGTTGATTAGAGAAAACAAACAGGAAAACAATGATAAAGATAAATGGCTAAAAAATAATGATTTGGATTTCCTTGTTGATTATGCAAAAGATGATGTAGATAAGTTTCACGACTATGCCAGAGCAAAGAAGAGACTTGATCTTATATTGAGAAGGTATGATGCATCGTTGAATATCGGGCTTGTTGAGAGACGCAAAAAGGTGGCTGAAATGCGGGAATACTTATATTCCCGATTCCCTGAGATAGAAAGACATATAGCAGAACAGGAAGAGCGCCATAGAATAGCCATCGGGCAAATGGAAGCTTCACGCAGGGCAGAGCAGGAGAAAAAAGCAGAAATAGAGAAAGCGCAACTAGAAGAAGAGGAAAAACAGAAGCCCTATACACGTATGAGTGCCGATGATTTGGATAAGACATATATGGATGCCGTCAAATCAAAAGATGAAGAAGTTATGCGCAGGTGTATAAATGAAGCGGCAATGCGTAAAGGGTATTCAGACGTGGAAAGCGATTATCAGGGCGAAGGAACATGGGTAGCTCCAAGCAATGGCTTCGATACGACAGAGGAACGTCGCTCTTATATCGATAAAGGCGATAACACGGATGTGAATATTGAAGATATTGCGGCCGGCTATTCTCCGCAAGCTGACGACTATTTTTCCAATGACAGAGCATATAGCAGAAGCGAAGAACACAGCGTTGAATCCGCACATGCGATAAATGAAGCGATGGAGGCTGTGAAACGTGGAGAAAAACCGATGGTAAAAGTATATCGAGCCGTCCCGACTGATATAAAGGAAAGCAAAGTAAGAAATGGCGATTGGGTAACTCCTAGTAAGAAATATGCGGAGATGCACGGTAATAACCGGCTAGAGGGAAAATATAGACTGATAGAGCAGGATGTTCCAGCTAATGAACTCTATTGGGACGGGAACGATGTTAATGAATGGGGAGTTGATGACGGCAGTTCTTACAGATACAAGAATACGAAAAACAACCGCAAGCTGAATGACTTAATCACCCGTGACGATAAAGGAAACATCATACTTCCGTCCAAGCGTTTCAACCAAGGAAAAAGTGACATTCGCTTTCGGGAAGATGCCATACCAAGTAATAGCCCTACGACTGCAAATATAATCAAAGATTTCAAGAACCCAACATTGCAAGACGGAAAGATCATGTCTGCGGCAGAGGAGCTTGCAAAGACTCTTAACACCGAAGTACATTTTACAAATTCCGAGGATATAAAAGGAAGTGACGAATACTCGATCAAAAAAAGAAATTCCAAAGGCTGGTATGATACACGAACTGATGAAGTTTATATAAATCCTAAAAACAACATCGACGAAGAAGATGTTAAACAAACTATCCTTCACGAAGTCGTTGCGCATAAAGGACTCCGTAAATTGTTAGGTGACAGTTTTGATGATACCATGAACGACATATTCCGTTCACTACCTGAATCAGAAAGAAAAGAAATTAGTGATATATTCCTAAATAGTAAAAGTTGGGATACGACAGAAGCCGCAGAAGAATATTGTGCCCGCCTAGCAGAAAGCGGAATCGATAAACCGACTATTTGGAAAACAATCATATCAAAGGTTAGAGAACTTCTCAGAAAAGCCGGTATAAAGATTAAGATGTCAGACAATGATATCAAGTATTTGCTTTGGAAGAGTCGCAGACATTTGGAAGATACTCCAGATAATTACAGTAAAGAATTCAAAGTGAAAGATAATATCTACAAAGACGATTTCGTAGATAACAGAAAAGCTACTCCCCTCTTCCGATTGGATCCGCAAAAACTCTCGGAGAAAGATTTCAATGACATAATCGGAATAACAAAAGAAGTTGCCATGCTCAATGAAGAAGAACAGAACGACTTTATAAAACGGATGGAACACCAGGTATTGTTTGAATCTTGGGTAGACAAAATGAATCCTGTAAGAGTATTCCAAGAGACAGTAGCAAAGAAGTACAAAATGGAAATTCCGGATGAGTGTGACGCACACCTGTCATCTATTGTAATGACCTCAAGAGCCAGATACGAAAAGGACACTTTCAAATCGATTGTTTTTGATAGGATGCTTTCAGCAGTCAATAAAGTTGGTGAATATGATGATGTCATCAATTATCTAATAGCTAAGCACGGCCTTGAAAGGAACGTTTACATGCGTAAACAAAAAATCGAAGAAGCTATAGCACCATTAAAAGAACAGATATCCCAAATAGACTACCTTCTTTCAAGACACAGTATCAGTGAAGAGGAAGCGAATGCCCAGAGAGAATCTCTTGAAAGCAAAATCAAAAAGATTGCAACAAAAATCACTGAAGATTTTGCCAATGAAGATTTTGCCGGATTAACACAACTCCAAAAAGAATTGCAGGGGGATGATTCCGACTTAAAAGATATTAAACTAAATGAGCCATACATCCAAAATTTTGTAGACGAATTTGAGAAAAGCCACAACAAGGATGATATATCTGGTATGTGGGACAATATACATGAAGCCACTAACTTTTGCCTCGAGACCCAAAGGCTATATGGATGCATAAGCAAAGAGCGCATGGAACAAATCAAGGCCATGTATAACTATTATGTTCCACTAAGAGATTGGGCAGACCCACAAGCAGAAGACTTCTTCACTTATTTTTATAAGGATCGCCATGATCTTAATATACCTATTCAAAAAGCCAAAGGACGTAAAACTAAAGCAGGTGACCCGATAGCCAACATCGGTTCAATGGCTGATAGCGCTATCGTGATAGGAAATAAAAATAGGGTAAAACAACATCTGTATAGATTGGTATTCAATTATCCTACAAATCTTGCTCATGTATCTCCTGTGTGGGTCGCATGGAATCCGAACACACTAACGTATGAAGAGGTAGCCTTTGAAGGGGTTGACAGCAAAGGAAACCCTCTTGATGGAGAAAATTACGATACCGCTTTTGAAGAGTGGAATAACCGAATGAAATCATTAGCGAAGCAAAACATCGTAGTACAAAAGAATGAAAAATTATCTATCGGCGTCCCTATTAAAGCATGGCAAGCTAAACAGCACCAAGTAAGACTTACGATAAATGGAAAAGACTACATTATCAGTATGGATTCTTCACCTAGAGTAGCACAATCCATCAACGGAGATAACATAGATGAAGGCATGCAGGCATTCCAGAAACTTAAAAATGCGACGAATTGGATGGCCCGAAATTTCACATCAAAAATGATAAATTTCGTGATTAAAAACTTCTTCAGAGACTATACCGGAGCTATCACATATAACTACATATATGGATACTCAAGTATGAAAGAGTTCTTTGAAGCAGCTCCGAAAGCGTCTAAAGTTCTTGCCGAATATTTAGCCACCAAGAAAATACCTGAGGGGAAATATGGAAAATATTTGGAAGAATTTCTGAAAAATGGTGGAGAGACGGGATACACCAATTCCATGTCATATAAAGATTACTTCAAAGAAATTCAAAACGAAATAGACAAAGTAAAACATCCCACTAAATTACATCTTTTCCGATGGATTGGTAATGCAATGGAAGTCCTTAACAGAGGTGCTGAGGATACTACCCGGTTATCTGCATATATCGCATCTCGAGAAGGTGGCAAAAGTATCATGAAGTCTATATATGCAGCAAAGGAAATATCCGTAAACTTTAATAAAATGGGAAGTGGACGAAATGGGAATTCCTTTATTAGGGCATGGGAAATGTTCTTAAATGCAGGAGTGCAAGCATTTAATAACACTAACAGAGGATTCAAATACCACCCTGTCAAATCTACCATAGCATTTGGAACATGGACTCTAATAGGTGCAATGAAAGGTATTCTCCAATCAATATATGGTGATGATAAATATTATCAACTACCCGATTGGATAAGACAAAATAATTTCGTTATTAGCGCTGGAGGAGATTTGGTACTAAATTTACCTCTCGCACTTGAAATAAGACCATTCTTTGCGATGGGTGATATACTTGCTCAGATGATATTGGGTAAATATCATGGCAAGAATGCCGCTACAGATATAGCAACCAAATTTATGGAAGCTGCTCCATATAACTTTATGGAAGGGAGCAATAGTAAGGGAGATACTTTCGAACAAATACTTGCTAATACACTAGCCCCTAGTGCGGTAAAACCTCTTATAGATGTCTATTGGACAAATAAAGATTATACAGGCCGACCAATATCAAAAAGAAATGAATTCAACGAATATGTTCCTGAATATAAAAAAGGATATAGAAGTACTTCCGACTTGGCAATAGCTATTTCAAAGGGTATTAATGATCTCTCTGGAGGGGATATGGCAAAGAAAGGTGCTTTAGATTCTGAACTGACGAACCCTGCTGTAATGGAATACCTATTCAACAATTACGGTGGTGGAGTATTAAAACAAATTTATGGTGTTGCCAAATCGGGATATAACTTAGTCACTCCCGGCAAAGATGTTGATGTTAGAGACATACCGGCCGTCAGTGCTCTATTATATAAATTTGATAATAGTAAAGGCAATTCCAATATCAACGAAAGGTATTATAGATATTTGGACGAGTACGAAGAAAACCAAAGCCAAGACAGAGAATATACAAAAAGTATAATGTCAAGTGAGAAAGGTGCGGTAGAGCATTATTTTAATAAAAAAGCCAATCTCGAAAACGAAAAGGACATGCAGATCATCGGAATGTATAAAAAGATAATAGAGACTATTCAGCAAAAAGCCAAATCCATTCCGGATGGCAATGAATCAGACCAACTTCAAAAACAAATTTATGGACTCAAGAAGGCTATGGTCGAACAGCTTGAAAAGTAATATTGTCAAACTAGCAATGTGGTTAATCAGAATGAAGTTTACATTTGCTTAAAATTATCAGTTATGAATAAATTCTTAAACAGTAAATACGTTAAACCAAGCAAGAAATCTACGGCTATTCCCAGGGAAAAGGGAAAAGCTTATGACATTATTCAGGAGTGCGCAGCTTGTTGGAGTTCGTTGGAAACAGTCAGAAAAAAGATGCGTCGAAGCGTTATGTATGCCTACGAAGATCAATGGGGAGATATGATAAAGGACCCTGAAACAGGATTTATGATAACAGAAAATGAGCTTATCAGAAAACAAGGCAAACAACCTTTGAAAAATAACATGATAAGCCCCATTCTAAAAAACGTTGATGGCCAATTCAGAAATAATATAACCGAAACCATTTGTTCCGTAAGAGATCAAGAAGAAGCAAAAATCGGTGAGATGATGAGCATAGCCCTTGAATATGTTCAAGAGCTAAATGAAACTGTAGAACTTGACTCTGATACTCTTAGAATGCTTTTGCTTGGAGGTTTTTCCGCACAGCGAATAGAATACGGTTGGAATCCGAATAAGAGAATGAATGATGTCTGGGTGTTCGGAGTAAATCCTTCAAGAATGTTTTTCAATACTGATATGGAAGATGTCAGAGGATGGGACCTTAACTTGATAGGTGAAATCTATGATATGCGCATTGAAAATATCATAGCAGCATTCGCACGCAGTAAAGAAGATGAAGATTGGATTCATAGCATATATGGCCGAAAAAGCACATCCGTATTTACGGAAGTAGATGGAATGCAAGGGAATCAGAACAAGGATATGACTTTTTTTGTCCCTTCAAGAAGTGATATGTGCCGGGTTATTTTTGCATGGAAACTTGAAACACGACCTGCAATCTACTGCCATGATTATTTAAAAGGAACTTTTTATTATGCAGATAAAAACAAAACACCTTTTATTGATGCTGAGAACAAAAGGAGGATTCAAAAAGCAAAAGAAAACGGAGTTCTTCCAGAAGACACGCTCCTTATCGAATACGAATATGCCAATGAACTCTATTGGTACTACAGATATATGACGCCAGCTGGGGATATATTGCAAGAAGGTAGAAGTCCATATTGGCATGAGCAACATAATTATGCCTTGATGATTTACCCTATGATACAAGGGCATATATTTAATTTTGTTGAAGACTTCATCGATCAGCAAAGAGCGATAAACCGAACAATGATGCTTATCGATTTCATGAGAAGTTCTTCAGCTAAAGGCGTCCTTATTGTTGATGAGAGTGTATGTGAAAGTATGACAAAAGAAGATATCGTTGATGAATATGTCCGATATAACGGAGTCATATTCGTTAAGCTTAGAGAAGGGAAAAACATCGATAATGTCATCAAACAATATAATGGCGGGGCTAGTCTTGCAGGTGATTTTGAACTTTTGAATTTACAACTCAAACTCATCAATGATATTGCAGGCGTAAATAGTGCCATGCAAGGAAAAGAGGCGCCTTCCGGTACCGCAGCTTCTTTGTATGCGCAACAAGTACAACAATCATCTCTGAATTTAAAAGGATTGTTCGAATCATTTAAATCATTCAGAAAAAGACGAGATTATAAGCTAATGCAGACCATTCAGCAATATTACACATCTGCGAGACATATTGATATTTCTGGAAAGTTCTATTCTAAAGAATCCAGATATTATAATCCGGAGAAAGTTCAGAACGCAGAAATAGATATCCAACTTACAGACGGTACCAACACACCGGTATTTCAAGCTTTAGAAAATGAATTTCTGGAGAAACTATATCAGCAAGGTGCAATCGATATAAAAATCATGCTTGAAAATTGCTCTTATCCGTTTGCTTCTAAAATTCTGGAATCGATTAAGCAGAACGAACAAGCGATGCAACAAAGCCAACAGATACAAGGAGTGGATCCAAACATGATGCAACAAGTAACCGGTGCAAGTAACAATCCTCAAATGATGCAGAAACTTCAAAATGATAGGAATGCCTCTCCTACAGACGGAATTGTACAAAAAGCGGCTTAAATAATTAAATAACAGCTTCGCTCACATTCCTATTTTTAGTTTTGAATTTCATCTTAACTATAATTCGCGGCGGTGCCCATTTATAACAAATGTAAATGAGTATCGCCGTTGCCATTACTCTATCATCATGATTACCTTCAACGGCTCCCATCTCTTTTCCATTAGATTTTATTTCAAATAAATTGTACTCTAAGATTGTCGGAAGGCTCCTTTCAAGATAAAGATTATCTCTCATTGCAGCTTTCAAGAAATTGATAACCGTAGGCTTCGTGTGCACATTTGTATGAAAACCGTACCTGGTAGGCATACCCTGTTTAATCTGTTCCGGAGAAGTACGATAATATAGATTATCATAATAGCTTCTAATTTCATCCAATATATACTCAAAGTTGTCTCCTTCCGTACCATCTGTTTCAAGAGTATTGCTTTCTATTACCAAAAGAGCATCATTGTAAGCCTTGGCGATTTGAGCACCTTTCCAAATTAAAAGATCATGATCAATATGGCCATGCCACTCGGCAACAATCTCAGGTACTCCCCCTTCTAACATTGAGATTCTATCAGCGACTTTAATTTCCGAAGGATCTGAGGTTGAAGATACACCTCCGACATCTATAGAAACCACATATCTATCTCGACAGTCTATGGTTTTATCAGGCATACCCCATATCCAAAGGACATCCTCCGGATTCTTCTTTGTAGGAATAATTTTTTCGAAATGTAAGCCTTCAAAGGCTTCCTTTCCTTTATCCGAGTTTCCCACAAATTCCCCATAACAGATAGGATCAATACAAGTGGACTTGATATTCGAAACATATTTGATAGGAAATACTCTTCGCCCTGTCGATTGGAATGCTTCTTCTGCAGTAGATGGAAATTCACTACACATTCTCCATCTATCTGTTATCTCCTTTGACTTATCTCTATACCAATTAATGGCTTCTAGCGTTGCACCAAGTTCAAATAGCCAATATTCATATTCCGTAAGTGAGGCAATAAACGATGGATAATCTTTTTGATTGATAGGCTTTGAATAAATATCAATCATAAACCAAGGGATGAATACCGGCGTGAAGTTATTCTTTCCCTCAACCGCTTCTATCCATGTACGATGAAAATAATTCCCAACACCTTTGGCCGTTGATTCCAAGACTTTCAGAGTATAAGGACCGGAAAGAATAGAACCAAAGATTGATTGTACAAGATCTTCCGGTTTTTTCTTTGATGTTTCTCCCCAAATACCGACTTCAGTAAGATGGGCCATTGATATATCTTGGCTTCGAAGTGATTCGGGCCTTTCCGCAGAACCTACAGAATAAATAGACCTTGAATAATCTATTATTCTGGTTTTTTGAGAACCTTCAAAAGGATGAGTCGTCAAAGCCAAGCCATCGGTAGCCCACAATTCATAATGATCCAAAGCTTTTGTAAGCATGCCTCTAACTGTCTTGGCCTGTGCTTCGACAGCTCCACAAATTACGCTATTCCAATTATTTCGATGAACTAACTGAATCCATAACATGTAGAGCTGAGTAAGCGTAGAGCCGCCCCATTGCCTGGCTTTTAAAAGGATAATATCAATCGGAACCCCGGCGAGTCTTAATTCCTCCAGCTTTTTAAGGTAATACCTTTGAGCGCGATTAAGAGTGAACTTATCATCGCGACCTTTTCCTTTTATTGAAATTGTTGCAAGAGAAACCGCCCAATATTCAAAATCATACTTTATTCTTTCCTTACAGAAATTTATCCAAAGTTCATCTCTTAACTCATTAGTCGGTCCAACACCAAGAATGAACTTAATATAGCCGTCAATACCTAAATCTTTTAAACTCTGCAAAAATCCCGTTTTTACAAGGTCATTCGGCAAATACATTATCGGTAACGGAGCTCCCTCTATTTGAACTTTAATGCGTTCAATCGAATTGGACCCTTCACCGGTATAAGGGTTATAAGGGCATTTTATTTCTTTAAGCCTTCGATAATTTTCTTTTAATATGTCCGTTTGATTAAGCATATATCCTCCTACCTGCCAACAGACTAATTACATAAGAAAGCAGGAGAGAGTAAATGTGTATAAGGGTATTAATCTGAGGGGCAAAAATAAATGTGACGACAAAACTTATAATGGTCAATATCCAAATTTCACGGACAACTTTTTTAGGGATAGGCATTGTCAAATAGACTCCCATTAAGACCATTATTATGGCGGAGGCTCCCACCGTTGGAACTGAAGACGCTGAAAGGTATGCAGATACGGCCGGTATGAAAATTATCATAGGAATGAGTAACTTCATATTAATAAGCCCTTTCATAGGCCTCCAATAGCAGATAAAGACGCAAGAGTTGATTAATAAATGAATGAATGAAACATGCACATAACTAAAGGTAAATAACGTATACCAAGACGAATCAAAAGAATAGCCAAACGAGCGAATATCCGTACACATTCCAAGTGACCAGATAAATATTAATAACAGAATAAAATTCATTTTTTTCTAAGTGATTTATAGATTACCTGATACATTTCCCAAAAACTAAGATAAAAAGAAGGTGCTTCTTCCTCTAATATATCTCGAAGAATAACGTAGCGGTCCCCTCCTCCTCTCTCCGTAAAACGCTTGTATATTTCATTGTACATACTTATTTTATTTGTGTTACTAATGGGAATATCAAGCCCTCTATTCATTAAGGAAATAAATCTTCTTGAGTTTTCAAAAGTTGCATAGAATCTAGGAGCTGATTTTTTTGAGGTATGTTCTATTATCTCTCTCCAAGTTGCCAACGGGTTAATGTTATGTACACACTTAATGGAATCAAAATATGCATTAATAATATCTTTGTTTCTTATCGCAATAATTGTTTCTGACATATATTTCTTAATATTAAGTTATTACAAAGTTATATTAAAGCTATTGTTTAATGTTGCTGATTTCACAATAAGTTATCAACACCCGAATCCGAATAGTGAAGACAGCAACAGCAGAGATGATTTTTAATCCTTTATTTGCACTGAATTATAAATCGAATTTAAACGTCACGAAGAATGGAAAAAGAAGAAGATAAAAAAGTACAGCCAGAGGAAGAGGTTAATACCGAAACCGTAGAAAATGAAAAACCTTCTACTGAAAGCGAGAATTCGCCAACAGAAGAAACGCCACCTGCAATAGAAGCCCCTACAGAAGAAAAGAAGCCTTCAAAAAGAGATAAACTGAGAGAAATGCTCTCGGCACGATTTGAGGGTTATAACCCTGAGGACGAAGAAAGCAATGCGGAAATTATTGCCGGTTACATCAAAAATAACGATGAACAATCTGCAAAATTAGCCGAAGCACTCGCAAAAGATCCACGCCTTGCACAAGCGCTCTCAGATATAGCATCTGGAAAGCGTGGCAGTGCCGGAGCACTCGCTCGTTATTTTGGAAAAGATTTCCTCTCGGCCGAAGAAGGAACTCCAGAAGCAGAAGAAATAGCCAAAGCGGAAGAGGAACGGAAAAAGGAGTTGGACGATTATTCTGCATCGAAAAAGGTCTATGATGAAAATATCGATAAGACAATGCCTTCTGTCATCGATTTTTGCAAGGAACATGGATATGAGCCCAATGATTTTTTGGGTAGAGTCTGGGATGAAATAATCTCGCCTATATTCGATGGAACTTATACGCCTGAGCTGCTTGCAAAGCTTGATAAAGCATTCAATTATGATAAAGACGTAAATGATGCACTTGAAGCTGGAGAAGTAAAGGGACGAAATCTCAAAATTCAAAAGATGAGGGAAGATGAAGGTGACGGAATGCCCAAAGCATTAGTTACTGAAAATGCTCCAATAGCCAATAAGAAGAAGCATTCAAGTGGAATGATTGGCCTGGCGAAAATGGCATAATTAAATTTACTAATAAATTCATAAGTAAGAAAATGAGAAAACTATTCAAAAAGTTAAATGAGAACAGAGGGATTGTTATTTCTCTCACTCTGATGATTCTCTGTGTATTCTTTGGTGCGCAGGGCGTTATGATGGCCGAAGTGACCACGGTAGCCCCTGGTACACCTAATGCTACTACCGGGCAGCAGGGCTTGTCGACACAGGTACCGGGAGAATCAACAACGGTATCCAATGCTGAGGAAGCTGGCGGTGATTTGATTCAGCCTGAGATAGATGAAGAGATAACCCAAATTGCTTCTGACGAGTCCGTTATTGATACGATTAAAAGACGAGTCAAACGGCAGGTCAGAGTAAGTTCATTCGTTGTTGAACACTACATGATTGATGAAAAGCGCTCTTCGGCAATGACGATTAGTGCCTATACCAATGATGCCAAGGCCGAACGTGCCGAACTCAAATTATCTGCAGCTGACGCCAAGCTGTTCCAAGAGTACTATACTGTACTGTTGAAAGGTGTAAATGGATACGATTCCACAGGACAGACAAAATTGGAAACAGACCTTATGTGTTATGTAGTTTCTCAAAACGAAACGAACAACATGCCTATTATTATTGCGATCAATGGACCAAAAGTTAATAAAGAAGACTCCTCTTGTTACGTACCAAATATCCCTTCTGGTACGGAAATTATCCTCTTGAGTTCTGCCGGATATGAAACGCAAAAGTACATTGCTCCCAATACAATCTTGCCAACTCCGGAAATCGTTTACCTACAGAAGCAACTCTGTAACAATATCGTTTCCGATTATTTCGACGCCCAAAAGAAAAAGATACCATTCCAAAAAGCGACCATTGCAGAAGCGATGCTTCGTCAATTTCGTTTGGAAAGCTGCCGTACGGCATGGGTAGGTCAAAAAGGAAAAATAAAAGTAGCATCACAGGATAAAACCTTGGGAAAACAGGATGTCTATTTTTCACAAGGTGTTCGTTGGCAAATCAAACGTCAATATGATTTATCCGAAAAAATAACTCTTGATGATTTGATCAATCTGTCTATGGTCAAATTCACAGGACTTAACTGCTCTAAAACAGCTGTTTGGTTACTTGGCAAATTATTGATGGCGGATATTCAGAAAATCGATTTAACCCTGCACAAGGATATCTCCATGGTAGACAGTGAGGTCTTTGGCATCAAGTGTACCAAGATCAAGACAGTATTCGGAGATATCGATCTTATTCATGACCCTGCTCTTAACCGTTTAGGCTATTCAAAGTGCGGCGCACTTTTGGACGAACAAGGCCTTGTCCGCTATTGGATGAAAAACGAAGAGAGCAACTCTGAAAATGTACAGGGTGAAGAAGCAAAACGTGATGTAGTCATGACAATAGACTGCCTCTGCTTAAAAGGATTTAGCCACATTTGGGTAGATGGTAGTGCAACTCACAGTGATATTCCGGGCGCTGCTAAGGTCGTTTCATCAGCTACTCTTCCTCAATCTCCTACCGAAGGGGATGTCGTTATTCTTTCAGCTGCAGCGGGCAATTTCGTAAAAGGCGACATCGTTACGTGGTCAGGTAGTGCATGGGTAGCTTATACAGGTGAATTACTTGCGAATAAAGCGTAAAGCATAAATTAATATAGAGGACGTCTCTAAGGCGTCCTCTTGTTTAAATATCATGTTATGAAGAAGACAAATATTACATACGAAATATCCGGTATAGTAGAAAGAAGCATTGTTATAAATATTTCAAAAGCAACGCTTCGCATTAATTTTGAAGGAGGAAGCATCAATTCTAATGGTACCATTCCTGCAAAATATACTACCGAAAGTGAAGCTATACAAAACGCCATAGAAAAATGCCCATTGTTCAAAAAGGGATCCATTAAACGTGGCGCGTCGTACGAAACTGAAGACCCTGACGAAAAAGATGAAGAGCAAGGAGAAAAGACGGATAAATCGGATAATGAAAACCCGTTTGCTAATAACGATGGTTCTACCCAGGGGAACACAGATCCTGCCATTTTTGCAGAAGTTACGAATCTTACTTCTGCCAAGGAAACCCTTCGTGCTAAATATGGCGTAGATTTGGCTGAGTTACAAAACAAAGATGCTGTCATAGCAAAAGCGACTGAACTTGGGGTAGAATTTCCTAATTGGCAATAACAATGACTGAACAGGAAATCATATCTAAAACCAAAGCAATAATGAATGAAATCGGAGAGGAAGAAAATCTTTCTCTCCTTTCAGAAGATACCGTCAAGATTGAAGAATATATGAAATCAGTCATTTCTGATGCGGTAAATATTATTATTGAAAATTGTCCCAACAGATGTGTTAACAGAAAGAATACCGATACAATAACAATTAGTAGCGGAATTATCACACTGCCTGGAGACTATGTAAAGCTTATCGCACTTCAGCTTTCCGGTTGGAAAAGAATGGTTTCCAAAACTTACCCTTTAGATAGTGAGAAATACAAACAACAAACAAATCAATGTACAACAGCAGGGGTAAACAAACCTGTAGTGATAGATTATTTTAATGGAGGGAAACCTTCTCTTTTATGTTTTCCGCCAGAGAACAATGTAAGCCTATTTGTTTATGAGGCAAAATACAATTCAGCAGACGGATTGAGTGGGCTAGACAGCAATGATCCTGTTGCCATTTCGATATGCTATATGTGTGCAAGTCTCGTTTATTCAATCTTTGAGAATCAGAACTCCTCAAAACAAATGAGTGACATTTCTCTTGGTTTGTTAACGCAACAGCAAAATGCCGTATAATATTAATGAAGAAAAAAGCGATATACAATTCATTGTTGAAGGCAATGAGGTTTATCTAAAAATATCCAAACTACCTAACGGCAGTGGAGGATCTTCACCATATATTATAAAAATTGGAGATGCCTCTACCCCATCAGATACCAATATCTTATCATCTTTAAGGGTTCTAAAGGAAATTTCGGATAGAGCTATTTCCAAAACGGATGCTGACACGGCTTCTGAAATCATCACTTTCCTCAAAGGTATACAAGTCGGCGGCAAATCATTATCCGACATCATCCTTTCGACTGACAATATCAGTGATACGGATATTAAAGATTCTTCCATCTTGTCGGCATTGAAAGCAGCAGGCATGTTTCTACGCAAGGACAAAGAAGATTCTACCGAATTCCTCGTCAAGCTGCTTGGTGGCATCGTTACGACATTTCTGAAGTCTGACAATTTCGAATCGGGTCAATTCGGTTCTGGGTTTGGCGTTTACAAAAAAGCGAACGGTAAGTTTATTGCCGAAGTCGATGAGTTGTTCGTACGGGTAAAAGCTATTTTTAATAGTCTTGAAATTCGAGAACTCTCGTACGTTGGTGGGAATATTATATTCTCGAGTGCAGGTTCGAAAATTGTCCGTGTAGAAGAGACTTCAGACACTTATCGTTGCTATTTCCTGGCTGATGACGGAACGACGGCCACGACGAACGGTTTTGCCGTTGGCGACCAGGCACGCTGTCAGACTTTTAACATCAAGGCGGGCAAATATACAGGTGTGGCTAATAAGTATTATTGGCGGCTTGTCACGGCTGTCGGGGACGATTATATTGAACTTTCAAAGACAGACTGTGACGGAACGGATATACCTACGGCTGGAGATTCTATCGTCCAAATGGGTAACAGGACAAATACCGACAGACAGAATCTGATCGAGATTGTCGTCACCGGTGACGATGCTCCCGCATTTATCGAATATGCGGGCGTGAATGCCTATTCGTTAGAAGGTAAAAGGAAAACGGTATTATCTCCTAAGGGGGACGAATTCGTTGCCAAATCATTCCGGATACAGACTGAAGATGGTAGCGTGACGGACTTAACACAGCATACCGGGTACCGGATTGAGAAGTTTACAAGTCCCATGTATGAGTTCTATACGGAAGGGCAAACTAACTACAAAGCCACTCTATCTATTCGGATATTCTACAATGAGAAAGACATAACAGATACGCTGCCGTCAACCCGATTCGTTTGGAGTAGAGTGTCGGAGAATACAGCCGGTGATCCTACATGGAACGAGCTGCATGAATCCTCCGCCTCTTCGATAGACATTACCTATCAGGATTTGGCAGGCGATACGGCTTTCATCTGTCAGTTTCTCGATAATGACAAAACAGTGATATCAACAACGAATTTCTAATTAAAAAAACATATTGTTATGATTCAAGCACAGACATCATTCTCGATAAAGAGAATCGTAAACGGTAAGACACTAAACTTTGTCTTATCGGCAAACGTTCCGACTACGCAGATATTCACACCCGATCCATCTACGTATGCACCGGACTTCGCGGCCAGTCCGTATCTCGTGATTACACCTGCATTGTATATCTCGGGGCAATCTTCCGACCAGATCGCAAAATTAAAGGCGGCTCCCACAATCACCATCAACGGAAGCGCAACGTTGTCAACGTTCAGCGCAACGGCATCGGCATCGGCTCCTTATGCACTGACAATCAAAAAGAATCTAGTTTCGGATTCGCAATATAGCATTGTCTTTAACGCCATTTATGTGGAGCCTACAACACTTGTCGAAATTCCGATCACAGCGACAATCAACATTGTTAAGGTATCGAATACCGGTACAAGCATAAGAGCGGTAGCATACGCTCCACAAGGTCAGATATTCAAGAATGGGCAGGTTTCAACACTCAAAGCCCACTGTGACATGTATCGTGGTTCCACTATCGATACGACGGATGTAACATATACGTGGGAGATTCTATCGGGTGGTTCATGGACGACAATCACATCATCCAATACGCTCGGTATAACCGGTTATAACACGAATGAGATTACGATACCGTCAAGCGCAGTACTCAATACGGCCATCTTCCGTTGTACCTGCAAGGACACCGATTCGGGTTCTTCAACCTATAACAAGACGGTATCCGACACCATATCACTCGTTGATATGTCAGACCCGTACGACATTGACGTATTCTTTCCTACAGGTGACTCTGTAGTTTCCGGAGGTTCGACAACCGTTCAGTTTATGATTCGCCAGGGGGCATCTTATATGACCGCATCGGGATTCACTTCAACGATGACGGTGAAGATTTACCGTAATACCGCAGCTGGAGTTCTCGATACCACATGGGGGACATCCGGATACAAGACCGCCACTCTTGACAGCACCAGTGGAAAATACAGTCTGGCCATTTCAGAGTCGGATTTAATATCCGGACAGGTAACCAGTTTCGGTTGTCAATTGGAGGGATAAGATATGACGATGCTGGCACAGAACACATTTACGGTTAAGAGAGCGACTAAGGACGGTTATAGCTGCTCTCTCAGCTCCTATTCCGTTATGCTCAATGCCGATTCCAATGGGGTCGTAAATGGTTTGTCAGCGGCAAATACGACCGTAAAACTCTATCAGGGTTCTACGGCCGTCACTCCTGTCATTTCAATCGATTCCGTTTCCAATTGTTCTGCCGGCATTTCGGGGCTTAATGTGTCCATTGCGTCCGTACCGAACAATACCAAATCGGGATATGTCGATATAAAGATTGTTTATGGTAGTTTTGTCAAGATAGAGCGGTATTCGTTTACCGTCGTTGATTATACGATTGTTAAATCCTATACGCAGTCAATTGTAGGAGATCAAATGACGAGCTATGCAACTAAAAACGCCGTTGATACTCTTGGCAAGACTGTTTTGGAGCAGTCTACTAAGATTGAACAGAATTCGAAAGATATAGCTTTAAAAGCGTCACAAAAGGATGTTACTGATTTGGGCGGTCGAATGAAATCGGCCGAAGCGAGTATAACACCCGATGCAATATGCCTTACCGTCGCCCAACAAACGGCAAACATCGCTTCTTATATGAGGGGTAAGATGTTGTATCGTGATCCGACATTTTCGAGCGGAAATAATGGTACCAACGTCTATAACAATAGCGGAGGGGGAACGGTTACGGTAGTCCGGACTTCGGGCATTAGTGGAAATCCAAATAATTCGGGCTATTGTTTGAAAGTTGATAATACAGGAACAGCCTCTCCGGGTTTGGGCGGTTTCTATTTTGCAACACAGACACGTGCGGGGGCGGTTCTTGTCACCAGAATCATAGCTAATATTCCTATCGGTTATACGATAAACTGGGCATCAAACGCTTATGGGTCGGGAGGAAGCCTAAAATGGTTGACTTCTCAAAAAGGGACAGGTACTTGGACAGAATATGTTTGTGTGGTGACATGCGGGACTACCGGCACATTCAGTTCTACAAACTTTTTCTATTTGACAGGTAGTGAAACGGTTACTTGGTATGTGGCTTATGCTACGGTGCTTGATACGACAGAAGTGGATGATACACCCACTACTGACGAAATAAAGGCACAATTCACGATTGACACAGACGGCATCTCAATGTTGGGTAAGAAGATCAGTCTTACAGGAATAGTTTCGTTCAAATCCTTATCCGATTATAGTGATGTGAACGGACGTATCAGTACCGCACAGGGTACGGCAGATAATGCCAAGAACAGCTTAGGCGCTTTAACAAAAAGCTTGGGCGGACTAGCTTATAAAAGCCTAGTCGAGCAGGCGATGAAAGAGGAAGGCTTAATAAGCGGTGCTTTTATTAAGATGAGTTTGATAGACGTTAAAAACGTCGTTGCACAAGGTATCAGTGCACAAACAATCGATGCGGGTAACGCCACCATTAAAAATTTAAGCGTCGATACGGTAACAATGACTAATGCCGATGTATCCGGAAAGATAACAGCGGCAGAAGGGACTATCGGACCATTTTCTATAAGTCCTAGTTCATTAGCTGCTAGTCAGCAAGATGGTTCGAGCACTTATACTTTATTGTTAAATGCAAATTTAGTAAAATTTACAGGACCTACATCTGCAGTACTTATTGGTGCAAATGTATTTCCATCTTCTTCGGGTGGCTTATTCAATACACCAGCACGGTATGAAATAACAAGGACAGCACGAGGTGACTGGGGCTATGGTAATATTGGCGTATACATTAAAGCTACGGGCATTTCTAATTTTGGTGATGACGATCCAAGGGCAGGTAATAATGCATTATACATAGAAGAAGGCTGCATTTGTGGTTTCAGATATAAGTTGAGAAGAGTGAGTACCAGCCAGACTTTGACCACGATGGACTCCTATATAATTACAAGAAATAATTCTGGAACTATTACTCTTACACTCCCACATGGGTGCAAAGATGGACAGGTCTTTTTTATGAAATCAGACCGCTTTACTTCTGGAAATTATATAATAGCGGCAGAAGGTGGATACGGAACACAAATTTATTGGTCTGGTAACGACGGGACGCAATTAACCATTAAAGACGCAAAAGAATATAAAGCAGTATATGACGCCTTTTATAATAGGTGGGGATTATCTATATCGGCATATTAACAAACTAAATAAATATAACAATGAAGATTAATTTTAGAGATTTCAAGACAATGGATATTGAAGGCAAAGAACAAGTGCTGGACATATCAAAAGAATTAGGTAATACTATTTATCGTGAAACGATGGATATCGGAGAACTTGAACTCGCCCGAAAGATTTACCTTGAGGGAAAACTTGAACTATCTGAAGGAGAAGTGGAAATCGTGAAAACGTTCATGGAAAGGTTCTTTAAAGGCTTCATCAAAGAGGGATTTTACAAGATTATCAATCCTAAAAAATAAAGATTATGACAAATTTGATTACAGAAACAAAAGTTGAAACGACCGTTACCGGTTCTTATGAAACTGAGACGGCCAAGTATGAAATTGAGTACAGATACGTGGGTAAAAAACTGACTGCCTGCGGCTGTACTATCAAAGACAAGCAAGGACAATATCTTGGAAATATGGCTTACGGTAATGATGCATCGGCCAATGTAAATGACGGCAGTACCTTGTTTGCTCACGTAGCAGTTTTCAATCAGTTGGTTACCGAAATTAAAACGAAAGTGGAAGGTACCACAGAAAGCGAGGAGGGCAAATAATGAAGATGTTATTTATATCGTATCTCCTCACAGGAGAAACATCAAAAATAGCAATGTGGTTGCTTGTCTCTGCGGTTTTGGCTGTCATTATAAACGTATCAAGTATCTTTGACTTGGTTACCGGCATCAAGGCTAGTAAGCGATTAGGTAACTTTAAAACAACCTCATTCGGGCTTCGTCAGACTATAAGTAAGGACAGAGACTATATGATGTATTATTTCCTGATGTTTCTGATAGATTGCTGCCTTTCCTTTTTTGTTGACTTTCCGGTACTTTGTACTCTTTGTGCCATATCAGAGATAATCATAGAGGTTATATCTATCCGGGAGAACATGCATAAAGGACGGACTGAAACACATGATCCGATCGCCATGATGCAAAGCATCGCCACTGCTTACGGACAAGACAAAGCCGATAAGATTTTCAATATCATCAAACAACAGGAGGAAAAAGACAATGAGAATAACGGTTGACAGACTTTGGAAAAAAGAGACGTATACCATCGGAAAGATGGCCATTGATGGGAAATACTTCTGTAACACACTTGAAGATAAAGTCAGAGACCTTACAAAAGAATCCAAAGTTTTCGGCAGGACGGCCATTCCTGCCGGGACTTACCGGGTAACGATGACTTACTCTCCCAAGTTCAAGCGAGTAATGCCACTCGTTAACGGCGTTCCGCAGTTTGAAGCTATTCGTATTCATCCGGGTGATAAGGCTGAAGATACGGAAGGTTGTATTTTGGTTGGCGAAAATACCGTGATAGGCGGACTGACTAATTCACGCAAGTGGTCTGATGAACTGAATAAACGCATTAAAAATGCTTTGTCTGGTAAAGAAGACGTTTTGATAACCATTAAAGATTGATGATATGAAGCGAAAGCAGACGTATATGTACACCATCATTGTATTTATGATGTTATTGACTTCATGTCGATCGGTTAAGTATGTACCGGTTGAAAGCGTACGGACTGAAACAAAGTATATTGATAAACTTGTACAAAAGCATGATTCCATCTATTTGCACGATTCCATTTATTCGTACATCAAAGGTGATACCGTATTTTGGAATAAGTATCGGACGAAATACGTGAACAAGTACATTTTTGGCACAGATAGCATTTACTTAAACAAAACGGATTCTATCCATGTTCCTTATCCGGTAGAGAAACAGCTCACCAAGTGGCAAAAAGTAGAAATAAATACCGGCAAAATCACAATAATCGCATTGATTGTGTTGGTTATTTCATCGGGAGTTTATATATTAGTGAAATATAAAGTGAAGAAGTAAACCGAGAGGTTGAAGAGATAATTTTAGATTGAGAGAAGGAAGTTCTGGAATTTTTCTAGGGCTTCCTTCGTTTTTAATATAAAAATGTTGTATTTTCGCAGAAAATATATTATAAAAGATGCATAAGCCAACAGTAATTGATCTATTCTCTGGGTGTGGAGGGCTGTCTTTAGGGCTATACGAAGCTGGATGGCAGGGATTATTCGCTATTGAAAAGAATGCTTTTGCATTTGATACATTAAAATTTAACCTTATAGACAATAAAAAGCACTTTAATTGGCCTGAATGGTTACCACAAACTCCACACGACATTGACGAAGTTTTAAAGAAATACAAAAAACAATTAAAAGCATTACGAGGTTTTGTTGATTTAGTGGCAGGGGGGCCACCTTGTCAAGGCTTTTCAATGGCAGGAAAGCGGGTTGAAGAAGACGTAAGAAATAAGCTCGTATTCTCATATATTGAGTTTATAAAGTTAGTAAAGCCCAAAATGATTCTTTTTGAAAACGTGAAAGGATTTACATATGCTTTCAATACAAAAGAGAACAATAACCGCATCCCATACTCTCAGATTGTAGCAGATAAATTAAAGGAACTCGGGTACAACGTAAAACCACATATTATAGACTTTTCAAAATATGGCATTCCACAAAGACGAAAACGTTTTATTCTTGTTGGAATCAACAAAAAACTAGGAGATGCAGAGCAATTTGAAAAAATGCTTAACCATCATAAAAAAGATTTTCTAACAAAAAAGGATATTAGTGAACATGTTTCATTAAAAGATGCCATTTCAGATTTGTTAAAGGTAAACGGAATGGTCCCTTCTCCAGACAGGAAGGGATTTATGTCTGGAAAGTATGGAGCATCTCAATCCAAATATCAAAGATTGCTTCGTGGTGATTATGCCCAAAATAATATGATACCAGATAGTCATAGTTTCGCAAAACATACTCAATCAAAATTAGAATGCTATCAAAATTTGCTTGTGAATTATCCTCTTCGAGGAAAAAGAATTGATGGAAAAATAAGAGAAGCGTGGAATATTAAACAAAGAGGAATAATCATTTTGGATCCAGATACCATTTCTCCAACGATAACTGGACATCCTGAAGACTATTTGCATTATTGCGAACCGCGAATTATGACTGTAAGAGAGTGTGCTCGTATCCAATCTTTTCCCGATTGGTATGAAATTAAGAAAAAATACACTACAGGGGGAAAAATGCGTAAAGTAGAAGTTCCGCGGTATACCCAAATTGGAAATGCCATACCTCCTTTATTCGCTGAACAGGCCGGATTAGTACTTTTAAAAATGTTGGAAAATGGAACACATGAGATTTAAAATTAGTTCAGCCTTAAAAGATCTTATTGGAAAGGATTTAATTACTAATGATTATATCGCTATATTTGAATTAGTGAAAAATGCTTATGATGCTTATGCTAATAAAGTTGAAATTAAATTTGAAGACGATAAGATTATTATTGCAGATAATGGTAAAGGGATGACCTTTGAAGATGTTCGTGACAAATGGCTATTTCTTGGCTTTTCGGCAAAAAAAGATGGTAGTGAAGATGACTATATGAAGCATCAATCATATAGGGATAATATAAAACGGCATTATGCAGGTGCAAAGGGAATAGGCCGTTTTTCATGTGATCGTCTAGGTAAGCATTTATTGCTTTCGACTAAATCAGCGGACTCTGAGTTCGTAGAACAGATCTACGTTGATTGGAGTCAATTTGAAAAAGATCAGCACACTGAGTTTGAACAGATTAATGTTGATTATACAAAGGCGAAAGAATATATTTCTTTCCCTAAAAATAAAATTACAGGAACCATATTAGAAATAGGCTCATTAGGAGATTATTGGGATAGAACAAAGATTTTAGAATTAAAACGATCTTTGGAGAAATTAATTAACCCTTTATCTGAAACGAATGACTTTGGTATTGAAATTATTTGCGAACGTGAATCAGAAAAGGACAAAAAAATAATTTCAGAGGGGGGATATGATCGTGATATTGTTAATGGAATACTGAAAAATAGCATTGCAAAAATTCTAGAGATCAAAACGACTCAAATAGAAGTTGAACTATCAGGTAATAACATTCAATCCAAAATTATAGATAGAGGAGTTGATATTTATAAGATACGTGAAGAAAATATCAATTTTCCGGAATTGAAAGACGTCAAGATTAGCTTATACTATCTTAATAGATCTGCTAAGATGAATTTTACGAAATTGATGGGTATTCAACCTGTCAATTATGGCTCTATATTTTTATTTAGAAATGGATTCCGTATTATGCCATTTGGAGCTCCCGGAGATGACAGCTGGAAATTAGACTATAGATCACAACAAGGAACTCGCCGTAACATAGGGACACGAGATCTATTTGGGCGCGTCGACATAGTTACCGATAACGTAGACGACCTAAAAGAGGTTTCCAGCAGAGATGGAGGATTTATAGAAACAAATGTTTCTAGACAATTAATGAAATTTTTCACTGTAGCTCACCGTAGATTGGAAAGGTATGTAAGTGGTGTTTTATGGGGAGAGGCATTTCTTCGGAAAGAATATTTTCGTCACCAAAATATTGCAGAACAAGAGCGTAAAAAATTATTGGAAGCAGAAAGTGAAAATGAAACTCCTGAATATATATTTAATTCTAGTATTGGCAGTAAAATTGATTTTGTTCAACTCATTAAGACCTTAACCAGAGATTCAAATGTTGAAATATTATATTATAACGAAGATTTAGCCAATATATTATCTGACCCAGAAACTTCAGAGAACATCAAGCCACAGTTTATTTCTGACTTAGAAAAAATAGCAGCAGATTTAAATGACAGTAACTTGCTCTTTAATATAGATGAAGCCAAACGTCGTATTTTAGAACTTCAAAGAGATAAGGAATTAGCCGAACAGAGAGCTAAAGAAGAAGAGACTAAAAGAATTGAAGCGGAAGAAAAAGCCAGACTTGCAGAATTGTCCAGAATTGAGGCAGAGCATAGAAGACAAGAGGAGGAAGAACAAAAAAAGCTAGCACAAATACGTGCTAAAGAAGCAGAATTAGGAAGACGTGAAGAAGAAGTCAAAAGAAAAGAAGCAGAACAAAAACGATTAGAGGAAGAGAAAAAAAGGGAAAAAGCGGAAGAAGAAAAAAAACGCGCTGAGAGTGAACGAGATATTGAGAAATCAAAAAATAGATACCTTATTTCAACTCGTCATATTACTCCAGAGGTTGAAGGTCTAATACACACGATTAAAATATCTTCTAACTCACTTTCTACCTCTGTAAGAAACATAAATAGTGAGCTAAAGGATTTCCCTAAATCAACTGCTTTTCAAAAAGATTTAGATTATATGCTCTTTCATGTTCAAAGAATTAATAAATTAAGTGAGCTTCTTACAAAAGCTGATATTAATATTTTGGGAGAATATACGAAAGTTGATATATCTGAATACGTACAAGAATATTTGACAAACTATAGGGATGCAAATACAATAGAAGATATTTCTTTCAAATCGAACGCCCCTGGCCCTTTAATAAAGAAAACATCACTACTTGACATCTCTGTTATTTTGGATAATTTAGTTAGTAATTCTTTTAAGGCTAATTCAAAAAAAATACATGTCGAATTTAGTAAGAATGAGAATCAAATCATTATCGATTTTTCCGACGATGGTATTGGACTTGACTTACAAAAATTTTCTACCGAAGATATCTTTGAAGAAGGAATCACAAATAGAAGAGGAGGATCAGGAATAGGGTTAAGCACTATACGATATAAGATGAAAGAGATTTTAAACGGTGATATTTCATTTCTTGGAAATGGATTATTCTATAAACATGGTGCAACTTTTAGATTAACATTCAAATGACGGAAAAAAATTGTATCATTATAGATGATGTAGATCAACAATATGAATTTGAATCTAATGTGAAAAGACCTTTAAGAAAAGAAGGATTTGATGTCCATGTCATACATATTAGAACGAGCTCCCCTGAAGTTTTAAACGACAACGAAGACATAGATATAGATAAATTAAGATCAAAAATAGAAGAAGCTTGTAAAAACAAAGCTATTGATGCCATTGCTACAGATTTTGGTTTATCTGATGATAATATTGATGGTATAACTGTTGTTGAGGAAATTCGTAGGGTAAGACCTAATGTCCCTATCATTTTATATTCTGGTACACTAGATAAGGTTATCAGAAGAATATTAGGTGATTATCCCCAAAAAAATGAGAGAGATTTAATATCAGAAATAAAAAAATTAATAAAATACAACATCAACGATTTTGTTGACAGAAATGATTATGCAAATGCTCTCAAAGCTTTATTAAAAGATAAAAAAGTACAAACCACATCATTGTTAGTTCAAAAAATAAGAGAATACGGAGATTTAACTTTTAAATCTTGCTATGAACCCTTTAAAGGAAAAACGTTAAACGATATTGCGGATGAAATAGATAGACAAAGTTCACAAGGACGTGACTTCCAAGGAGAGATTATGGAGCAAGTCATAGCATATATGATAAAGATAAATGAAAGTGATGAGTAAACAAATTATTTGTATATATCCATATGATTTAACTACCAATTTTTTAGAACCAATTTATAATATATTAAAAACTCAAAGTAATTTTATTGATTATAGAATTGATACGACAGAAGGTCCGGAAGTAAATCAAATGAAAGAAAAGATATTAAAATTAAATCCAGAGAATTGCATCCTTTTCTTTTTGGGACATGGCTGTAGTAATTGTTTATATGGTTCTCCCAAAAATGGGGAATTTATACCATTACTAACATTGCAAGATCTGAGTTTATTTTGTAATTATTCGGGTTTTATCTTAGCTTGTAGATCAAATGAATTTTTAAACAATCACATTTGCTCATATATAGCCTTTGGTAATATGCCTACAGAGACTTCAGAAATTATAGCAGAAAGAGACTTTGATCTAAATTATTGTAAAGGGATAGATGATATTTCAATAGAAATATATAAAACAAGCATCGTTGATATTATATCTCAAACAATTAGAGATTGTGGAGCAGAGTCTCTGAAAAACATTTATAGGATAATGATATTATTTACCAATAAGAGAATTACCGAAATATTAATCAATAAAGGGCATAATTATAGGAGAATTGCAGATTTATTATGTGAATGGAAAAAGGATATAGAATACCATGATAGTAAACAATAACCTATAAATATATTACAACAAATTTTCGACGCCATCGTAAACAAACTATAGCCACTAGGTGTTGTGAAATTCTGACATAGACGCTGGTTTAATTGAATACTTTACCACAATATCAAAAGAGGGACATCGCACGTCGATTGTTCCTCTTCTTACTTTTATGTTTAACCACTAACATAAATATTTTTCATGAATCATCATATTGAATGTATAATATATTTTTATAAATCTTTTTTTTACATAAAAAACGGTAATTAGCGAAACAACATTATTCATATTGTCAATATATTTGCATCAATTTTAATTACTATTTATTATGAATAACGAACCTGAACCTAATGACGCTGAAGAATTGTATAAAAGAGGTAATTCTTATTATTCCCAGGAGAAGTATAAAGATGCTATCGATGATTTCAGCAAGGCAATAGAGAAAAAACCATCTTTTGTAGAGGCATATTATAAAAGAGGTAAATCCTATGATGCACTAAAGATGTATAAAGAGGCTATAAGTGATTACACCAAAGCTATAGAGAAAAAGCCTAAATTTGTAAAAGCATATTATGCTAGAGGTAAATCCTATAATGCCCTAGAGATGTATGAAGAGGCCGTAGCTGATTTCAGCAGGGCAATAGAGCTAAAACCGTATTTTGCAGAGGTATATTGTAATAGAGGTAACTCTTATGATGCCCTAGAGAAGTATAAAGATGCTATCGATGATTTCAGTAAGGCAATAAAGCTAAAACCAAATTTTGCAGAGGCATATTGTAATAGAGGCAACTCCTATGATACCCTAGAGATGTATGAAAAGGCAATAGCTGATTTCAGCAAGGCAATAGAGCTAAAACCATTTTTTGCAGAGGCATATTGTAATAGAGGTAACTCCTATGATGCTCTAGAGATGTATAAAGAAGCGATAAGTGATTACAGCAAGGCCATAAAGCTAAAATCTGATTTTGTAGAGGCATATTATTATAGAGGAAACTCCTATGACACTATAGAGAAGTATAAAGAGGCTATAAGTGATTACAGCAAGGTCATAAATTCAAAACAGGATTTCGCAGAAGTATATTATAATAGAGGGAACTCCTATAATACCCTAGAGATGTATAAAGAAGCGATAAGTGATTATAGCAAAGCAATAGATTCAAAAAAGGATTTCGCGGCTGCTTATTTGAGTAAAGGAGATGTTTATTTTAATCAGGGACAATACCGAAATGCTATCAAAAGCTATGAAGGAATTATTAATCATTGCAAAGAAGATAGTTCTTATGATAAATATAAACTTACGGCACTTTTTTATATAGGCATTGCTTTTTCACAAATAAAAGAATACGAAGAATGCAACAATCATTTACTTACATATTTAGAATCAGACGAAACAATATCATCAACTAATAAAGAGTTTACATTTCAGATAATCGGTGAAAATTATATTCACATGAATGAAAATAAAAAAGGAATTGAATACCTTAATCTAGCACAAATTGATCCTATTGAAACTTTAGCATGTTACAATGATATAGAACAAATGCAAGATGTTACTTCTTCACTCATTGATAAGAATCCCAATTGCCGATTTAATAGAATTATAGCTCCGATAAAGGATAATGAAGAATTAGTTAATTCCTATAGACAAATATATTTATCTATATTAAAAATAATTTATTCCTTACTTTTAAAAGACGATAAAGAATATTCCTTTGCACATTATACAACTCGGAAGATAGCGTCTCTATTAATTCTTGACAAATCATCATTTTGCCTTAGTTCTGCCTTAACAACGAATGACCCTACAGAAGGGGAAATCTTAATGAAATATTTGAATATTAATACTCTCGAGGCGGATCCTGACATTAACAGATCAAAAGACATACATGACTTTCAAGCTTTTATAGGTTGTTTTAGCTTTAATGAAAAAAGTTTAAACCAATTTCGATTGTATGGAAAAGAGAATTCAGAAGAAGCCACAGGAGTTAGTATCGTATTAAATCATAATTTTTTTAATCAAAATATGTGTTTAGATATCCTACCGGAAAAACAAAAAAGAGATATACAGGAATGCAATGGAATAACGATAGATCATAAATATCCCATTTTTAGATGCCTTTACATAGATCCAGACAAAAAAGACATTGTCTCTTTAGGACATTCCGATGATAATGAGATAAATAAAAAACTAGAAGACATAAAAAAAATTTCAGGTGACATAAACGACATGCTAAGTAATTTACAAAATAAAGATAAAGACATTATTGAAAATCTATTCCTCACCCTAAGGTATTTAGTAAAACATGCAGCCTTTAAAGAAGAGCAAGAATGTAGAATGATTTGCATAAAAGACATGGATGAAGATGCAAAAAAAGAGAAAGAAGAAAGAGAAATTCTTTTTACTTCAGATTATTCTCGAATGCATATGAACTATCAAAAAATAGATAAGACCTGCCTAGAAAAAGTAATTTTTGGACCTAAAGCTAAAGGATTCGAAATTTTTAAAAAAGCTCTAAAGCATGAACATATAGATTGCGAATGCGAAAAGTCGGGCCTCCCATTTGCATAAAATACAAATTCTCACCCCTTTCCTATATAATAATTCGAACAAAAATATCATACAACAGAAGTTCGACGACATCGTAAATAAAATTGATATTGTGAAATTCTCGCATATATAAAAGTTTAATTGAACACTTTACCACAGTTTGAGAAGAGGAACATCATACGCCGTTGTTCCTCTTTTTAATTTTGTACTAGCAACAAGGGCTACTAATTTTTGCATTTGTAAAAAATATAGTTGAAAAAATGCCATTTTGCATATTTGTTTATATATTTGTATCAATTTAAAATTAATATTATGAATGACAAAGAAATAGACAAAGATGCTCTAAATAGAGAACGTGACCGATTATACAAGTGCCGTGATTTGGAAATATCTAATTTGTGGCAACGTTCAATATTTCTCTCTGCGTTTTTAATCTTATGCTTTACAGGGTATGCCTATATACTCATGAATATAGTTGATGCGTATTGGGGCAATAATAATATGTCCCAAATACAAGGGTCCTTTAATTTTGTATACAATAACTTTCCTCCTCCAAATTATAATAAGCTATTTTATCTAAACATGATAGCTGTATTTTTAGGAGCTATCAGCTCTTTTTTTTCTACTTTGTGGATAATGATGGCAAAAGGTTCCAAGGCATGGTACGAAGTATATGAAACAGCCATTGGTTATTTTGAAGAAGAACATCGAGAGGCTCTCGGATTACCAGCGGAGAATGTCATGGGAAAAATGGGAATTCCGAAATATTTATTGAACAATTGCTTATTCAGTGATAACGCAGGAGCTTATTCCCCTTCCAAAATAAATATAATAATAGGGCAAGCATGTTTAATTATATGGGCATCGATAACAATACTTCACTTGATATTATTAATATGTTTTAAATCTAGCTTCTTCTGGATTTTTTTAATTATTGTTATTGTTATTGTTGCTCCTATTTTGACTTTCTTATTTAGGAACAAATTAAAAGAATTAGGTAGAAGCGGACAATTACACAAAATTTGCAATACAAATGGTCATGTTCTAAAAGAGTAACTTAAAAAAACATTCATCGAAGATTTAAACATCAAAGAATGCTTCTGCACTTATCAGTTAACCGGGATGGCTCTAATTGAAGCATCTCATATGGCGTCAAAATAAATGGGCATCATGATGCCATGAATGATGCCAATATGTGTGGAGATATATTCGTCCACATCTGCAATGGTGACAAACTGTACGAATCGTTATTTAAGGTGAGAAAAGGTGGGAAAAAAGAATCGGACCAGGAAAGTGTAGATAAAGCAGAATGCTCTGATTGCAATATTTTTTGCGCCAAAACGGTTGTCGTCACTGGTGTATTCGGATGCCTAAATAGAGATGATATTGAAGATGTCATAACTTCCAAAAGCGGCCTGATTAGACATCCTATATCTGGTAAGACCGAAATAGTAGTAATGGGTAGAGATGCTGTTGATCTTTTTGGTAATCTCGCATTTTTTATTTGTTATATAATGTTCTAGTTGAATATAAATTTTAATACATTTATTAAAACACAAGCCCTTTTATTATAGAAAATATGTATTTTTGCAAAAAGACAGGAGATTTTTTGTACTCCTATTAATAATATATTGATTTTTGTTATCTAAAAATTACTTTTATTGGTCTAAACACCTTAAATCGATCGTATATAAATTTATAAACAGTTATTATTTTAAACAATATGGATGCGAATATAGAAAACAAAAAAATTGGCAACAGAAAAATAGTTATTGAATTACGTTTTGAACCAACATTCTCCATTATTGATAAACGCGGGCAAATAATAGATAAGCTAAGAACCCTTGATTGCTATAAAGAGAAATTTGGAGAGATGAATAGTACTCGATTAGTTGTGGGCAATGCTATTGCAGAAGAAGATTGCTCTTCAACATTTGCTGTATTCCACAATCGTATTAGTTATATATCTAGAAAGATAGATAGCCTTGATAGTTATTTTTCTCAATTTGAGAAATCATATAAAGTAATTTTAGATACAATTGGAGAACTAAATATTCTTAGAATAGGATGTAGAATACTTGGAACATATAAGATTGAAAATCAAGATTTTAATGAAATATTAAAAACGTTTTTAAGTGCATTTCCTTCTGATTTTTTGTACAATAATTTTGAAGCTAAAGATTTTTGTTTTCAATTGGTACACGATAAAGGGATGTATAGAATCGGACCTGTGAATAGGAATGATAATTTTCTGGTAAGTGAATTTGATTATAAAGAACATAATGAACATATTGGATTTGCAATAGATACAGATAATTATATTACAAATAAAATCGAATCTATTAATAGTCAAAGTTTAATAAAAGATGTCTTTATGTACTCTCTTACTGTCGAGAAGAATATCTATAATAAAATCCTGAATTTGTTTTGATTATGTCTGGAAATAAATCAAAAAAAGATAAACATAAGTCTCCAATTAGTAAACAGCAGCAGCGAAGACCGAGTGATTATAATATTGAATCTTTTAATCAATATCTAAATCATTTTTCTGATCATGCACCGGCAGCACAAAAGGTACAGCAGGAGACCTTATCTTCAGTAGTAAAATCCAAGCCTTCAAATGGATTAGATACTGGGGCTTCTTCTCATGATAATGAAACTTTAACTGATAGATCTGACTATCTTCATTTGGATGAAAAAATTGATGGGCAAACGCAACGAATTATTGATACCGAAAGAAATCTTTCTGAGAAAATTGAATCTGTAAAAGAATCTGTATTATCAGGTGATAGAGATGTTAGAAAAGATCTTGAGGATAAAATAGCAGAAGCTAAAGCTGAGAATAAAAATCATATAAATACAATATTAACTTTTTCCGGTATTATATTTACTGTTTTATCAATTATTGTGGGACTAGTAGCAACATGTGAAACGCATACTATATATAACAATATAGATGAGAATAATAAAACGATTAAAGAAAACAGGGATAGAATAGAAAAAATAGAAAAGAATTTAATTAAGATACAAGATCATATTGATGCCACAAAAGATTCTTTATAAAAAATATAATTTTATAGTAAAGAGAGTTCAATACTACAATTTTATTGGGATATTTGAGACTAAAATTATTTTTGCAGTAGATAAAAGGATGTTGATATAAAACTCTTAAAATTTCAAAAAAATGAAATATTATGAAAAAATATTACTAGCTTAGCTGTCAATTATGAATTTTCACTAACTAAAGTTAGATAAGAAAATGTTAACAATACTATAACACAACAACTAAATCTATTTTCCAAATGAGAATTTTACATATAACAGACTTTCATTATACGAAAGAAAGTACATTAGAGGTTAAAGTAGTTAATTCTATAATCGATACTATCATAAAGGAAAAAATAAAAATTGATTTCGTATTTTTCACAGGAGATTTAGTTCAAGCAGGCAATAGTGTCGAAATATTTCAATACGCTTGCGATGCTCTGTTTAATAAAATATCAGATAAACTAAATATTTCAAAAGAGTCAATCATCTTTTGTCCAGGGAACCATGACATAAACAGAGAAAAAATTCATTCTGCAGCAAAATCATATTTTGATACACAAATTACATCAAATGAAAAATTGAATGATTTTTATAAAAATAAGACTGATTCAATGTTTATTGATAGTTTTAAACCTTCAGAAAATTATCAATCATTTCTGAAATCGTATCATGAAGACAATGCAATAAATATACATAAAGACCTCTATTCTATTTATTATAGAACTAACAATGAGGATGGTCAGAAAATAGGAATTGTTTGCCTAAACTCTGCATGGGTATCAAGTATAGACAAGACGACAGATAAGACAGATAAGACAAATGATGATAAGGGTAATCTTCTTATTCCAACATCGGCCCTTAATGACATTAAAACTTATATGTCAGGTGTTAGTAAAAAAATAGTACTAATACACCATCCTTTGTATTTTTTAAAAGAATTCAATTTTTACGAAGTGGAAAACTTTATACATAATGAATTCGATCTAATGTTTTCAGGGCATGTTCACAAAATGTCATCAATTTCAAGTCATAGTGGAACAAATGGTATCTTTGAACACGTCGCTAAAGCTTCCCTTTCTAGCGTAGGAAATCTAGGTTGCTCCCTAATAGAATTAGATGATGTTGAAGAAAATTTAATACGGGTAAAAGAGATTACATATATTGAAGATGATAATTTATGCCATATCGGGGCAGAAATTAGGCATACGATACCTTGTGGAATAGAAAAAGCAAAAAAAATAGCTTTTCGACGTAAAATTTTTGAAAAAATTAGCTTAGAAAAAGAGAATGCAAATAAATTACTTTTATTAAAAGGAGATGAAGAAAAAAAGGATTTTTTGTCTCTTTATAACCACCCAGTACTAAAAAACAATTCAGAAGATAGTGCTATTAGAGTAAATTCAAGCTTAATTACTATAGAAGATTTAGCTTCTGGTAATAATTATATCATTTTGGGAAAAGATAAATGTGGAAAAACGACATTACTAAAACGCATTCAATTATATTGTCTTATCAATTATTCCAAATTATGCAAGATTCCCTTTTATATCGACGCCAAAGAATACGAATCTAAAATAGATTCAAATTTTGATTTAAGTCAAAATATAAGGGAATATTATGGCATTAACAAAGAAAAAGTTAAAGAAATTTTGGAAAATTCCGATTTTATCTTATTGATAGATAATTATATTCCTATCTTAGGATTTGCAGTTTATTTAAATGATTTTTTATTAAAAAATCCACATGTTTCATACATTATATGCTCTGAAAATAATATTACTCGATCCGTTGATAAATTTCATGTAGGAGAAACCAAGTCTGAAAAATTATTTTTTCATGATTTAAGGAGGCAAGAAATTGTAACATATACAGAAAAGAGGTTAGCAATCAATCAATCAAAAGATGCTGTTCAAGATAAAATATTTCAACTTTGTAAACAATTAGAACTTCCATTAAATTATTGGACAGTTTCTTTGCTCATATTGATTTATAATAAATCTTCTAACAATTATTTTAGAAATCTTTTTTCGATATTAGATGTATGCGTTGATGAAATATTCGAAAAGAAACAACTTTTAATAGCTCAGAGTCGAATTAGTTTCGAACAATTAAAAACAATATGTGCAGAATTAGCCAAATATTTATTTATCGAACATGAATCAACTGTATATAGTGCTTCTTATTCAGATATCCTATCTTTCATTAATAAAATAACTATTGAAAATGATAGAATATCCACTAATGCTACTGATATATTCAACTATTTTATGGCTTGCGGAATATTAAAACAAAAAAGTGATATTGACTTGTATGTGTTTAGGCTAAATGGCTTTTTCGAATATTTTTTAGCATATCAGATGACAAAAGACTCAGAATTTACGAACGAAATTTTAAGTGATTCCTCAAAATATTTAGGTTTCAAAAATGAATTAGAAATTTATAGTGGTTTCAAACGTGATGATTTCAATTTCTTAAAAAAGATATACCATATTACACAGAAAAAAGTAGATCCAATTTTTAGCATATATGCTAAAAATAAAGACATTGAATTATCTAATAATATAAAAACTTCAAGTCAAATAGAAGATTTTTGTAAACAGATATCCATACAAAAAGCACTGTCTGCAAATGAAAAAGCAGAATTAGAAGATTCTATCGATGAATTAAAGATTAATTCCGATGTGCATTTAGTAGAAAAATTTAGTCCTACCGAGATGAATCCCGAGATCTTAGAAAGATACATATCAATATTATCGCGAATATTTAGGAACTCAGATGAAATACGAACCTATAAAGATGAACTAGTAGATATCTTTAATGAAATAATAGATTATTATTGTGATTTTGGGTTTTATATTGTAGACAATTTCTCTATGTTAGCTACGAATAAACTTAAAAAAGCTCCTGAGACTATTGGAGACTCTCAGGAATTTGAATTGTTGCGTTTTATGTCTAATTTCACTCCTTTAATAGCCCAAACATTTTTATATGATGGAATTGGTCATTATAATATGGAACGGATGATAAAAAATAAAATTACAGAATTAGAAATTGATGTAAATAATAATCAATATAAACTATTCATGTTGTATTTCTTGTTGCTGGACATAGATATAAAAACGAATAAAGATTATATACAAATCGCAATTTCAAATATAAAAATACCAATTCTTAAGTATCTGATAATAATAAAATTAAATTATTATTTAGCCTTTAAAGCTACCAGTGATAAAACATTACAAAATGAACTTGAAAATAAAATCAAGCAAGCCCAATTTAACGTTAATAATAGATTAGATCCAAAAGGTATACAAAAAGGAATATATAAAATTAAAAAGCAATCTCAAATTAATAAAAACAAGATATAAAATATTTTTCAGAATATATCAATCAATATTATTGTAACCTCAAGACATTTCAACTTCTATAGTAAGTTCATAAATATATGGATTTTTACTCCTTTTATCTCTAGTAATCTAATATAAGAGCTACAGTTATTATTGAAACTTGTAATCCTAATGCATTTTATCAGCAGCTTTTCATGGATAATCTAATACAATATTTCGACTACTCCTTTTTATCATTATATACGGCTTTGTATTTATATATTCGACAATATAAGATGTTTAAATAGTCATTTCAGCAACAGTAAATATCCCTAAGTGATTTACTTTTGCGAATATGAATATAGATATAAGCATATTAAAAGAGAATATTTTCCCTGCAGTATACCAAATAACCGGGTATAGCGGAAAAATTGGAAAAGATATAGATAACCTATCTACAACAGAAGATGATAAGAATATCCTTTCTCTATATATGGATGAAGCCATCACTAATCTATCTGATATAATTTCCAGAAAGAGTTTTTTAAAATCGGAAGACGATACGGCCATTGTCATAACTTTTAATATGCCGGCAAACTGGAATATCAATGTACAAACATCTCTATCCAAAAACTTAACCCAATACATAATAAACTATATTTGTTATAAATGGTCTGTCATGACAAAGCAAGAAACCATTAAGTCCTATAGCGATACACTAGAAAGCATCGTTCTTAAAATCAGACAAAATTTATCCGAACGTAATAAGCCATAATCATGGAAGGAAGCAAAAAAATAACGATTGAAATCCTACAGAATGATATAATGAAGGGAGTGAAAAACAATTCCTATTATGTAGGAGAAGCCAGAAAGGACCAACAAGGAATGTTAGAAACGGCATCTAGGTTACAAGCATCTGATGACAACGATGATATTCTTATCAAATTCATTAAATCGGCAGCTTCAAAATTATGTAATCTACTTACAAAAACGATGGGTGATTCTAGTTACGTGTTGACAAGCGCAGACCCATTAAAGTTTATTTTTACCAGTAATGCTGTCGCCAATTTTATGGATTCACAAAAAGGAGCCTTGACTGTTCTCATGCAAGATTATATAGAGAATACTTGTCTTATGGATTGGATGGCCACCAATAAACCGGACGAAGCCAAATGGTTCTTTGATAAAATTGCCTCAATAAGCAACGATATAAGAATCATTTCTTCCCATAGAAGTAAGCCTTCATTATCATGACAAATATTCTCAGCTTCGAAATAAACCTTTTACAAATACTTGAAAAGGTTAACCTCAGAGCATATTACATTATTGAATATGCCAAGAGAAAAGACATCGATTTAGATATAGTCGCTTCCTCTACAGATAACTATGATGAACTGAGAATATATCTAAATACGGCATTAGACAACGCTAAAAACATTATATCTACAAGATCAAGAGATATGGTTGCGACATTAGATACAAGTAATGATATAGCGACTTATACGATAACCCCATACATGCCGAAAAACAGGGCCGAAGAGAATGCGAAATCAATAAAGTTAGCTATCGAAGATTATTTAGTCGCTTATGTGTTATATAAATGGCTCAATAACTATAACTCAAATATCGCCGGCCCTCAATTAGAAGAATCAGAAAACTGCAAAGGGAGAATCATCAATTATATTTCTCTTGCATCCGGGCACATCAGGCGAAGAGCGACCGACTTAGGAGGAATTTAGGGGAGAACTTCTCCCCTCTTTTTATCTTAGCCTATTTGTAAACGACTCGTCTACCATGCACTCTATATAATTTATAGCAACATCCGTCCGGACGCCACCAATTAAACAAACCATAAAAAACTTATAAGGTTTTGATTTATTCATCTTGGTAATAAGGTCCCTTATATCAACCATCTTTTCTTTACCGGCAATTAAATTGAAATGTTCGGCATCATTTGAACCTAAAATGTAAAAGCCGACATCTGAAAAAATGGTCAAGTCCTCGCCTCGCAATTTGACCGATTCCCCCCTTAAATACAAATCAGAAAGCGACCGTTTAACAATAGCCCTTAAAGCACTTTGAACAATTCTTTTCAATGTCATTGTTCCCATCTTAATAGGTCTCGTCACCAATGCCACCGTGGAAACACTCCGATGCGAGTTGTCCATGTCATAGACATTGGTCGTAGTTATTCCGTTGTTTGTTACTTCTGAAAGAGCCAAAATATCGGGATAGGTATTTACAAATGATCTGATACTGATAGGGATCTTGAACCATGATTGCGAAGTGAGGGAATAAACATAACTGTATGGATAAAAACAATTGGAAACGATCACCTCTCTTTCTTTTGAATTATACCCTATTTCGGCACCGACAATATAATCCTTGAACTCGGCAGCCGAAATACAAGCACCAAATTTAGCGACATCAAGTATCTTCTTTATAATAGGCGAAGAATCTGAGCATGAAGGAAGAAAACCATTTATTCCCGTTGAGATACATTCAACGTCAGACCCGCTCACAACCATTAAACCTTGTATCGTAGCAAACGCGACCACCTGATCCAATCCTTTTATGGACTTTCCACTTGTACAAACATGCCGGCTCATTGGCCTAGAAGTAGCATAAACGACATCCGTACCCACTGTCATCGCATAAATACCATCTTCACAAAAGACAAATAACGGATGCTCGCCAAACTGCCCCTGGCTTAACGCCGTGGTATTTGAACACATTCCAACAACAGGTTGCGTTGAAGGTTGATATGTCGTTTTAGACGGAAATATAAAAGGGTTGTTAAGCTCAGAGACCTTAATTACATTTTGACGATACAAAATAGTATTTTGTTCTACAATATCATCCACGCCACTTCCCCATTTTGATATATCATCTTCGCTAAGGTCAGGATAAGAATACTGCTCCTCGTTGCGCCCCCCGGTGATAGTAATAGTTGTAGTATTTAAAAACACGGCAATATTCAAATACTTATGCTTTGATAAGGCAAAATCTTTCCTCTTACCATTTACACAAATAGTCATTTTATAAGCCCTATTATCAGGATATGACAATAGGGGAGTAATCATATTTGGAATATCCGGTACTAGCTGCTTAACAATAACTAATCCCTTATCCGTATTGATATATGTCGACACAGAACCTGCATATGTTGTAGTTGATGCACCAAGCGGAGAGAGGTAGTTACTCCCCCACCCTTTTGAGTAAAGATTCTTAATACTTCCTAGATGAAGTCTTGAATTATAAACGTAACTGTAGTCTGCAGAAATGTCAAGGGTCGAATACGAGTCTTCATCAAGCATTTGCTCCAAAGAAATAGAATCATTCCTAACATCATCAATCCTATTAATTAAATTCCCATTTATATCATATTCGGCAATCTTATAAAATTGATGCTCCTCTTGAATATCCTTAATTAGTTTGTCTTTTTTCTCTTGATATTGATGGTATTTTAATCCGGTACCTGATATTATATCATTTCCCCTATAATTGGTATACTCTATATTATCTTTTAGTTCATTGCACATTATACTTCTTGATGCAAAAACATCAATACCAATAATCAGATCCTTCCAGCTTTCTAAATTCAAGTTAGAAAAACTAAGTGTCGGCATAAATCCCATTACCGCAAACTCGTAAATGCTTTTTGAATCTGCTGATGACTTTGGCTTGAACACCATTTTACCGATTGACATATTTACCGATTGAAAATAATCCAGATTTGCACTATATATATCTCCAAATTTAAAAGTTACATTTTCCGAACCTTTATTCCAAGCCATAAATGCAGGAGAAATATAGATATAATTGCCATCAAACATCCTAAGCCCGAATTTTATAAGTGTTATATCTACAAAATAGCCGTTTTTCTCCAATAGACTAATACACTCATTAAAAAAGCTATATCCGATATTATGAATATCTAAATCTGAATCTTCGCCCTTTAGCTGATAATAGTATTCGCTTTCCGTAACTACCATTTCAGTTTTAGTCTTCTGCCCTATCATTAATCTAGGAACAGGAGGTTTGCTACCGATATACTTATAAACGCCACCAATATGAAGACAGTATTCAATAATACCTTCCTTTACCACACAAACAATATTACCAATAAACTCAAGACGCTTAACATCCTTGATATCCGGTGAAAGAGTTGATATAAATTTGAAGCTATTATCGTATACATCCACACTTTCATCGGTATCTTTTATCATTAGATATTTGTCTGCAAGGCTGTGATAATATGCAGTCTTGTATCTATCAGATAAGCTAGCCTTTAAAATAGGATTTCCAACCGGTTGTAGGGAACCGTCCTTAAGTCTCATGTTGATGAGCTCCATACACTCACCATCCCGGCACATTTCATCATCGGTATTTCGGGTGATCCCACCGAATTGAATATTAACTTTTTGCATTTTTGTTGCTAAAATAAGAGTAATTTATAATGCCGTAGTAGCTAGAATAACAATACCTTTCAAATATGCCTTTTGCTTCAATTGTCAACAAGATTTGGTCTATTACGACATTATTTATACATGGTAATTTACTATATTTGCACTATCAAATCAAAATCGATATGGATCAATTACAGTTAATTCAGAGTAAAATATACGAGATACGTGGCCAGAAAGTGATGATTGACCGCGATTTGGCAGAAATGTATGGCGTTGAAACTAGAGTTTTAAATCAAGCCGTAAAACGTAACTTAGAGCGTTTTCCAAATGATTTCATGTTCCAATTGACTAACGAAGAAACTCAAAATTGGAAATCACAATTTGTGATGTCCAATTCTATAAAAATGGGTATAAGACGTAACCCTTACGCTTTTACTGAACTAGGTGTAGCGATGCTTAGCAGTGTCCTCAATTCTCAGATAGCCATACAAATAAACATGGGAATTATGCGTGCTTTTGTCGCCGTCCGTCAACTTGTTGCCAACCCTCCGATTGATAGGATCGCTGAATTACAAAGTGAGTTGAAAGAACTCAAAACCTATATCGAAGAAGTATTTGTAGATTATAATGACATTAACGAAGATACCCGAATGCAATTGGAGTTGATTAATCAGACATTGGCCGAATTGCAAACTCAAAAGAAACTACAAAACAAGCCTCGTAAACCAATAGGATTTAAATAAAATAGATTTCTTCTCCGTAACTTCAAATAATACTTGTAAGTATTATAATCACAAATATTATCGTAACCTTCAGAAAGGTAGCGGTCAAAGGAGCTTAGTTTCTTCATAATCGAAATGAACATCTTTACATGCATAATTTTTAATGAAAGTATTACGCTGTGATTCTAGATCAGACGTATAAATATCATCCTTTATGCGTTCACGTTTGCGCTCCCATATCAGTGTTACTTTTGTTATGTGATAAACACCCTTAGAAGTCTCTTTATTATTACTTTTTTCCATGTTTATTCCTCCAATAGCTTTGCCCATTTTCTAAATGCCTTATCAAAATTATCTAGATCCTCGAATAAATCTTTTCCGCGTTGTTTGCTATCAATCATCGACGTAAAATCGTTGAAGTATTTATCCATTGCCTTGACCATAGCCGAATGCTCCCTTTTCAATTCGCCTACCAAGCAACCATATTTTAATAGCAAGTCTTCTGTCTCTCCAAACAGATTTGAAGCTTCACAATGAAGAATATGCACAGCGGAAAGTAAAGTATTAATTCTTTTGTCTATCCCATCTTCCCTCATTCTTTCTAAAAGTTCTTTCTTCGGTTTCATAATTACATCACTTTTTAGGTTTTCCATTCTGTGGACATTCGTTTTTAAACATGTTCGGTAAAGAGCAGAGATAGAATGCCTCTCCATCAATAGTCTTGATGAAGAATTTGCAATTCATACAGATGTTTTTATTAATTTCTTTCATTTCAAGCAGCTTTTTAATCGTTTCAAAATATATGTTCCCGGCATGGTTATTCGGCCTTTGGACTTATAAACGTCATCAATCAGCTTTCTGAGTGTATCTCCAAAATCAGGATTGTTCTTCCATTGCATGATCGCGACATATTCATCAGTTCTCACTAGTGGCTTTAAGTCTTCTTTTATGCGAAATAGAACTTTGCTTTTGCAAATAATCTTTCCTTGTTTCTCCAAGTCCTGCATTTGTTTTATAACATCGACAATGGAATAACCGGAATGAGAATCCATCCAAGAAAACAACTCCCAAATGCGAGAACCGGATTCCCCTTCATTGGAAAGTCTTCTAAGTTCTTTTATGTCGTCATTGTTAGCACCGTACTTTTTGCAGTAAAGCGTTAATTTTTCCCCTAAAGAAGATTCTTTTTGAGCCTCCTCATCTTCCGACTTCTCGACGACGTCAGGAGGAGAAAGAGGAGGTATTTTACTTTTCTTTCCTTTACTTTGTGTACTTTTCACGGAGTTTATAGGCATTTCTTCGGAAGTTATCCCTTTTTCTTCCGAAGAAATAGGCTTTTGTTCGGAAGAAACGCTTTTTTTCTCTGAACAAATAAGAGAGTAGCATGAAAAGTTTATGACTCTTCTTGATAAGGAACAGATCTCTTTATAACGTTCTTGAATTCCCTTTGACGTCAAGACTTTATCCGAGTCGAAAAGCTCTTTAGAAAATAACCCTATTACCAAGCAGCATTTAATCACCTCGCGTATATAAACCTCTTCATAGCCCGTTTGTTCCGATACTATGAAAGGCAACTCTTCATCCCACCTCATGTAATACCCTTCTTTGTAGATATTACATAGCAGGAGAGCATATACTGTTATAGCTTTACCACCCTGGTACTTGATTAATTTTCTAATTTTCAAATCCTGAAAAAAGCAGATATCAAATGGGAAATAGTCCAAACCTATTTTTCGATTTCTACCCATGTTACACGTCTTTTAAATATTCAACTACTTCTCTTTGAAAATCATCGAATGACCGACAAATAATATACTTGCTCCCCATCCGCTCTATTTCGGCTTGCCATTTCTTCTGCGTATCAGATTGCTTTCCTTTCTGTGTTTTCATCTCCACACACAAAGCGCCGTAATGCCGGTTACTACGTAGAAGTATCAAATCGGAAACGCCCGCCGTTGCGCCCTCTTCTTTCAGTTTTGCCCCTGTTATGTCATCACGTCTACCACCGTTTGGGACAGCAAATAAGACATACTTCAACTTTGGATAGGCAAACCGAAACCAGCGTACACAAGCACATTGCAGCCGATGTTCATCATCAGATGGTTTCTTTCGAGAGATTGTTTGGCTTTTTAGCATTTCATCATATTTCATATTTTATGATTTAAAATAAAGAAGGTGAGCAGTTCGGCCCACCTTCATACATAACAATGAACTAGAAGCCTATACTTCAATAATTACAATGTCAGGTGCAATCTCTTTGATTTTATCCAACTGTTCATTAATAACTCTGTTCTTGTATTCTTCTATTGCTTCATTGGCACCGGCAGAAATGAGAGAAAGAGAAACATCTCTCCCATCGACATCAGCATAAATTTCAACTTCAATCTCTTCATTAGGGAAACCTTTGAATAAAGGGATATTGAGTTTGAATGATTTTGGCAAATTACTATCTACTACCTGAGAGTAATTATCCACCTTACTACCATTTTCCTCTTTACTCCTTTCAATATCCTGATTGACTTTAGCCTTGAAGTTTCTCAAAATGGACACAAGTTGCATATTCTGTGATTTGTCGGTAAAGAATGCCCGGTGCATCTTAATGAATTGAGAAAGTTTATTGGGCTCCCAAGCTCTTTCAGTATTAATGCCGAACTCTTTCATCTCTTTTGAAAGCGCAAGCATACCGGCAATACATGCTTGGTAGTAATTGGTTTCGTCAATAACCAACTTAAGATACATGTTATCCCTATCTACAGAAATATTGGCCGTCTTTTGTATAATACAGTCAATACGCTTTTCCAACCATCTGAAAGGAGAATCGATAGTTCCATCAATTGTTACTCTTTGAGGTTCTTTAGGATCCAATGTTATTGGGGCATCTCCCTCTCTTAACACAACTTCAATCGGTGTACCATTATAATCTTTAGGTACCACCACGTTCAATTTGTTTTCACTCATCTGTTCCAGTTTTACGATTAATATTAAAAATTGTCTTTTGCATCTCCTGTGGCATAATAGGCCGTGAATAGACAAGCTCTCCTAATGAATTGTAAAATGCAGCCATTTTTTCCTCATGATAGAGAATCTTAGCGCATTCTTCATTTTCAACATATTCAGAGCCTCTCTTAATGTTATCAAGAAGTTTCGATTTCGTTTTTGTAGGTTCTTTTAATCGTTCCTTAAAATCCTCAACAACTTCTTTTTTCTCAATCTCAATATCATTTATTTGGATTGAAACTTCAGCTAGCGATTCTTTTTTCTGTGCCAGCTCCTCAGGTGTAAAGCGATGAGTGTATCCGATTGGCTCCACAGCATCTGCATTGTCCTTTAAAAATTCCCACCTATCTTTTTCCGGCAGGTTTTGACCTAAAAATTTGTCCATTGTCTTTTTTGTTCATTAAAATGTTCTTAATTCTATTGATTTCACTTTTATATTATTCCCGAATCGAAATATCTTGGATTACTTCTTGGTATCATTCTTTGTAAGCTTATTGATCATTACCTTTAATTGCCTCGCTTTATCTATTTCCCTGGTAGTAACAGAGCGTTTACGAATTATCACAGAACAATCGTTTAGAAGCTTTAAGAGCTTACTTGTATCAGTTTTGCTTAAGTTAAGCATGACATTAGTTCATTAAAGTATCTTTCGTCCGTAGGAACTTCATCATCGCTACCTGTTATCTGACTAGCAATTGACTTCTTATCCATGATAAGCTGATATAAATTATCATCAATTGTATCTTCACCGATAGCGACATAAGAGTTAACAGCCTCTGTTTGGCCGATCCGATAAGCTCGGCACTCGCATTGGCTTAGATCAGCATAAGTCCAGGGCTGCTCAATGAAAAGTTCGTAAGAAGAAGCGGTAAGGGTAAGCCCAACTCCAGCTGCTTTAATAGAGCAGATAATTATGTTTGCTTTTTTTGATTGAAAAGAATCAATAGCCCATTGTTTTTGTTGTTGCGAATTTCTCCCTGTCACTGTAACCGCATCAGGAAATACAGCTTTCAATTTATCTACTATATCATGATGAGAACAAAAAACTATAATGTTCCTACCGACATTCTTAATGAATTCAACAGCTGAATTTACTTTTCCACTTCCGGTTATATGGCGCAGGTTCATGAACTTCACTAATGCCTGCATCCGCATCTTCTTTTTTATCTCCGCATCCGAACACCCTTTATATTCCTGAAGATATCTCTTTAAATCCTCACGACAAGTGTCGTACTCTTCTCTACTTACCGGATCAAGTTCACATACAAGCGTCGTTCGTGTCAGAGGGGGCATATCTTTGAAAACTTCTTTTTTCTCTCTCCGAAAATAGCATTTTTCCTTGATAAGTGCTTGAAGTCGGCCCAGGTTATCACCACCTCCAAAATCGTGCATAAACTGTCCATATCCCCCAAATTCGTTAATCTTACCAAGAATAGCTATTTGCGTTGCAATGTCGGCCGGAGAATTAACGACAGGTGTACCGGTGAGCATCATGATATATTCTTTACCAGATGCTATTCCTTTGGCAAATTTGGTCTGCTGAGAACTGGGATCCTTTACCTTGTGACTTTCATCGAATATAACAGATTTAAACTGTTTGATAACCGATTGAAAAATTACATCCTTCAGTTTAAATCCTTTCGGTGCGGAAACCACAAAGTACTTTCTTAAGCTCTCGTAGTTGCAAATCACCACATCGTACATGTTCATTGAGCCGATGAAATAAGGAAATGTAGACTTGACCGAATCAGTAAGAATGAGGGGCCTTAAACTTGTGAACTTCATCGTTTCCCTTTCCCAATTTATTTTCAAGGAAGAAGGGCAAACGATTAATGCCGGCGTTGCTTTTGCTGTTTCGATAGTAATTAAAGCTTGCATTGTTTTTCCAAGCCCCATATCATCACCATTTATGAATCTTTTAAGCTCTAGCCCTTTCTTGATTCCAGCTTCCTGATAGGAATATGGAGTTATTTTCCTTTCCACGGCCAACCATTTAATTCATAAACACGTTTCTTCGCCAACCCTCTCTCATTCGGGAAATAAACTCTTTCCCCATCTACTTTGTGAGCGCCACCAACACCGTTAACAGGCTCTTCTTCTTGGTAAATCTCAAAATTCTTACCACATATTGAATAAAAATATTCTCCAGGTTTCATCGTCACATAAATTTATAGAGTTCTTCTTCAATGTCGTTTTTTGTAACGGGCAAATATTTGCTGATCATCAATTGGCATGCTATATTGAAAAACCTTCTAAAATATAATTCGTCCATTTCCTCGAGAGAAATAGACGAATGTATTTCTATTGCATCCGAAGTAATTTTCATACCTAAATCTTTTTCAATTTCTTGATGAAGATTATTTTGACAGTATATCTTATACTTATTTTTTGCTTCATCCGATAGATTCTCTAATACTAATCTAAGCATGCCGAAATAACGTTTATGATTCTGTATATTCCGGGGATAGGAAACGTCAGCACATATATTGTTCCCGATTTTCAGTTTTTTCAATTCTTTCATGTCTGAATCATATAACGGAAGAAGTCCCCAACTCATGACTTTAAAAAACATTTTCATATGAATATCCAATATTTAAAAGACAAATCTAAATATTTCGCTCTCCCCCTTTCATATACCTCATCACCTCTATGTATCATCTTATGGAATACCTTGAAATTTTTCTTCGATATCGCATATATGAAGTCACGGTTACCATGTTCCGGATTGAGGGAATGAGCAATGTCCATGTACCATGCCCGACTTCTATCCCAATCAAAGAAATCTATCGAATCCTCGAACTGTTTCTGAGAAGTAGCCGTTGTCGTTTTTAAATCTCCTCCAAATCCGTAACTACTCAACCACCAATCCCATTTACAACGTGTCGATAGATCAAATTGAAAGCATCCATAATCAAAATGCTGAGAAGAATTAACAAGAAACGATTGGCAATCGGCTATATTAAGTACCGTTTTCAGGAATAAGTCCTTTTCCGATTCTTTCATTATAGCCTTTCGCATCCTCATACCCCAATCAAATTCTTCTTTTGTGTATTTCTCGCCATCAACACTGAAGTCATACATGTTCACTTTTGATATTTCCGTAATAAAAGCATCTACAAGGGTTCCAAGTCGAAAAGCCTTTTGTTTATCTCTTTCTGACATGAAACAAAGGGAGGGATAAAGTTTATACTTAAGGGTGGTGAGGTCAGAATTACTGACCTCGTCCCTTTTGTAGTAAGAATCACTTGGCTTTGACATCATCAACATACTTTATATATGGAGAAACGATCAGATTGTCATCACTCTTATTCGCTTGTTTCTCTGCAAAAGAGACAGCGAATTTGAGCTTTTTAGACAGATCCTCAATACTCATATTCACACCTTCGCCAACCCACCACAACTGTATGATATTGAGGAATCCTTTAACATCAATAACTTCTATCTTCTTTGTTACCTTTGCAGAAGTTACGGGAGCAACGGCCGTTTGATTAAATAAATCATCCATACTTTTCTTGTTTGAAGAGAGCGCTTCAGCCTGCTTCCTTTTATCCTCTTCAGCTTTCCTTTCCGCTTCTTTCTTGGCTGCAACGTCAGCGTCTTTTCTAGCGAGTTCTTCAGCAGCTTTTTTTGCTGCGTCGGCATCGGTTTTCTTTTGCTCTTCTATCTTTTCGAGTTCGATTTTCTTTGAGGGAAGTTTCAAGAGTAAGTCATCTTTCAATGAACGTATCTCTGATTTATATTGTTCGTTAATGGAGTCCTTTACTTCCGAATAAGCGCTTTTGCATATCTGCTTATATGTTTCTTCATCTATATTCTGTGGAGGAAAAGGCTTTTCCCAATAGTTCCCAATATTAAAGGTCTCCAGATAATTAAAAATCGTATTTTTAACGTCATCAATAATATCAAGAGTAACATCTGAGAATAAACTATTCAGACAGCCAATATTTTCATCAAGCGCTTTATTGACTGCAGCATGAAGCCTTTCTATCACTTCTGCATGAAGATTGTTTTTCGATACCAATAGTAACTGTTCGCGCTGCTGCCTTTGCCTCTCTTCTTCGGCGGCCTTAAGTTTGGCCGCAGCGTAATCATTCCTCAACTTTTGAAGCATGTATATTACACCCTCAGCATTTTTTATAGAAATTGAATTTTCCATATCAGTGAACACTTTCTTCACCTTATCAAACATCTGCGTAACCGGCTTACGACGTTCGTTAATGGCTTTTTGCGTAAGAACAACTCTGTCTATGAATTTTTTTATTTTTTCATCTTTAGAATCATCCATGTGACCTTGAGAGACATCGGTATAAAGAGATTTTCCATAAGCCAAACATTTCTCTACACTATCACTATTCTCCTGATATGAATTAAAAGTCAGATTCTTTATATCAGAAATATTCTCGAGTTTGATTAGTTGATTATCCATATACAATAATATTAAAATGGTCCGTCGTCTTCATCTTTAGTATCAACTTTAGTACCCTCAACCTTTTTGGGTTCTTCACCGAAAGGTTTAGGTTCTTCCTTAATTTCAGGTATGGGTACCTCATCATCGTCAGCTTGCATCACAGCTCCCTCACCGACAGAAATACGAGGAAACGTTTTAAAAGCGTGCTTAATAATTTTGGCGGCAAAAAATCCCGAATCAATACCGCTACCATCTGGAGATTTGCCATATAAAGCGTTAGCTTTTCCGTCAACATACATTCTAAGGTGATCATTCCACCTCTTATTATTTTTTTCGGAATAGGACATTAAACGTCTGACATCTTCAAGGTCCATCACTTTATAGTCTATTGAGTTGTCTGGACGGGTAATTTTTACATATCCTGCAATTATTTTGGCCTCTGGTTTCCGAGGAAAAGTCTTCGTATAGTTTACAAAAACTTTCCCGTCTCTTTCACCATAAGCAAAAGAGTCACAGTCATAGACAATAACCGGATTGTTAACGTCTTTAATTTGGCCTGCACGTTTACGAATTAATAATTCTCCATAACCGCTAATTTTGAGTGCTGCCTGTGTTTCCCGAATGTCCTTTCCGGCCGAATCTTTACCAATTCTTACGCTTCTTGGCTCCAAATAGCACTGAGTTGATGCATTCTTTTCAAGTGATAAACCATTGATCGCAATAGAAATAAATGCATTAAAAAGAGAAAAGCCAGAACATTTTTTCAAAGAGTCGGATTCTTTCACGAAATTTGAAAATAAGTTTGATTGCTCCTCATAGAAACTCTCTGCTCCGTTTTCACCGAACTTTGCTTTATACACAAGCAAAAATTTGTCTGCTGCATGAGAATCAAAAGGAATCTGATCCTTTGTTATTTTCTCCAGATGATCAATAAATGTTGTATCCATTATTTGACCTCCTTGTCTATTTCAAAAATAGCATCAATAACCTTACGCAACAGTACCAGTTCTTCATAAGAAACACATACCTTATTAAAACTTTCTCGCGAAAGTTCGAGTGCTTTAGCATTAGCATCATAGGCAAATGCTAAAGGAGCATTTGCTGGTGCCTTTTCTTGACCATTCATTTGAGTGATTTTTTAATTTATAAATTGAAAATTTAAATTGCATGGTGGGTTATCATTGGGGAACTTTACAGCAAGTTCATCCAACAATTTTTCTTTCAAAACAGTAATAGAGCCGTGATGGACTCTATTTTCGGCATCTACTTCAAAATGAAGTTTCTGCCCATTGTATAACACAACGAAAAATCCTTTGATAATGTGCATAGTATAAAAATTTGAGTGAATAAAAATGCCCCGACAAATGAATGTCGGGGACTTACTTAAGCTTACGCTCTCTACTGACCTAGATTTGCTTTTCAGATGAGCCAGCGGCTAACCGATGCCGAGCGGGTTTAATCATGCGTGCATCTTCACGCCTAAATCAGTTTTACAGAGAACTTCCAATGATTTGTGGACGGAACCGGTAACGATCCGGCATACACACTCCTAGTTGTGTGCAGAGCATTCCATACGCCCGCCCGTTTGCCGGAATTACCCGGCATAGATTATAAATCAAATAAGAGGACTTTCACCCCACGTTTCCCTTAAAAACGGCTATTTGGGTTAATAATATTCTTAATAAGAAAACCCCTTCCGCAAGTATCATATCCTGTAAGTGATAACACCCATACCCAGGACGACGAAACGGAAAGGAAAAATTTAATACTTTGAGCAAAATAAAACGGCTATCTTCACAGACCACCGCTTATTAAAATAAAATAGTAATACAGAAAATTATATGGATTAATGATTTGATCGATTTAAGGATATTCGACTTTCACAAGCAGAATATCCAAATGGTATTCAAATAGACTTAAAACATCGTTCCCGTGCCCGTTCCGATATTTCGAGCTTACCAGCATTAGCATGCTACGGGATTATATATAGTATTGAAAACTTAATTTCAATTTAAATTCCATGAATAACTATATGACATTTGTTGAACATATACGTATCGTTCCTGGTCGAACCGGTGTTACGATTAACTCGCCTTCTGCTATCTATTGTTTAAGAGTGCATTTCCTCACGTCTCGCAGCTTCCGCGTCAAACATCATTTTTGTTCTTCGTACGGGATTCGAACCCGTGACTTTCCGTCCTAATCAAATTACCGGATACTCTACCACTGAGCTAACGAAGAAATATTTTAAATAATTCTTTTGGATCTTACGAAATCGTCTAAATCGGATTTCTTATACCAAAGCATTTTTGAACCAAATTTGTAGAAAGGAATAAGAGCATCATCTCTGAGTCTTTGAAGAAACCGTTGTGTAACTCCAAGATATGCACAAGCTTCATCTTTCGAAAGCCATACTTTTGAAATTTCCTCAACTTTACCTAACGTCTTTCTTCTCATAATTATCTAAATAGAATTTTGCAACTTCATCACCATTGGTAGAACCTATTTTCTTTGATATTTCTTCGTAAGTCTTTCTAGGAAGATGAGAACTTACGTATTCGTAATAGTCGCTACGTCCTGCTATTCCTATGAGAAACATTAATGCAACTATTGCCAACATCGCAAAAGCGAGTTCTTTATACTTTTTCATAAATACTTTATTTTGTGGTTACAAAACATTATAACTTTGACTTCTTTGTATAGCCAAGCCGTCTCAAATAATCGTCTGTTCTTTTCTGAGCTTCATGTCGGATATTATCCGCTAAAACACTATCCGTTATTCCACGCAAAGCACATACAACAGTGGGTCTTGTTGTACCAAACTGTTCCATTAATTCGGATATTTTCACGCCAACATACTTATCTTTTCTCATTTTATTTGTTTTTAAAATTCTATTTCCTAACTTTGCCTAATTGTTGAAAGACTTTCGATTTTGAGTATTGTTTTCAACAATCGACAATGCAAATATATTGTCAATTGACAATATATGCAAATATTTAATCCCTGAATATAGTCGAATGACAATATTTAGAATATATCTAAATAATATTATGGTTAAAAATACTGTTATAGAAAGAGTTAGATGTATTATACAATCTAAAAATATTAGTCCAAGAGCATTTGCAAATGTTATTGACTTCAATTATGCTACACTGAATGGATATCTTTCAGGTAGGAGAAGTAATGTAGACATAGATTTAATCAACAGGATAATACTGTCGTTTGACAATATATCAAGCAAGTGGCTCATTACTGGAGAAGGAGAAATGATGAAATCGAGCTCAGTAGCAAAAACAGAGACTCGCCCACGCATTCCATACGATGCAGCAGCAGGAACACTTACAGAATCTATTGGTGGAGTTGTTGAATATCAATGCGAACAAGTTCCGATAATATCGGCCTTTCCAAAATACGATTTTACAATTACGATAAAAGGAAATAGTATGGAACCTGAATTTCATTCGGGAGATGAAGTAGCTTGCCTTAGAATCAATGAGAAACAATTCATACAATGGGGACAAATACATGTACTTGATACCGATCAAGGCGTTGTAATAAAAAAGATTTATGATGCCGGTGAAAAAGTTCGTTGCCACTCTTACAACTATGAAGAGTATCCCGATTTTGAAATAGCCAAAACGAATATCAGGCTATTTGCACTTGTTGTTGGACAATTAAGACTGAAATAAAATGAATAAAGGTGATATATATAACATCATATTAAGTAGTGAAAAACCTATAAGAAAAATTCTTAAAACACACCCTTTTGGAGAACAATTATCGGATGAAATTATCGAAAGGAGCTACTCTCAGCTTTTTGAACTTGGAGACTCTGACATGAGTGATATTCGCACTGCAAAAAGTCTACTTAATTTATCTATAAGTTCTGTTTTTAATAAATGCCAATCTGAAAATATATTTGAAAGAAGATTAGGATTTTCTTTTATACTTTCAGACAGAAAAGAGTCTAGTTTAGATTTTATCAATAGGAAATCGAAATGTCTAAATGATTTCAAGAAAAGCGTTGATACAAACGATATTAATATATCTGCGTTTGAAAAAAGGCTTAAAGAGTGTATCAATAAAGACTACAGAAAAAGGGGTATAGAAAATAGAATAGCTTTCTATTTAAAACATAAGATTAATATAATATTCGGAATAATATTAATTCTTCTTATTTACCTATTCGCTTTAAATGGAAGATATAAACCAATAGGCAACAGTGAATACGGTTTATATAAAGACACCTGGACAGGTAAAATCCATAGCGCATTTATGGAATACGGAAAAAATCCACAATAAGAAATAATATTATGAAACATTTATTCCCTGAATTAGAACAACAAAATAAAAAAAATCTTTTTGTAATTGGTAATGGTTTCGACCTTGCAAGTGGTATCAATTCCAGTTATAAAGATTTCAAGCAATGGCTGGAAGAAAACAAAAACAGTCAGTTAATAAATATGATGGATATTTTCTTCAGTAATAAACGAGATGTATGGGGAGATATTGAAAAAGCTCTTGGTGAATATAATGAAGATAGCATCGTTGACTATTGTAAACCTGATGAAGAAATTGATTATGACCATTTTACGCGCTCTATAGCAGCAGTGGAAGATGCTCCTGATTGGATATTTAAGGAAGCAATATTGGATGATTTTATCAAATTATTCAATGATTGGGTTGATAGCATCAACATAACAGATGCAAAGAAAGTTTGTAAATTACCAACAGATAGTAAGTATTTAACATTCAATTATACCGAAACTTTGGAAAAAATATATGATATTCCTGATTCTAATATATTGCATATTCATGGTTCTCGATTTTCAGATAAATACACTATTGGACATAATAATCGAAGGAATCCGGATGATGCGTATAACGATGAAAGCGAAAAGCCATACATACAGGATACATACAAAAAAATTATTAAATGGATGAATGATCTTTTAAAAGATACATCATCTATTATTAATAAAAATCAAGACTTTTTTAATAGCTTATCAGATATTGAACAAGTTATTGTTTATGGACACTCTTTTTATGAAGTCGATTGGCCATATATGGAAGAAATCGTTAAGCATACTGGAACAGACAAGCATTGGTTAATATCATATCACGAAATTGAAGATTTGCAACGAATAGATTCTTTTGTACAAGAAAACAAATTAAAGAATATAAAACAAATTAATTTATAAAACGGTTTTTACATTCATCTGAAAAGAGTTTTTTTATTGTTACTTCTATATAAAAAACTTCTACAACACGCATTCTGCACCTTTTAGTTTGCAGAATAAATTTATGTAGAATTGAAGAACTCGATGCAAAACACAACACATATGTGCGATCGCTTGATTTTTCTTCATATCTTTGCAACAAATTTGAGTGAAATAAGCGCTGGTCTCAACCTTCAAGGTTGTTGGTCGGCGTTTTCATTCATATAATCAATCACTCTCCTATTTGCATCATCCACTTTCTTCAAATCAAACTTTATGTAAATGGATGTCACATCACTTCCGATATTGTGGCCGAGCGCAGCCGAAATGGTTTCTTTAGGCGTATCCAATGCCGCTGCAAAAGTTGCCCATGTATGCCGGCTCCAATATGAAGATAGAGCCGGAAAAAGCGGAGTCCTGCATTTTTTCCCACCACGCCCTATTCTTTCGACTTCTCCGATCTGCTTCAAAGCGATATCCATTCGATGAAGAAAATCCTTATAGTTCGAATAATCATCCATGATATTTAGCAGATATTCTTGTCCACGATATTTATTTATAATTTCCATTGCCTCCGGCTCAACTTTGATCGAATAGAACTTATGTGTTTTGGCCCTGTAATATTCAATCCTCCCCTCTGGCGTTATTTCCTTCAAGCGGAACAAATCTGCGGCATTTATCCCTATCAGATATACCATAAGTATAAACATATCCCGATATCTTTCTTGGTGCTTTTCTACAGGATAATCTCTGAGTGTTCTTAATTGCTCTACATTAAGAGAGCGCTTTCTAGTCTCTTCCTTTCTTATTTGAAATTTTCTAAAAGGATACAGGGTAGTAAACTCTTCATCTATCGCATAATTGAAAACCGCTCTGATATTTCTTAAGTGAATGGCATACGCATTTATCTTCATCGTCTCAGCCATCCAATTTTCGAAAGAAGTCAGCCACTTACGATCCATTGTATCAAAAGTACAATTTCTATCAAACTCCACTATTTTATTTCGCGTTGTACCATAAACGGATTTGGTACCTTCATTACTTTTTAGAGAAACAAATTCATCGAGATAATCGATGAATCTCTTTACCACTTGCTTTTTACCCGTTACAATCTCCAGTATTTTTTTCTCAAAAGCCAAATCTTTACCCGGACGAGGGTTATAATCGATCGTATATCTTTCGACGGCATTTCTTATTTCACTAAGCTTTAAATTCTTAATCTTACTGTTCGGTACATTCTTTGATAAAATGCCATCAACAAAGCTTTTCGGATCAGGAGTAAATATACCCGTATTAATAGGATATAATCTATCATTATAATATACCGTCAAACGAATAGGATATCCATTTTTGCCTTTATAATTCCTAACTTCTAATCTTATATTCATTTTTGTTATGGATTTGTTATGGCAAATGTAGAAAATAAGTATAAATAAGTGCAAATATGCAATATTTTTTAAGAAAAGGTAACAAAAAAAGCAGCTACTTTTTATCGTAACTGCTTGATTTTCAGAAGGAGCGGTAAGCGAGATTCGAACTCGTGACCCTCAGCTTGGGAAGCTGATGCTCTACCAACTGAGCTACTACCGCATGTTTTAGTAGCACAAAGATAGTTATATCTTTTGATTTCTGAAATTAAATGGCACAGAAATTTTAATTTTTAAGAGAAAGAAAGTAGTACAAAGACTTACCGTCAGAAAAAGAGACCTTCGCTACAGTATATGTAACGAAGGTCTTGTACATAAAATGTACCACCATTAATAATAATATATGATCTGAAACTATGACAGTTTGTGAATAATCAATCCGGAACGAAGTTTTGGTTCAAACCATGTGGCCTTGGGAGGCATAATATTCCCCGTATTGGCAATATCCATAATCTGTTTCATCGTAACAGGATAAAGTGCAAGAGCCATTTTCATTTCACCACTATCAACTCGCGATTTCAATTCACTTAAGCCACGAATACCCCCTACAAAGTCAATACGTTTGTCCGTACGCAGGTCTTTGATATTAAGAATATCATCCAAAATGTACTTGGAAGAGACCGAAACATCAAGGACCCCAATAGGATCACTATCATCGTAAGTGTTCGATTTAGCTGTCAAACTATACCATTTATCATCAAGATACAATGAGAAATTGTGCAGAGCATTCGGTTTATAGAAGTCCATACCTTTCTCTTCTACAGTAAAGTTTTGACTTAGGGCTTGAAGGAACTGCTCGGAAGTGAGACCGTTCAGATCTTTTACAACCCGATTGTAATCAATAACTGTCAACTGAGTAGCAGGGAAACAAACGGCCATGAAGTAGTTATACTCTTCTTTACCCGTATGATGAGGATTTTGTTTTGCTTTTTCTGCTCCAACCAATGCTGCTGCTGCAGAACGATGGTGCCCATCGGCAATATATAATGCCGACATCTTTGCAAATTCTTTCGTTATAGTAGCAATATCATCATCATTGTCAATGATCCAAAATTGATGACCAAAACCATCATCAGGAGCAACAAAGTCATAAATAGGAGTATGTACGGTATATTTTAGAACTAATTCATCAAGAATCTTATCATCTGGATAAGCAAAAAATACCGGTTCTATATTCGCATTATTAACACGAACATGTTTCATACGGTCCTCTTCTTTATCTTTGCGAGTAAGTTCGTGTTTCTTGATCACACCATTCAAATAATCCGGAACATAAGCGCCAACTACCAGCCCATACTGTGTCTTACCATTCATGGTTTGAGCATAGATGTAGTAACATTCTTTCTCATCTTGAAGCAGCCATCCCTTATCTTGAAACTTCTGAAAATTCTCAGCAGCCTTGGCATAGACACAAGGATCACTTTCACTGGTACCTTCAGGAAAATCAATTTCAGGCTTTATAATATGATACAAAGACATTTCGTTACCTTCAGCTTCCTCTCGAGCCTCTTCTGAGTTCAATACATCATAAGGACGAGAAGCTACTTTCTCTACCAATTCTTTTGGGGGACGAATACCTTTAAATGGTTTTATTGTTGCCATTTTACTATTTATTCAAAAAAGATAATTTTATTTGTTTACTCTGAATTTCTCACAACCGTCTTTGATAAAGCTTACAATCTGTTTTGCAGCAGCAATACCGGCATTGATATTAGCCTCAGCAGTCTGAGCCCCCATTTTCTTAGGGGTTGAGAAATAACGTCCTGCAAATAGTTCGACAAACTTATCGTTCTGATCGGGCATAATATCAGTAACATACTTCAAATCTGTACGCTCTTGCATCAATTTGATCAATTCATCTTCATTGATTACCTCTTTGCGAGCAGTGTTCAACAACACGCCTCCTTTAGGCATTTTATTGACCATATCATAGTTGATCGATTGTTTGGTTTCAGCCGTAGCAGGGATATGGAGAGAAACGACATCACATTTTTCAAACAAAGCCTCGGTAGAATCTACAGCATGAACACCGGCTTCTTCGATTGCAGCCTTAGGACAGAAAGCATCGTATGCATATACTTCCATGCCAAAACCTTTTGCAACGCGTGCTACATTACGCCCTACATTTCCAAATGCAAGAATTCCCAGCTTTTTACCTTTCAGCTCAGTACCCGACGTACCGTTGTAAAAATTGCGAACAGCAAAGACTAGCAAACCGAATGCGAGTTCGGCAACGGCATTGGAATTCTGACCCGGTGTATTCATTATGCAAACATTGTGTGCTGTAGCGGCATCCAAATCTACATTGTCGTAACCGGCACCCGCACGTACTACTATTTTCAAAGATTTAGCGGCCTCAAAGACTTCATTGTCTACTTTATCGCTACGGATAATAATAGCATCAACATCTTTTACAGCATCAAGCAATTGCTTTTTCTCTGTATATTTTTCAAGTAATTCAAATTGGAAACCAGCGTTTTCAATTTCGGTACGAATACCGTCAACAGCAACTTTTGCAAAAGGTTTTTGAGTTGCGACCAATATTTTTGTCATTTCTATAGAAATTTAAAGGATTGAAATATTAAGAAGAAACATAGTGATGAAAAGCTAAGATATAAGCCATCCATCACTATTATATTATACTGCAACAATCAGAATTTGATTTTAGTGTTTATTCTCAAATTCCTGCATGCAATCGATCAAAGCCTGAACGCTTTCTCTAGGCATGGCATTGTAGCAAGAAGCACGGAAACCTCCAACTGAACGATGACCTTTGATACCGATCATTCCTTTAGAAGTAGCAAATTCCATGAATTCTTTTTCAAGCTCAGTATATTCGGGTTTCATTACGAAACAGATATTCATACGAGAGCGATCTTCTTCTTTTACCGTACCTACAAATAATTTGTTACGATCTATTTCATTGTAAAGCATATCAGCTCTTTCTTGAGCACGACGATCCATTTCTTTCACACCGCCCTGTGCTTTGATCCAACGCAATGTCAACAATGCAGAGTATACAGGTACTACAGGAGGAGTATTGAACATAGAACCCTTATCTACATGTGTGCGATAATCGAGCATCGTAGGAATCGTACGAGGAGCCTTACCCAATTTATCTTCTTTTACAATAACGAAGGTTACACCGGCCATTGCCAAATTCTTTTGTGCACCACCATAAATACAATCGTATTTAGCAACATCGACCGGACGAGAGAAAATATCCGAAGACATATCGCCAATCAATGGAATGGGAGAATTGAGATCCTTTTTTAATTCCGTACCATAAATCGTATTGTTGGTTGTAATATGGAAATAATCAGCATCAGCAGGAACGGTATACCCCTTTGGAATATATATATAATTATCAGCTGCAGAAGATGCCACTTCAACAACGTCACCAAAGTTCTTCGCTTCTTTCATAGCCTTTTTAGCCCATACACCTGTATTCAAATAAGCAGCTTTTTTAATCAAAAAGTTGTAAGGTATCATACAGAACTCAAGACTTGCACCACCACCAAGGAACAACACTTTATATCCATCAGGAATCTCTAGAATCTCTTTGAAGAGAGCTTCAGCTTCATCAACAACCGGTTGAAAATCTTTTGCGCGATGGCTGATTTCCATCAATGATAAACCTGATCCATTAAAATCTAAAATAGCCTGAGCTGTCTGTTCGATCACTTCGCGAGGAAGTATTGAAGGTCCTGCATTAAAATTATGCTTTTTCATTTGAAAATTGTTTAGGTTTAATATTCTCTTTAAAGTTTCTGCGAATTTACAAATATTTTTTCGTCCAACAAGTTATTTATATTGAAAATAATATGAATCTATATTCCAAGTTTCATTCTGTTATATATGGCATGAAAAAACTTAATAAAAGCAGAAATAATAAGCGAATATTAATGTAATTATAAATAAATATCTATCATTTTGATTCTTCAATTATGGTCTTAATTCCCTTTATTTTCTCGCCTTGTACCAATTGAATTAAGTGTTTCACTCTATTTTGTCTGACAGAAACATACGTACAATGCTCTTTCACGTCAATCGAACCGATGTCTTTACTTTGCATTTGGCCTTTTTTATATAAAAAGCCGGCAACATCTCCCTTGCTTATTTTATCTTTCTTCCCCTTACCTATATACAGCGTAGCCCAGATAGCCTTAGGAGGAGCTGGTACTTGGTCATCCAATTCATACACAGGCAGTTCCTTATCCAAATAATCAGGTTGGACTTCTGCTTCATTCAGAATTAAAAAAGATTCTCCAGTCGTATTCCATCTGGCTGTTCGGCCGTTACGATGGGTAAAAGCTTCTTCATTCACCGGCAAATGATAATGAATGATATGTGCCACATCCGGAATGTCCAGCCCTCTGGATGCAAGATCTGTAGAGATCAACACAAAAGCGCTTCCATTGCGAAATTTATAAAGAGAACGTTCTCTATCAGCCTGTTCCATTCCGCCATGATAGCGCTCGTTCGGAAAGCCCATTTCACGCAACAGGTTACTCACTCTATCTACAGCTTCACGATGATTGCAGAAGACGATACTGGAACTATTGTCCAAATGGCACAACAAGCGATAGAGCGTATTTATTTTATCTTTCTCGGGCGAAAGTACTTTCATCAACCGGATACGCGAAACAACGTCTGTATTTTCTTTCAGAAAGTCAAGACGCACCGTATGACTCATTTCCACAAAATTCGGTATTTCTTCTGTATCGGTAGCCGAAGCCAATATCCGCTTTTTAAGATGATGCAATTGCCCGATAATCATTTCCATCTCTTCTTGAAAGCCATATTCCAATGATTTATCGAATTCATCTATTACAAGGTGGTCGATACTGTCAGTCAATATTGTGCCCTTCGACAGATGATCGGTTATACGTCCCGGCGTGCCTATCACCAACGCCGGATTTTGGGTTGACAACACCCTCCGCTCTTCACTCATGGAATGCCCACCGTAGCAACAGCAACACTTCCAGGGTGTATTCATCGCTGTAAACACACCTGCTATTTGCAAGGCTAACTCACGAGATGGGGTCAGAATAAGTGCTTGAACCGATGTACTTTCCTTACTCATATTAGTAATGAGTGGCAACAAAAAAGCAATCGTCTTGCCAGTACCTGTAGGCGATAGCAATACCATATTTTGATCAGTCGCCGAATGAGACAGCGCGGTTTGCTGCATCTCATTCAATGCTTCTACTTTGAGATTCCGAAGCGCAGACTCCAGTATTTCTTTTTTCTCTTTATCCTCCAAAATTATCATACCTTAAGTTTTTCGGCGGAACGCCCAGATCGTAAAGCATGCTCTCTACAGCAGCACTCATCGGCCCAGGTCCGCACATATAATATTCGATGTCTTCAGGAGCATCGCAATCCTTTAAATAGTGATCGTATATCACTTGATGAATGAATCCGGTATATCCGGTCCAGTGTTCGTCGGGACGAGGATCACTCAGCGCTATATGGAAAGAGAAATTGGGAAATTCTTTTTCCAATGCACGAAAATCTTCTTCATAAAACAGATCGGCTGTCGAACGAGCACCATACCAATAAGAAATCTTCCTATCGCGAACATTCAACGTTTTCAATAAATGCAAGATATGAGCCCTTAAAGGAGCCATACCTACACCACCACCGATATACACCATTTCGTTCTTTGTGTCCAATATCGGATGAAAATCTCCGTACGGGCCACTTATATTCACCTTATCGCCAGGTTTTAATGAAAAGAGATACGAAGAAGCGATACCTGGACTCACCTTCATAAAGCCGCCATGAATTTTATCAAACGGAGGAGTTGCAATGCGCACATTCAGTATGATGCAATCTCCTTCTGCCGGATAGTTGGCCATCGAATAGGCACGATTCGTCCTTTCGGCATTCTCCACGCTCAATTCATACATTTTAAAGTGTTCCCAATCACTCCGATAAGGTTCATCTATCTCAATATCGTGATACTCCAAGTTGTACTCCGGAATATCTATTTGACAATAGCTTCCCGGCACAAAATCCATGTGGAGATTTTCCGGCAGTTTAACCACAACTTCCTTTATAAACGAGGCCACGTTTCTATTAGAAACGACCTCACACTGCATCTTCTTTACTCCCAAAATGAATTCAGGAACTTGTATTTTTATATCTTGCTTCACCTTGACCTGGCAACCCAAGCGCCAAAACTCATTCTGTTCTTTCCGTGTGAAATGTACTTTCTCGGTAGGAAGGATCTCTCCTCCCCCTTCAATCACTTGGCAACGACACTGACTGCACGATCCTTTTCCGCCACAAGCCGACGAGAGATATACATTATTTTGAGCCAAGGTAGACAGCAGACTGTCTCCCGGCCGAACATTGAATTTCTTTTTGCCGTCATTAATGGATATTTTAACGAACCCCGACGGAGAAAGATATTTCTTCGCTATGAGCAATATGATAACGAGTAGTAGTATAACCACCAGAAAAACACTTACACTCGCAAATATCAGTCTAAACATCATTCCATATATTAATCGTTAGCCTACAATTTCAAACCAGAGAAACACATAAAAGCCATCGCCATCAGCCCCACAGTAATGAACGTTATTCCCAGACCACGCAGTGGCGCGGGAACATCCGAATAGGCCATCTTTTCCCGAACAGCAGCCAGCCCAACTATTGCAAACATCCATCCCACTCCAGAGCCCAAGGCATATACTATCGAATCGGTCAGACAGGTTATGGCTTGCGGATCGGCAGGCGATTTAGTAATACGCTGCTGCATGAACAGCGATGCTCCCATTATGGCGCAATTCACTGCAATAAGAGGCAGAAAGATGCCCAACGAATTATAAAGTGAAGGGCTGAATTTCTCTACAGCCATCTCAACCAACTGGGTAATGGCTGCTATGACGGCTATAAACAATATAAAACTCAAGAAACTCAAATCAATTCCAAATATCCCATTGGCATCGAGCACCTTGGTCTGCAACAGATAGTTTACCGGCAATGTCACCACCAATACGAAAGTGACCGCAATACCTAGCCCTATTGCCGTTTTCAGATTCTTCGAGACAGCCAAATAAGAGCACATTCCCAGAAAGAATGCAAAGATCATGTTGTCCACAAAGATCGAACGAATGAACAGGCTGAATAAATGTTCCATCATGATTTATCTTATTAACTATTTTCTTGAAGTTCTTTATCTCTACTCCGTTGATACCACACAATGCAGGCTATAATGATAAGTGCCATCGGTGGCATCAGCATCAACCCATTGTTTAAGTAACCGGTGCTTTTAATACATTCATAATTCAATATATTGTATCCCAGCAACGTACCCGATCCCAACAATTCGCGCACAAAGGCCACAATGATCAATATCTTGGCATAGCCAAGTCCGTTGCCCATTCCATCCAAGAAAGATTCCCACGGTCCGTTGCTCATGGCAAAGGCTTCAAGCCGTCCCATCAAGATACAGTTCGTGATGATCAGCCCCACATATACCGAAAGCTGAACACTTACATCGTAAGCAAAAGCTTTCAACACTTCACTCACAATAGTCACCAAAGTAGCCACCACCACCAATTGTACAATGATTCGTATTCGATTTGGAATGGTGTCTCTCATCAACGATATGATCACGTTGGCAAAAGCTACAATTACCGTCACAGACAGTCCCATTACTATTGCCGGAGCCAGTTTGGCTGTTACAGCAAGTGCCGAGCAGATACCCAATACCTGAACGGTTATCGGGTTGTTTTTACCCAACGGAATGGAAAATGCGTCTTTATTTTTTTTCGAAAACAATTCACTCATCAGTCATTATCCTCCTTATTGATTAGTAAAAAAGACGATGTAATTACTCAAGCATTTCTTAAGCATGGCATCTACCCCTTTCGAGGTAATAGTACCACCCGAAATGCCGTCCACTTCATATTTTTTATCAACAACTTTACCATATTTCACCACCGAAAGCCCCACGTTGCCCCCTTTCATTACTGTCATTCTCTTAAATTCCCCTTGAAACTGTGGCGAAGCGATCTCAGCTCCCAGTCCGGGCGTTTCGCTTTGGTGCGAGAAGTAGGCTCCATATACCGTATTACGGTCATCATTCAGAGCCACATATCCCCATATAGGTCCCCATAGCCCGACACCGTTTAACGGAAAGACATACTTGGTATGTCCGTTCACGTCACATTGAAAAATGTGGTAACGCTTTTTAGAGAACTCTGTGCTGTAGTTCGAAGAGAAGCCACCGGTATTCACTACCAGCGTTCCGTCAAGCTGCAACAGCATGTCCAGTTTTACATATTTACTATAGGCCGCTGCAACATCCTTCACGTCGCTAATATTCAACGCAGCAAGAATCTGTCTTTTAGTATCGAGTTCTATGTTCCTATTCTGATGGGGTCGTAATACGATGTTCGTAAACGCCAGCAGAAATGCCACAACGACAACGATTACCGAGGCATAAATGAGTGTATATGAATTACTATTTGTATCCCTCTTTTTCATTATTCATCGGAATTAATGGTCGTTTTCGTCACTCGTTTCACCCTGCGGCTGATATTGTGTTGCACCACAAAGTAGTCTATCAGCGGAGCAAATATATTCATAAAGAGTATGGCAAACATCATTCCTTCCGGAAAGCCGGGATTCAACACTCTGATGAAAATAGCCAATGCTCCTATTAAGAAACCATATATATATTTTCCTGTTTCGGTTCGTGCCGAAGTCACCGGATCGGTTGCCATAAAGACAGCTCCAAAACAAAATCCACCCAGCGCCAGATGTTCATACCAAGGCATGTGAGCCATTGCCGTATGCGGTCCACAGAGATTGAATACCCATGCCATCAAAGCACCGCCTAAAAACACGGAGAGCATAGTTTTCCAACTGGCCACACCTGTCCACAGCAATATCAAAGCACCTATCAGTATGGCTATCACACTGGTTTCGCCTATCGATCCCGGAATAAATCCGGTGACCATATCCCACGAGAACGGCGGACAACCGGCTGGAGTAGCAGCCGTAGAGGCAATGCCCAAACTAGTGGCGGCAGTCATGCCGTCTACCGTCTTGCCCAATCCGAATATGCTCTTGCTCGCTACCCAAACAGCGTCACCGCTCATTTTGGTAGGATAACTGAAAAACATGAAAACGCGAGCTACCAATGCAACGTTGAATATATTCATTCCCGTACCGCCAAACACCTCTTTGGCAAATATCACGGCAAAAGCCGTAGCTATTGCAATAATCCACAGCGGACAGTCTACGGGCACAATCATAGGGATGAGCATTCCGGTCACTAAAAAGCCCTCTTGTATTTCTTCTTTTTTCCATTGAGCCACAACAAATTCAATGCCTAGCCCTACCACATAGGTCACTACGATTTTGGGAAGCACAGCCAGAAAACCGTAAAAGAACTTATCCAAGAAGTCGCCTTCGATGCCTACATGCAAGTAATGCTGATAACCCACATTGTACATACCAAAAAGCATTGCAGGCATCAGTGCAATGACCACAAACGACATAATGCGTTTAGCGTCTATCGCATCATGAATATGAGTTCCGGTCGTAGAAGTCGTATTGGGAACAAACAAAAAGCTTTCGATACCGTCATACACCGAGTGGAAAGCATGGCATTTGCCACCTTCTTCAAAATGAGGTCGTACCTTATCGAATATTTTTTTTATTGCTTTCATTGTCTAAACTTCCTTTATCTGTTAATTCATTTCTGCCCGAAGCATCTCCAACCCTTCTCTCACTATCCGTTGGAGTTCCATCTTCGAAGAACAAACAAACTCACAGAGGGCAAAATCCTCCGGAGCCACTTCATATATACCGAGTGCCTCCATCCTGTCTATATCACCGGCAAGAATTGCCTTTATCAAATATTCGGGCAAAATATCCATCGGGAGCACCTTCGTATATTCGTTGGACATGATCATGTGACGCTGTCCACCTTTAACACGTGCATCGAGCACATATTGCTTTTTCTTGTCCAATAGCCAGCTGAAATACGAACGGTTCATACTGAAATCATTCAAGCGCGGTGCTATCCATCCAAATTCCTCATGTACTTCGTCGCCTTCAGGTATCACAGTCAACTGGGTGTCATAAGCTCCAAGATAACCATCGGTCGTTATTTTCCGTCCGGTCAATACATTTCCGGTAATGTAACGCAAGTCTTTCCCTTCATTCACTCTTCCTTTAAACACATGGGTCAATTGCGCACCAAGTTGCAAACGTACGTATGCAGGATGCACTACTTCCGATCCGGTAAGAGCCACCGCATGGACAAAGTCCGTATGCCCCTCCAAGAGCAAACGGCCCAAATAGATCACCGATTGGGCCGAAAGAGTCCACACCACTTCACCTTTATTCACGGGAGCTATATGGTTTATCTGAACACCTACATTGCCCGCCGGATGAGGTCCTTCGAACACGGTAACAGTTACATTTCGAGCTTCTGTCAAGGCCGTGGCCGATTGGGTCGAACGGATATTCAGATATGTTTTAGCGATTTTCGACAATGCTGTAAGTCCCGTTTGAAAAGATTCCTCTTCCCCTTTTAAAACAAACTCAAAGTCGGGAGCCAGCGGATTGGTATCAAAAGCCGAGACAAAAACAGCTCTCGGTTCTACCTCCGGGCACGATACAATATCATAAGGCCTTTGTCGTACGAAGGCTAAAAGCCCCGATTCTGCCATCAAATTCTTTATTTCATCAGAAGACAGCCCATGCACCTCTTTTTTTCCGAAATCCACATATTCCTGTATTTCGGAGGCAGCAACCGATACAAAAAGAATTTTTCGCCGTGCACCGCGTTCCACTTGCGTTACGATACCACTAACCGGCGAAACAAATTTTACTTCAGGATGATTCTTATCTACAAACAACGCACTGCCTGCCTTTACATAGTCCTGCTCTTTGACGACCATCTTCGGCGTCATACCGGCATAATCATCAGGAACGAGCGCATAGCGTTCAGGACTTTTCACGTCAAAGAATTCTTCCGCAGCAATACCTTTCAATTTTATGTCAAGGCCTTTTGTTAATCGAATAACATTTGCCATAGTGATAGTATAAACATTAGTGCAAAAATAGTAAATAAATTCTTAGATTAGGAATTTAAACAAAGAAATATGCCCTCCAGCCATTTATTTTCCATATAAATTGTTTATTACTTTTAAAAAAAAATGTATTTTTGTAACTCCAAACAGACTAAAAGGTAAAAAGATATGAGTTTAAACATTGAAAAAAGCGACAGGAAGAGGGTTATTATCGTAGGCGGCGGATTCGGGGGTCTTCAATTGGCAAAAAGACTCAAAAGATCTGGTCTACAAGTAGTATTGATGGATAAAAACAATTATCATCAATTCCCTCCCTTGATATATCAGGTTGCCTCGGCGGGCATGGAACCGAGTTCTATCTCGTTTCCTTTCCGTAAAATATTTCAACGTACCCGAAACTTCTATTTCCGCATGGCAGAAGTGAGAGCGGTATTTCCCGAGAAGAAGATCATCCAAACGTCCATCGGAAAGGCGGAGTACGACTATTTGGTCTTCGCAGCGGGCACCACTACAAACTTCTTCGGCAATAAGCATATCGAAGGGAACGCCATCCCCATGAAAAACGTATCCGAGGCCATGGGGCTTCAGAATGCCATACTATCCAACCTGGAACGTTCCATCACATGTGGCACAAACCTGGAACGTCAGGAATTGCTCAATGTGGTTATCGTAGGCGGTGGAGCCACAGGCGTCGAAGTAGCGGGCGTACTCTCCGAGATGAAGAAATTCATTTTGCCTCACGACTATCCCGATTTGGACAAGAGCATGATGAATATTTACCTTATAGAAGCCAGCAATCGGGTACTTTCGGGCATGTCTCCCGAATCGTCTACCAAAGCCGAAGAGTTTCTTCGTCGCATGGGGGTAAACATTCTACTCAACAAGAAAGTCGTAGACTATAAAAACAATAAAGTGGTGCTCGAAGACGGTAGCGAAATTGCCACCCGCACCTTTATATGGGTCAGTGGTGTTGCCGGCGTTACCATCAACAATATAGATCCCTCGTTTTTCGGACGAGGCAACCGTATCAAAGTAGACGAATTCAATCGGGTACCGGGTATGGAAGATGTTTTCGCTATTGGCGACCAATGTATCCAGACCACCGACAAAGACTATCCGAAAGGACATCCACAACTGGCGCAAGTCGCTATTCAACAAGGCCAATTGTTGGCCAAAAATTTCTGTCGACTCGAAAAAGGCAAAAAGATGCAGCCGTTCCATTATCGCAACCTGGGCTCAATGGCTACAGTCGGTCGCAACAAGGCCGTAGCCGAATTCAGCAAATTAAAGATTCAAGGATGGTTTGCTTGGTTCTTGTGGCTGGTTGTCCATTTGCGTTCTATTTTGGGCGTACGCAACAAAGTGATTGTTTTCCTCAACTGGATATGGAATTACTTCAACTACAACCAGTCGCTCCGCATGATATTCTCACCCAAGAAGGCCAAAGTAGTAGCCGAACGCGAAGCACTCGAAGCGGTTACCCACTGGGGAAAAGACTTGATAGAAGAAGAGCACGAGAAAGAGCACTCAAGCGCCGAATAGCGCACACCCATTCTATTCTATTGATATATGAATCAAGGTGCCTCTTATTCTCCGCCAAAGAGCTGTTACGAATTCCGTCGTGCCGCAATGACCGACAGACAACGCGTCATGCAGATTATCGATCAAGCCAAAGCCCAGATGCAACGTCTGGGCAGTCATCAATGGCAAGAGGGGTATCCTGCAATGCACGACATTGTAGCCGACATCGATCGTCAAACGGCGTATGTACTATGCCTCGATCAGTCGGTTATTGCCTATGCTTCTATCTCTTTCGACGGCGAACCGGCCTACAACGATTTAAACGGTCAGTGGTTGAGCGATCAAAAATATGTGGTCGTTCACCGCTTGGCAGTTGCCGACGAAATGAAAAACCGTGGAGTAGCGACCTACTTTTTCCACCGCATCGAGCAGTATGCGTTGGCAGCCAATGTGCATAGCTTCCGTGTCGATACTAATTTTGATAACCATTACCTGCTGAGCCTCCTTCAGAAAACAGGATTCGTAGAATGTGGAGAAGTTTTTTACGACAGAGCACGTGGTAGTCGAAAAGCATTCGAGAAATTATTTTAACCCCCTCTTTCGCTTTGATGCAGGCTTTTGCATCTCTTCACGGTCATCCAACATTGCACTCTTACCAGACACCGATAGTTGTACGAGGTTAAGCTATATTAAAATAGCGAAAGCCTGTAGCTTGAATAGAAAATAGTAGTAATTTTGCACATGATGCATATCTCTCGATCGACAAATAATAAGTATCTGGCTATTATCATGATAGCGCTTTTGTCGCTCTCTTGCCCTGTAAAGAGAGAAATAAAGCAATGGCTACAGATTGAGACCCCTCAGCAGACCATGCAATCAGGTTGTCCGAGGACTTGCTATATCAATTCAAACGATAAAATCTTAAGTCGCTTTGTCAGGAAGCAGAGAGAGGTAAAAGCATTATTTTCTTTTAGTATTTGTATCAAGTGTATTGACAAGTTTGCTTTGCTAAATAATGTCGACTTACACCATTTTTCTATTTCCCAAAGACAGAAGATACCATCTTTTCTGCTCTTCAGGAAACTCTTGATTTAAATAAATACTTTTCATTTAGATAAACAATTGACACGAAGCTAACTCCTCTCATTTAACGACTAGAGTTGTATCTTCATGCCAATAAGTAATGTTTCATACAAATAAATTAATACATAAAGAATGAAAAAGTATATTATGTTATTATTGTTGTTCTCATTTATTAAGGGAACAGAAAATATTAGTGCACAAACAACAAAAGAAATCAACCAAGTTGAACAATCAATCAAAAACAATCGGAAGTATGTATTGCTAGTGATGAATCCGAAGCATTTAAAGGTAGCTATCATGACTGGTGAAAGATTTAAAGATAAAAGTAAAAAGATAGATTTTCAGATAGTGACATGCGGAGAAGTAGTAAAAGAGATTTCTACCAACGAAGAGCTGAAAAAGACAGTTATGGAAGCTGTACAAAAGTATGGATTGAAAATAGTCGTTTGTGGTCTGACTGTTAAGCAACTAAATATAGATAAAACACTTCTTCCTACCGAAACACCAATTGTAAATAATGGCATCGTTTATGCGTTTGGGCTGGAAGAGTTAGGTTACAAATCGATAAGCATATAATACAGACTAAAGATGAATAGAAAAAATTATCAGTTGCCGCTGCAGGTCGATACCAACGGACTTCTTAGTTTGTCAATGCGGTGGGTGATCGGCTGGACCTATTTCTCCGCATTTTGGCGCAGAGTTGTTTTGGAGGATAAACTGGACCCTAACATAGCAGGCTACGTGGGAGAGAAATTCAATCACTTCCTTCCCAATGCATTAGGTATAAAACCTCTTATTGAATATCTGGTGATGCATCCGCATGATTTGCAACATGCCATGATTCTGTTTACGATAGTCGAGGCTATTGTGGGTTTGTTTATGATACTTGGACTGTTCACCCGATTAATGAGTATCGGTGTGTTTGGACTTGCCTTCGGTATCCTTTTAGGTTCCGGATGGTTGGGCACTACATGCCTTGACGAATGGCAAATCGGAATTTTAGGATTGGCTGGCGGTTTCACTCTATTCTTAACAGGTAGCGATGTGTATTCGCTCGATCATTATTTGATGCAACGAAAGCGCAAATTCACTTCTACCCGTTGGTTCCGGTCCATTGGTTCCGGTCCATTGCCGTTGAAAAATATGAAAACATTTATATTGTCTTTTTCATTATTCATTTTCGGCATAGCCCTATTTACGAATCAATCCTTCCATGGCGGAGTATGGGGAACTTTGCACAATAAATCAGTTAAGCCCAAGATCGAAATATCCAACGTACGGCTCAACAGTTCCGATCTTACATTCGAAGTGTATCGAACGGAAGGTGTAGATGTATATGGCTCATTCTTGATAGGCATACAAATAATCGACCCGAATGGGCAAATTATTAAATCATGGAATACCGATGACCTTTCAGCGTTTCCTCTTGGAAAGATAAAAAACAAGTACGTTACGAAAGTAAAACCAGGCAAACATAGTTTGATAATACCTTTGGGGGCAAAAGCCGACCTAGCTATCGACATTAAGGGTTTGCATCTTAGCAACGATGATACGTTGAAATTGATAGATATCAGTGGAATAGAATGGACGGCCAAGATACAATGAATTAGGTCTTACTAATTTGCAATTTTAAAGGTGTTTGATCACACAAAAGGTTTCACCCTTTCCGCTCTTAACCAATATGGAGCCGTGAGGGGGTGAAATCTATTCCATAAAATCCACCATATTTTCCATCTCTATGCTTAGCTCAATATTTTTGAGACCGATAGGATAATGTTCTTTTTCGTATGCAATAACAATATCAAATATCGTGGATAATTCAATTGCATTTTTATCCGTGGCAAGCGTTTTATCAGTTACTGTGGGCAAGAGTGCCTCCATCCTCTTCAACGCATCCTCATATTGTTTCTTCGCAATCTTATTCATCGCAATAGTTAGAATCAGGAGATTATACCATCTCCAATTTAAAATATCTTTTTCTGATGATCCATATTCTCAGCAACCAAATGGCGAAGAATCCATTGCTTACAATCTCGTAAATACCACCCCATGGCGCCGGGATCGTAATGAATCTCTTTATGAGCCATAGAACAAGGTCCAGATTGAACAGCCAATTCCAAAACTTCTCCCGATCAGAGAAAACAACCTTCTTGCATTCTTCATCTCCAATCCAAACAGAAATAGTGCTCTCTATAAACTTATAAGCACTTCGTACAGTGATTTTATAATTACCTGCCGGCAATTGTATATTTACAGGCTTACCTTTCATCAGTCCCAGCAGTTGCCCGTCTATAAGCAGGTAATGTGGAAGATTGACTAGTTGTTTCCGCTTGGAAGATATTGTGAGAAGTGCCATTGTTGTTTCTATTCAAATGATTAATAAATGCTATCTTATTTTGAAAGTTCACCGTCCTTGCATACATGTTGAGTTGTCATGCTTATTAAATTACTATTTATAATACTTGACCTTAATTTGTAAATTTATCTGCCTAAAACATTCTCCTGTACATTATCACCAATTAACTGCTTTGAAAATTTGAAATGAAAGTTATGCATACCTTCTCTAATATAAAAACGATGTGTATCTTTGCGCAGTTTATTGCAGGCTACTTCGATTTGTGAACAGCCGTTATTTTTTGCAATCTGGCAACTTTGGGAAATCATTTCTTTTCCGATGCCCATGTTTCGACATGTAGTATCAACTGCAAATTCAAGAATTTCAGCTATCCTCTCTGCATGATGCAGTTGCTCTTCAAATCGCATGTTCAAGGCACCAATTACCATACCTTCCTGTTTACAAACAAGACAATAATAATGGCTGTCATTAATTTGGTTATGATAGATTTTTTCAAACTTGTCATATGGAAGTTTCTTATTTTCCATGTCACATATTAGAACATAGACGGCTCTGCAATCCTCTAAAGTACTTTTTCTATACACCATAAAATCACCTCTACAAATTTAAGTTTCAGCCATATAGTTATTTCGTTCTCATTCGGCTGAGAAATAAGAGTATATATATACCTAAAATTAGCCAAAAGAAACTGGAGTAACTAAGTATTTAGATTCTTAATGAGTTCCCAATATTGCATCTCTCCATTGTCCCAATATATAAAATGAATTAGCTTGGTTACTTGGGCTGGTAGACTGTAAATTTATGCATTCAACTGGTGCCTTTATATCCATTTCTTGATAATACTGATATGCTTTCTTCCCATTGAAAAGAATCTTTTGAATATGTGGATGCGTTTTAAGAAATCCCTCTATATTGTTGAATTTAGGATTTTGTATATCACTATCTTTATTGCCTTCTCTCTCACAGGATTCTATGATGTCCCATAAAGCTATTTTATTTTGCAATAGCAATTGACATCTTTTTTCGTAATTTTGTACTTCATATGCTTCTTTAAACATAGGCCAATCCTTATCACATATTCGAAACATAATATCCCAAAACAAGTTATCTACATTTTTGTAATACTCATTGCTGTCAATCGATTCTTTTCCAGGCATTGTTCCTAATATTAGGATTTCACTATCACTATTTTGAATAGGAAGCATAGATTTTATTCTTTTTTCCATCATCATGGTTGATTTTAAAGATTTATTATTTGCAATATTCGTAACAATTTTTGAGATATCAAAACGAAATTAGAAATATAGAAGAAGAGTGTTTAGCTTTTATCGCTGTGGCGCTCGCTTGGGAACCGAACGAAGCACCACAGCGCTGATATATATGATTTCTTTCATTCTATATATAACTTAGCCTTTTCTACTAATTTATCTGAAAAGTTATATATATCATCTAGAGAATTTAACTTATATCGTTCTTCTTTTTTGTTTTCATCACGAAATGCTATTCGCAGGTTATTTTCATTATTAAAATATAGTCTGCAAATATTTTTCCATGTATTATCTATATTTATAGCAAAATAATCGATGCTATCTTTATATATAATTCTCTCGACGGGAATTATTGTTCGTATTATTGATTTGACGATATAGAATCCGTTTAATTCTATTTCAGTAGTTACAATACGACTATCTCTATTTAAATAATCATAATCTTGGTTTTCTTCTTGATTGCTTTGTTGATTATCTTTAGATATTTCCGAATTATCCTCTTTGATAGCTGCCTTTAATCTATCGGAAATCAAATCGTTTATACATGAATTAATAGACCTCTTTACTAAATCCGTAAATTGATCTAATATGCTTTGAGTAAACATGCCATCATAAACTTGTTTGCCGAAGTATTTGACAAAATCAGGAGAAGGATTTGCAAATTCATTTATTATTACCGCCCTTAATTCTCCTGTATATTTCAATTCATTTGCTGAACTTAAAATAGTATTAATATCAAAATATGATTTATGGAACTTCTTCAATTCCTCTATTTGATTATCTTTAATATCAAGTAGGTTAACTTCTAAAAATGGTTTATCATCCATTTTATTTGGCTCGGCTAAATCCGTATAAAATCTATATATAATTCCGTTTGTCAATATACCAAATTTAGCGTTGGATACATTGAAATAGCGTAATAGCTGATTATCATGCAAATTCAAGTCTTGTTGCCAATGTTTACATTCCATTAAAATGATAGGCTGACTGTCCTTTAAAATAGCATAATCGATCTTTTCTCCTTTTTTTGTACCAATATCGCATGTCATTTCGGGTAACACTTCAAGGGGATTAAACACATCGTAACCTAATGCCTGAATAAATGGCATTATTAAAGCATTCTTTGTAGCTTCTTCGGTAGGTAAGTTGTCTTTTAACTTTTCTATTCTACCAGAAATTTGTAGTATTAAATCTTTAAAGTCCATGATATTATTTTTTTAGGTTTAAATATTACGTCTCATTTTCTTTTTTTGGTTTTGATTCTTCATCATTTTTTGCGCCAACGAACACAGATGCTATATATGCAGTGAATGTTCCAAACAAAGCTACCCCAGAAGCATTAAGCAATATTCCTATTATTCGTCCAATGTATGTAACAGGAAATTTATCGCCATAATTGTATGTTGTTAATGTCGCAATTGTCCACCATATAGCATCATCTACAGTCTTAATATTACTTTTTGGATCAGTTTCTACTGATAATATGGCTATAGAAGATAAAATAGTTAACAGTATTGATATAATGAATAAAGACATCATTGTTCCTTTTATCTTGCTCTTAAATATATATTTCATTAAAATTTTAGTAGACCTGAATGCTCTTAATATACGTAGTAATCGTATAAGTTTAAATAGCCGACCAACTCGCATAAATCCAAATGAAGGTATGCTTGATATTAAATCAATCCAACCCCATTTCATAAATTTAAGTTTGTTTTTAGCCTTACAGAAATCAACCATAAAATCAATAAGAAAGACAATACAGATACAATCGTCAATAATATCAAGTAATAGCATCGTTTGTTCTGGTATTTTAAATATAGCAGTGAACACCAAAGCAAATAATACATAAATAGATAAAACTATTATGACCAAATCAAAGAAGCGTAATCTATTATTCATTAATCTTTCTACTATCTTCTATTAACTAAAATATTGACTACTTTCCAACTAGTTATAATCAAAAACTGAAATCATATATTGAGAAAAAACGCTCCAAATCCATATGGGGATATATAGACAAAAGCATATTCACCTTCGCTTATTTTTCCATATTAAAGATTATATCATCTCCTTGCCTATCTCTTGTGCACTGCAATCGGGATTTTAAGGAACCAAACAAGTACTTATCAGCCCATTCACAATGTAACAATAAAAATACGAGTGCCAAAGTTATTAATTATGAAAATTAAAAACAAATTAATTTTGAGGATTTTTTATTAAGAAAATGGACTCACAAAAGGAATCGAAATAAATTCAAGTGCTCGATGCAAACTTCATACAATGATATGATCTACAAATCAAACAGTAATGCCGCCCGTTGTCGTATGTTAGTTTTTTCGGTGACGTCCTTAAGTTTTTCGCGCCACGTACATACGACAACAAAAAAACATACATACGTGGATGGGACGAAGTATGGATTATCGGTGAGCCAAACGAAATCGTTTTATGTTGTTCTTTTTTGCCAAAAGTGCCGAAGGTGCCGAAGTACATATAGGGAATCCTGAATTTTTTTTATTCGACGTTTTATACTAATATCAAAAAGATATATATAATAAGTAAATATACTATACAAAAAAACATAAAATAAAAAAAATAAAGAGGAGTGGAAAGTACTTCGGCACCTTCGGCAGGGGTATGTCGATTTTCGAAGTCGTAGTATATTGTAGCTGCGATTTTTGGAAAAGGGAGTTTTTAAGTCACTTTTTGAGATTCATAGTACATTCTCCCAAAAAGCATATTCCAATATAATTTCATATAGTCAACGGAATAATTAGTTTGCAATCAATATGATATACACAACCCTATTTGCTATAAATAGTGATATTAAAAGAAAGGCGTAAAACACAAGATTTTACGCCTTTCTCAAAATTTACGAAAAAAACTCCCTAGAAGGGAAGAGTGCCTTCATTTGTAAAATTAATATCACTATTTTCTTTCCTATATCTATTGTATAATGCCTGTGCTTCTTCCATTTTTCCATTTGCCTGATCTAGAAACTCCCGTGCTTTGCAGATGTCTGCAATCTTGGCGTTGTCGCCTGCTATGAGTATTTCTTTCGCCACGAATTTGTCGAAATTAAGATCCATATAAGTAGTAGTATCTTTATACTGAGTGCTATATTCGAGTTGTTCGGCAGTGAGCAAGTGGCAATAATATTCTTTAGATTTACGCGTCTTAACAAAGGGGTATTCTTTGCGGGCAAGCATTTTGCCCATACGTGCAGACGCGGCTTTGTCTATAACGGTATCAGGGAAGAAGAATTTCATTTTCTGCAATATTTCGGCTACGGTATGCGTTTTTCGTCGCTTACAGTTGCCTGGATGTTTGCGCACGTATTCCACCAGGAAATCGTACTCGGGAATGTTGTTCTCGAACTGGTAGTTGTATGCCGAGAGCTCTTCCTGCTACTGGGGCGTGAAGTCGTATTTGAAGCCCGTGTCGTGCAGATGGATGACTTGGATTGGTTTGTATTGTGTAATCTTAAATTTTCATTTTTCTGTGCAGATTAAATCTTCATTTCTTTGTATAGACAAAGAAACAGAAGCAAAGAAAGCTACCGGCGCACGAATTTCACTCCAAATCAAGCGGTCTGGGCTTGAAAATTCATAAACGTTTCCGATAAGCGAGAGCAGAAGCCAAAGTTCTTTGGATTATGCCGAGCGTAGGAAAGGTCGGCGATAGCCAACTCTTGCTCTCCCTATGGTCGTTTGAACGGTATGAATTTCCTAAACTCATCCTCGCTCGATTTGTTGAGTGAAAATTCATGAAGCCGGAGAGCCTCCGGGATTAAGTCTATATTGGACTTGGATTGGACATCATTAGCACTTATTGGATGCAATTGAACGTGTATTTCAAGGTTGGTACTATGACTATAGTTATCGCAATGAAAGCGTAAATATTGTCCAATACATGTCCAATCCACTTGGCCTGGCTTCATCTTTACGTCTCGATGGAGTGCCGAGGATGAAGTCGATAAATCCATTTCGTTCAAGCGACCATAGGGAGTGCGTTGAGGGATTTGCGGCTTCAGACCGGTGCAGAATGAGACTGGTAAAGATGCGCCGGTGGTTCTTTTGCTTCGTTTTCTGGCCACTCAGAAAATGAAGGTTAAAAAAAATGCGTGTTATTTGTCTTTGGCACTATTCCACTCATTTACGAAATATTTTTTTGCTAAAATTTTGGCCAAACCAGCTTTCTATTGATCCAAACTTAAGCCACCATAAAGTTGCTTGTCCGAAGTAGAAATTTGCTTTGCCGCATATTCCTTGTTATCAATTGTCGCACGAATTGTCCAGATATCATCATTGACAGAGGCGATTGTAGATTGGTTGATGATCATCTTGCTGTCCGGATATTCCCAGATGGATGGAAATTCGCTGAAAAACCTCAATAAGGAAACTGTCTCGTCTTTTAATTTGGTTTTGACAAAGGTCTTTTTTTTGCCTTCTACGAGTTCCCCAATATTGCTCATGATAGCTTTGGTAGAGAAATGGTACACAGCATCAGCGCATTTGAGCACATAGTCTTTGAGAGGCATACCCATACGGTATTCAACAATTTCCTGATTAATTGGAGTATGATTGCTCAAGAAAAAGTGACAATCATAGACGTCACGCCCTGCTATACCATTTCTGTCGAGCAGTGCACAGAGCTTATGAGCAAACATGTCAGGCTTCTGCATAACCCGAATGTTGATTCCCATCAGGTTCTTGATTTCATAGTGATTGCCATATTCACGATTGGACACTTCAACCTTTAGTTTATTTTCTCCTTTTCCATAGTCCAGAACGACAATAGGACCAAAGGACTTTTCTTGTGCATCTTTTATCTGTCCATATTTCCGTGCTATTTTCTGGAGCTTCTCGTATACGGCATGTTGCTTTGTGCAATCCAATAGGTCGAAATCCAGACCTACCGAAAATCGTGACAATTGATAAAAAACATTAATGATGTACCTCCTTTGAAGGCCAGACAAGATGATAATAAAGAATCTGCATCATCAAGAACTTATGCTTGTTTATATCCATGATTTTCTCATTTTAAAAGTTCCGCTACTCTTTTCTCAAGGTTCTTGTTTCTGTATATCGGAAGTATCTCAAATACCTTCTTCTTGTTAAGAATATCGGGATTATCAAAATAGAAATCAGGATAGAGATATAGCGTATCAAGAGCTGCCCGCTCCGGAGTGGCCATATTTATATTTCCGTGGTTTTCAACACCAATCATATTAACCATGATCTCGCCCTTAATCTTTCGATAGCTATAGTTCGTATTATCGATATCGATTTCTCTGCTGAGATAGCTGGTCATGGTAATGGTAGTGTCATATTGGAATATCACTCCACTTTTCTGTAGTACATACTGCAAAGAAACATAACAAGGCGTATAAAGAGAACATGCCAGCTCCAGCTTATTATATTCGTCCTTTGCATAGATGCCCTTGCGCAGATTCTTCAATTGTCCCATACGAACATAATAGTTGATACGCTGCGTGAGTCTTGGTCTGTCAGTCTCCCCAGTGATTTGGGCAATCAGCGTAGGCGTAAATACCGTCTGCGGTGCCTTCAATATTTCGTATATGTTTCTACTTTGTAAACTCATAATATGATAATATCCTATTTCCAGTTCACAAAATAGATGAAATAATATTACCAACCAAATCTTACGATGAAAATAATGCAATTATGATCGAGTTTATGAACTAATTATTTGATTTATTCATATTATTAGTTCATAAAATGCTATTTAATGGTAACAAATGATTCACCCAATTAGCATCAAATATGATCCGGAACAAAGGTATTAAATATAAACTTTACTATCTTTGTAACAAAAATTAAACGGACCATAACAAATTAGGCTATGAACGAATTAGAAAACATCCCTTTTCAGATGATTAACTGGGACTTTATACCTGAAGAAAGGCATGAAGGGGAAGAAGGTTATGCGACATGGAAAACAATTCAATTCAAAGGGTTGAGAATAAGGATGGTGAAATATTCTGCCGGATATTTGGCTAATCATTGGTGCCACAAAGGGCATATACTTCACTGCCTGAAGGGAGAAATGGTAAGTGAATTGGAAAATGGCGAGAAATCCGTTATGAAAGCAGGGATGACTTATGTCGTTTCAGACGATTTAAGTTCACATCGCAGCTATACACAAGACGGTGTAGAACTGCTCATCATCGACGGTGATTTCCTGAAATTAAAGAAATAGAATATCTGACTTAATAGGCACTAAAAAAATGTATCAAAATAGAGACGATTAAAAATAGTACTACTTTTTTTAATCTCTATTTTGATACACTTTCTTCGTATATAATATGCTTAATCAAATCTATGCACCAGCAAAGAGTCTATTAATAGCCTAACACATTTATTCGGAAGATACCACACTCCTCTTGGACTCGGACAGTATCTTGACCCATGTACGAATGGAATTGACGATAACGAATACGATAAGCACGATCATGACAACGCTGCATACCGCCAACAGATATTCTCCTTTTGGTAAATAGAATACAAATATATTGTAAATACCAGCCGTAAATGCGGTGACAAACATGAATAGAAGAGGCAGCAATGTGGTCAATGCGTATTTCCCCTTGCCCATCCTGAAAATAATAGTGGTACCGATGGCGAGGGCCATGCTTGCCAGCAACTGATTGGAAAGTCCGAACAAAGGCCAAATGGAAGAAATGGAACCTCCATATACCAAATATCCCCACGTGAACGACATCAACGCACTTGTGATAATGACACCCGGTTTCCAGTTGACATTGCCCAAGGGCTTATAAATATGTCCGCCAAGCTCTTGAAGCAGATAACGTCCTACACGTGTACCGGCATCGATTATGGTAAGAATGAATAACGCTTCGAACATGATGGCGAAATGATACAGGAAAGACATGAGATGATTCAATCCCGGTATGGTAGCAAAAATATGTGCCATACCTACCGCCAACGAAACGGCTCCTCCGGGACGTCCGGCTACGTTCTCGCCTACCATGGCAGATAGTGCGGGAAGTTCGTGCACATGCATACCCAATTTGCTGAAGGCTTCGGCACTGCTATTGATGGCAAAATAATCGGACGGAAGTAGACAGGTAGCGGCGATAAGCGCCATGACACTGATGAATGCTTCGGCCAGCATGGCGCCGAAACCGATGGGGAGTATTTCCTTTTCGTTGGTGATCATCTTAGGCGTAGTGCCGGTAGCGATAATAGAATGAAAACCGGATATGGCACCGCAAGCTATAGTGATACAAACGAAAGGCCATACCGGACCGGGAACTACCGGACCCCCTCCATGAATAAATTGCGTGATAGCAGGCATCTGGATGGCCGGATGTACGATAACGATACCGATAGCCAACAAACCGATGACTCCTATCTTCATATAGGTACTTAAATAATCGCGGGGAGCCAACAACAGCCAAACAGGAAGTGCGGCCGCTATGAAACCATAAAGAGGCAATATAATATCGAGTTGTGTACGAGTAAGTGTAAAGAACGGAGCTATGGCAGAGGTTTGCACCCATGGGCCGACAACGACACAAGCGATAACCAAAACGACACCCAGTACGGAAGCCTCGGCTATACGCCCCGGACGAAGGAAGCGCATGTAAACGCCGATAAAGAGCGCTACCGGAATAGTCATGCCTACGGTAAATGCGCCCCACGGACTATTGAAAAGAGCATTGGAGACGGCAATAGCCATACCCGCCATTGTAATGATCAAAATAAAAATAACGGCGACAGCCGCTACAAGTCCCGTTGTTTTGCCGATCTCTTTCTCGGCGATCTCGGAGATGGAAAGTCCATCGTGCCGAACGGATGCGAAAAGGATAACCATATCATGAACGGCACCACCCAAACACGCTCCTATCAAAATCCATATCAACCCCGGTAGATAACCGAACTGAGCAGCCAATACAGGACCGACCAAAGGGCCCGCACCGGCAATTGCGGCAAAATGGTGACCGAATGTAACCAATTTATTAGTGGGCACATAGTCGTGTCCGTCGTTGTGAAGAATAGCCGGCGTAGTTCTTGTGGAATCGAGGGCAAGTACTTTAGCTGCCATAAAAGCCCCATAATAGCGATAACATATTAACAGGACCAAGGCAGAGAATATTACAATATACAATCCGTTCATTGCTTGTGATGTTTTTCTGATGATTTATAGCTTAAAAGCGCCACAAAGATATAACGTCTTTGTAAATATCGGTATAAACAAGCTCCTGCTTTTAACCTTTATTTACCTTTAAAAATTATTGATAAACAATACTCAGTTATTCTCGTTCGTACGAGGCAAAAGGAATCGGCATACATTCCAATACAGGAATATATGCCGATATAATAAGTTATAAGAGGGTTATTTCGAAAAGAGATATTCCCCTTACTATTTGTAAACGGATTATTTGCCTAGTGCAGTTGCTACATCAACAGCGCAAGCTACCGTGCAACCTACCATTGGGTTGTTGCCAATGCCTAAAAATCCCATCATCTCTACGTGAGCAGGAACTGACGAAGAACCGGCAAACTGTGCATCGCTATGCATACGACCCATTGTATCGGTCATACCATAAGAAGCTCTACTCTACCCCAATATTCATACCACTGCAAACTCCTGTGATTCACCACTATAATTGCAGACATATAGGCTCGTGCCAATAAATTAAAGAACTCAATTATCAAAAAGGCTGCATCTAGGACAAATTATCTCTAAATCACCTTTAGTTTGTAGAATCCTCAAAAGGATGTGAACATGAGGGGATTAAATTTATCATTTAAGCATCCCCTTTCATAAAACAGCATAAGAAACTAATATTCATTTTTCCTTATCCCAAGCCTCCCATATCAATGCCATTACAGGATCATAGCAATCATCGTCTATAACTATTTCGCCACTGTATCCCCTAGCTGCCAGTTCTTCACTAAAGTGAGCGGTAAACACCCACATGGTGCCATTATCGTTAATCAAACTTGGATAACTGAGGATATATTTCTTACCACATTTTGGGCATACCCATGTATATAGCTCCCATTTGGCAACTTCCATTTTTAATTTCGGTTTGCCAGTAGTATTTACTGACTGAAATTTCATTTCACAGCCAATTTTTCCACAACTGGGACAAACCACCTCGCAATGAGAAAATTGTGTCATAGCACTTATTTTGTATTTCTTAGTTCATTATAGAGTCTATTTTCCGCTTTCTTTTGGTTAACGTGCGGTTGCTGTGATGTATCTATATTTACTTCTCCTAAACTTTTAATTTCTCCATGTCTGTAACAATAATAATCATACCAGCGTAAAGCAGAATGAGGAGCGATAATATGCCTATGTCTATTCAAAAACATATAGTCCCAACCATCCACCTTACCTGCATATTTCAACTCAGAAGTAAAGATGAAAGAAACAATGCCCAAACCTGTATGTGGTGCCCCAATAGTTACAACAAGTTCTTTTTCTCCATCACCATCCAAATCAACATTTGAGAGTTGAATATAATCGGCATCATCCAACATCCCAAACTGATCAATCAAATTAAAGTTATCGTTATAGGCATAAACATCTTTGCTAATATCTATCTGCTTCGCCACGATTTTTATTCCACCTTTACCATTAGCTGATAAGCAAACAATTCCATTTGTTGTTTTTAGAACCGTCGTTTTGCCTTTAGCTATATCCTTAGAAGAAGTAAGGGCATAATTATTATCGCCTATATTGAATAGCTTGTTGCCTTGTTCAAAAGGCTGCTCATATTCTACGTTTCTATTTCTAACGTTATTATCAGGCTCGATATTTTTGAAATTTTTGCATATAAATCTTCCAGAGTTTTCCTCTCCTTTAGAATTTACATAACTATAATTGCAAAAGAGTATAACAAGAAAAAAAACATGAGCATTTCTAGAAAGTTTATTTAAATTTATCTTCATGCTGCGATTTGATTACAAACAAGATAGAACTAGCTTCTATAAAATCTTCTTTATAGACCTCAAACTCTCTAAAGAGAGGTATTATAGTAGCTTTTATATAAAAATCACTCATTGGTTTAGAAGTGCCTAAATTATATTCATTACAAAAATAAACAACACAATTATCCATTTCAATTTCAGACAAATTATATTGTGTTTTTAGCACTAAAATAATTGATTTAAAAGTACTAATCATTTTAGTTTGTTCTTTACAATAATCATTAACAAGCATGTACGTAAAGCACTCTCTGACAATATTTTTTAATTTTAATGTATCCATAATATCAATTTTATATTTTTCTTTCTATTACTATTAAAGGCCCTATTTTCTTATTAGCAACAAAGATCCTTAAACAACTTCATAACAAATGAAAACTTTGCCAGCATGATATTTAAATTTCATTTTTAGATTTTGCTATCAATAATCTTTATTACTTGCAATCCAAATTCAATGATTGTATCTATTTTCATAAATGTTCCTCTAAATTTGTAAGAAGCTATTCTAGCACCAGAACTATTTCTCAAGACATCAGCTATTTCATATAAAAGATTTTCTATTCTTTTCCCATCTTCAAGTAAAGATTTTGATGTATAATTACCTCTTCGAATAAATTCTGCATTTGCTGTAATTTGATACTCTAGTTGAGTTACCAATTTATTAATTTGCATTACAGAATTATATGTATTAAAAAGTCCCATGTTTCACTCCATTTTAAAAAATTCTTTTAAGATACAGACTTTATTCCCTCAATTAACATGTGAAATGTATTTTTAAAATAATGTTCCCATTGAAAGACGCCAATTCGTTCGCCATTCCAACAATCAACGGTTGCACCCATAAATAGACTTTCATTAAAACTACCCATTCCAGATTTTATTTTCTCATATTTTGTATAATAGCCACTGCATTCATTCAGTATAATAGCTATATTACCAGCATTAGATGATACTATTGTATCATCAGTTAATCGAATCATTTGACGTATTTGAAAAATGCAAGAATTCATTTTATTGATTTGCTTAATTGCATCACTTTCATTAGAACTAAATAATCCCATATCCTATTATTTTTTGCTCCCCCTGTTCCTAAAAGAGAACGTTATTAATTTTAAGATGTGAGGAACTAAATTCATCATTTACACATCTCTTTATATTTATCCAAATAGCATACTCAAATGCTGCTTTATCAATCAAACTGATGCTTTATATTCACCAGTATTTATATTGATAGTAAAAGTAAACTCCTTCTTAGTACCATCATAATAAACCATATTCACCTTATATTTCCATATATCTGTTGATTTGTCAAGCAATTTATATGTATATTGAGGTTTAGCATCTGTAGGAATATCAAAAGGTGCTTTACATTCTGTAGTCCACACATTACTACCCGTTTTTAAATTATTGCGGAATATTTTCATTGGCCAATTGCCATAATGGTCGCCAATTCCTTCTTCATATGAAACAGGGACATATAATTCATTACTCCCATATAAAGAATTAGTGGCATATAATGAATCTCCTGTTTGTGAATAACAAATGTTATTACTATCCCCATGAATCATGACAGAACCACCATACCAACGATAAGGGCGGCCATCTTTGTGTATTGATTTATTATTGCTTGTAAATATAACTATAGTAGACCGATGCTCTTCCGTATTATAATCAAATGACAATTGAAGTGTTACAATATTCCCTGTTTCCATTTTTACATAAGGCGGTAATAGGAATAGGCCAGAATCTTCTGATGGAAGAAATAATGGAACAATCGAACGTAATCTAAAAGTTTCATAGACCCCATATCCCTTATTAATTATCTGTACACTATCTGTTTTCTCAAAATCTTCCCATGTTTGCTTAAGAGTTCCAAGCGAATCAAACTTACTAAACCATAAATGTTGGTTTTTAATTCCCAATAAGTAGAATTCTTTACCATGCGCACTAGGGGGGGAATAAGTTCGACATGTAATATTGGAATAATTGCCAATATATTTAGCAAACATTTTATCAGTCCCTGATAGTTGTTTATCGAGAGAATCATCATTACTTTTACTACAAGAGGTGAAAGCAGCGGCTAAAACGACTAGCGAAGCTATCCCAAAGAATTTGAGTGTTTTCATAAACATATAATTAAGCTTCCTTGTCCCCTCTGGAAAGCGATTATAAAATAGAAAGCGTGGGAACTATTGCTATTATCAACGAGAGGCTCTCGACTGCCCTTGTAGAAATAATAAACAATAGCCCACGCCGTAAAGTTATATCATTTACCAATAGGTAAGCATATAGCAACGACGTGAGCGCTCTTGTCTACTATCCTTCTACAATGAAAATTGTCGAGATTTCCCGTTAGGATAATATCTTTAAACGCTCTATGTTTTCAATAAAATAACGCATCTCAGGAGTTAATGCTCCCAAAACACTACAAAGTTACATAAAGCGTTTGAATATTCAAGTTAAAGCGGAAAATAAATTTACTGCTTTATAACAGCTAAGAATCCGTATTCTATTACTGTCATCAGACTCTATTTATTCAAAGAGGTAGGACAAAATAGAAAAGGGCTATATAAAACCATATTTAAGAGATTATGTCCTACCTACCTGCTGCAATTCAGAAACTCAAGCACTCGTATGTTTCAAGCAGTTCTTCCTGTCGCAATCCCAAGTAGCGTTTGGTAATAGTAACACTGCTGTGATTGAACAGCTCCATGAGTTTGACAAGAGCAAGTTCCGCATTATCGCTGTTCATGTTGTAGACCTGTCTGCCAAATGTTTTTCTCAAACTGTGACAAGAGAAATTGCCAATTCGCAACCTGTATTTCTTCTTCAGTTCTTTGAGGATGATATTGATTCGCTGGATGGAGTAAACCGTACCTTTCTGGCTTACAAGGATAGGAGCATTCTTGCTGATTGGAGCTATATGCGAGTAGCAATCCTTCAAGTGTTTTTGTAGTTGGGGATTCATTCTGATCGTCCGTTGTTTTCCTGTTTTTTTCTCTGTGATGGTAAACTCTTCCGTATCTAAAAGCTGAGACCAACGAAGAGCGAGTATATCGGAGATTCTCAAACCAGAAAAACAACCGATCGACACAAGCAGCGACATCTTATAGTTACCGTCTCTTGCCAATTTTCTGATCAGGTTCATTGCATCGGACCAAACCAAATAGTCCGCTGCGGTCTTGGAGTATTTTTGTGACATTCTGTTTTGTATTTAAATTAATAAAAATGAATATTATTTTTAAGCTTCATTATCTAACTGATTGACTGTCAGTGAAACGTTCACTAATAATAGAAGTGAATATTAATTGCTCAACCTAGATATTTCCTTCATCCGAAAAACTGTAGAAACTGTCAGTCGTCAAGATGATATGATCTACAACTTTGATTTGCATGATGGCTGCCGCATCTCTGACTTTCTTAGTTAAGGACATATCCTGTGTACTGGGTCGAGGATTGCCACTGGGATGATTGTGAGAAAGAATGATTTGTGTAGCGTTACAGAGTAGCGCACCTTGCAGTATCATCCGTATGTCAACACAAGTAGTGTCTATCCCTCCCTCTGAAATAGTAGTATATCCGATTGCCTTGCCGCAATTATTGAGGTATAGAACTTTAAACGATTCACGATATTCGACGGTTTCTTTCGGATAGATGGAAAGGAGAAACCTGTAAACGTCAATAGAGCTGCGAAGTTCTCCTTCGCCCAAATAGGAAGCTTTTCTTTTGTAGGTAAGGCGTACTTCCGCTACCGTATATTCCGTATTCATTTGTCTTGTTTTTTTAGTATTTTATATTTCTATATAAAGGTGGCAGGAAGAAAAAAAGGACACCCAACCAATGGATGCCCCTCGTGCGAAAATCTATGGCACTCTCAGCCAAGAAACCAAGAGTAAGGAATTTCTGCACCTTGAAGAGCCATATTGAGTCCAACGCTCACTTCGGTCGCATTAACGGCACGTTGCAGATAGGTGTCGATATAACTGCCTTTGTTGGCTTGTGTGAGCAGATTATGAAAGTCAAACATGGATATGGAGTTGTCTTTCATACCGAAATGGTCGCTGTGATAGAAGTCCCTGCAAATATTGTTTATCTGCCTATCCGTAATAAGCAGCTTCGGTACCGCTTTCTGATAACCTCTGGGCAGCGCTCCATATAATCTCATTCTCCCTACGACTTGCGCGAATTGTGTTTCGGTCAGGTAGGTATTCGAAAGCGTTTGCAGCAAATGAATATCTTTGGCGGGATTGAAACCGCTGAACAACTCCAACACTTTACTGTAAAGTTCGGTCATGGTCATCACCTGCATCGAAAGTTTTACACCCTCACCCGATAGCACTTGATTGGAGCAGACGTGTACCCGCCAGCCGATGAAAACAGAGAATGTTTCAAGTCCTTTCTTCGCACGGTACAAGTTAAGGTCGCTATAGTTGCGGACACCGCCGATGCAAAGCTCCAGCTTCTCTCCTCGTACCGTATCATAAATGGAGGGAACAGTAAAAGCGAAAGCGAGCCGTTGGTAGAACTGTGTCTTTTCGGATTCGAGCAGTTCTGTGGCTCTCTTACCCAGAGCATCGGGCGTCCTGCCTCTGACGATATGGCTGCAACGGATTTCAGGTTGATTGATCTTTTCACCTGCAAAGAAAGAGCTGGCGGCATCATGTACACAGTTGATAAAGTCTTGATGGGCAATAGTCAATTCTTGATTAGCCCAAGTAGGTACGACACACTTTGTTTTCAGTTCATCCATAGTTACCTCGTTGGTATTGGATTCCAAGAAATCCACCGCACATTTGACTGTGGGTTCTTCTACAATTACAGCATCTTCAGCATATTCTGAGAGATTGATTCTTCTGTTGCCAACAACTGGCAAAGCCATTAGTTTTTCCATTTAAATAAGTTTTATTCGGTTGATAATTCTTGAAGTTCAACACTGGAGAGATTATTTTACACTCAGGCATCAAACTTCTTACATTCTTCTGCGATAACTCATACTATTAGGTTTAACGACTATATTTATTTTTCGAGCGGTATCAACGAGATTAAAAGCAAGTAGGCATCAACACTATTTGGTTTCTACATGCTTGCTAAATGGAGTGCGTGAACGATGAAATAATCGAGAAGAAACATCACTCCGCTGAAAAAAATTGAAAGCGTTATCAATTGTGTTCTTATCTATATCTATTATTAAACGACATATTAATCGACAGGTATGAGCGAATAAGCAATCGGTATCTTTTTTCTCCACTCTCTCCCAAGTGGCTTTTCTATATTATTTCCCAAAGGCTGGAGGGAGGGGGGAGTTTTAAGTATAGGACTCCCGCGTATATAATAAAGAAAAAAATAGTTTGCTAAACTTCTTTTTTAGTGTCATATCGCTTTTGAATATCAAATAAATGAGTAGATATTGACTTCTGTACGATTAATTCTGATTGTCTATATTTTATTTTTTTTGTCGAGGAAAATTTCGTATCTTTGTATTATCAAGAAAGGGAGAAAAGAAATCAGAATAATCTTACTTTTTTTCACAATTTCCATATAATAGCAATTGAGAAATGAAATAATGTAGCCAGATGAGAGTCTGGTTATATTTTGGAAATTAGTGTCTGATTTTTCTTCCCAAGCCCCTTATATATCAGATATAAAATCTGTAAGAAATCGGACATTTTCGGTTTCAGATTTTCCAGTTTAAAATTGAAAAGGGCTGTCCGATTTTTCTTCCTGGCTTCTATAATAAAAAGATATTTATCTTGTAAAAACAAGACAACAACAAAAAGATATTTTTTTTAAAATAAAAAAAAACAAATATGAATAAGAAAATTATTAATGTGTCAAAAGGCACAAAGTATTTAAATGAAATGGACGGTTTCGAGTTACCCAATGGTATTTTGAATAAAAGCGTTCCAAATTGTGGCGCAACCACTCTAGCATTAACAGATAAACATAAAACAATCATTGCATCTCCCAGAGTCAATTTACTTGTCAACAAACAGGAGCAGACTAAAGGAACATTGCTTGTAAAAGGCGGTGTATCGAAAGATTCGATAATGAAATATATCAACGCTACGGAAATTCCCAAGATTTTAGTAACGTATGATTCGATAGCCAAAGTGATGGATTGTATAGATGATAAGACGAATTGGCGTGTCGTCATAGACGAGTTTCAATATATTATCGCTGATGGCAGCTTTAAATCTGAGACGGAAATGGGGTTGCTTGAAAAGATAAAAGCCATGCCTTATGTGACGTACTTATCAGCAACTCCTTGTCTGGATGAACTGCTGGAACAGATAGAGAATTTTCAAGAGATGGATTATTATCAACTGATATGGGAAGACGTTGAAAAAGTTAAAGTCATCAGGCAGCGTTCGCCCAACCCCATAAATGTAGCGTGCAAAATTGTAAAAGATTATAAAAAAGGGATATATCCCTCGATAAAAGTAAAAGATGAAATCGTTTTTTCAAAAGAATGTGTCATCTTCGTAAACAGCGTAAAGAATATCCTTTCCGTCATAAATAATGCAGGATTGAAACCTGACGAGGTGAATATCATCGTTGGCAATCCAAAGAAGAATGAAAAAGATATTAAAGATTTGTTGGGTAAAGGCTTTGAAATAGGGCATGTTCCACTGAAAGGAGAAAAACACAAGAAATTTACGTTTTGTACTTCAACAGCTTTTGCGGGTTGTGATTTCTATTCTACATGCGCTTCGACATTCGTCATAAGCGACTGCCATAGGACAAACACCACGATCGACATATCTACAGACTTGGTGCAAATAGCAGGTAGGCAAAGACTGGAATGCAATCCGTTCAGGAAGCACATTACTTTCGTGTATAATTTTCAAAAAAATGAAACAGAAGACTGCTTGGAAAGCCTCAAAAAGAAATGCGAACGGTCAAAAAAGCTCATTAACTATTATAATCAAATCCCTGACGACATTTCTGAAACCATAAAATCTGAAATTATGAAAAGTCAAAATTGTTTGAAGTATTCCGAATCTTATGTCATGTGTAAAGACGTCAACTGTCCTATGGAGTTCAACTATATTGCGTATATCAGTGAACAATATGAATGTGTAATAAAAACGTATCAGTATAGAAATGGGATTACGGTGAAAAGCTGCTTGGAAGACGAAGGTTTTGAATTAATGGGAAAGCAGGAATATGTAGAGTACGAAGAACAATTGGAGTATCTTTCCACTGAATTGCCTTTCAATAAGAGGATGCAACGATATTGCGATGCACAGGATAACAAAAAGGGGATGCTGCTTAGTCTGATAGATATTGAGCATCCTGAAATCAAATATTACTATGAGCAATTGGGCAGTAAACGCATCAAAGCTTTGGGCTATAAAGAGTGTGAATTAAAAAAGGAAATTGCCTCAAAACAAGAAGAAGGTATGATATGTCACGAACTTGAAAAGCTCATAAAAGATAAAAGTCGTATATCTAGAGGTGAAATAAAGACAATGCTAAGTAACATTTATGCAAAACTGGGAATTGAAAAAGCTGCAAAAGCTACAGACTTACAAAATCTCTATGGGTATGAGATTAAAGATTGTAGAATGAGGATGAAAGATGGTAGTCGCAAGAATGGATTTGAAATCACTAAGGTGAAATAGTATTGGAAGGTAGGACAAACATCAATCAAGGTATATAATTGCTATATCAATGATAGTTTGTCCTACCTTTCATGTTTTATATTTTGAAGGTTAAAAGACGGTATCCACGGTTTCTTTTCTTACCTATTTTGCATGGAACCGCATTAAAATAGCGGGTAATGGTCTCACCTCGTATTTTTTTATCAGGATGTATATTGCAAATGTTGAATATTCGTGTGATTTCAGTTTCAATCTGAGTGCAAGTGTACCTACAGTTTATATAAAAGCTATTCTTAATCAATTTTACCACGATATTATTTGTTTCTTTTTTTAAAATGATAGCTTCTTTCATTGCTCTAGGTGAATATTGCAGTCGTTCTATCTCTCCCTCCCCTAAAAGTTCATAGGCTTCAACAATTAGTGGATCGATTTCACGCATTTCCGCTATTATTTCAAAATCTCCCGCATTCAATTCTTTTCCTAAAGTAGATAAAAACTTAACTATTTCCTGCCGTTTCTTCTTTAATGTCATTTTAGAATGCTCCAATTTGAAATGCTCAAAATCTTCATAAGGAAATTCATAACCAGTACAGGTCGGACGAAACATTTCGCTTCTATAATATAATTCAATAATATGGTCAGAGTCATGATAACTCGCTTTAACAAGAGCATCATTGATCCAATTATCCATACTAAAATAATTTTTGCTTTCATCGGCATTCAACATTTTATAAAAAGGTAGCGAGCGCTTCGCTTCTCCAAATGCATTTCTTTCCGCTTCGGATGATGCGCTCATATAAAGAGTATTTATAGTATTAAAAACGTTCTCATGTTCCCTTAACTGAACAATAGCCTCGTTCTTGGTAACAATAGGAAGTTCATTGTCTGTTGTATAAATATGGGTTAAGGATGACACACCATTACGAAACCTACCTGCAATTTGTACGCAATCTGTATTGACATCAAGTATCGTATATGCCGATTGATATAGATCTGTCAACATCACAACGTCTGGTTTTATTTCTTCGTCCAAATCAAAAGCATTGAAAAATCTCCCTGTGAAAAAATTGTATCGTTTCATCCTCTCAGCAGTCCATGTATCATAAGCACACTCAAATCCATATTCATGTTTCAATTTCATTTGACTTTTAGGAGAACAAAAAGCAGCGGATTCATCTTCAATGCCCAATTGTCTAATCAAAGAGATAGTATATTCGGTTAGATTAATAAAAAAGCATATTTGTCCACTATGTTCGTCTACATATCTTTTGATGCTTTGATATGTATTGTTAGTGCTGATGAGAGTAACAGGCTGACGAAAATCATAATTAGGATGAATATTTACTGTTTTAAAATCAAATTTTTTAAATCTTGGTTCGGATAACTCAATAGGCGTAGCTGTTGTCAAAGCTTTACCATTGAAACGGAAAAAATCATCTAAAGGCAAAACCATGTCTCTTCTATAATCGACATCCTTAACCATTAAATGCGCTTCATCGAACAAGCAGAAGAAGTGAGTATATGGATTTATTCCCAGCTGATTGCATGCTTTCATCACCTTATAAAAGCTCTCTGGGGTAACCATTATTTTATCATAGTCATGTGATTCTTGAAGATAATCCTTGATATTTCCAATCTTAACACCTTCGTAAACACCAAATAGGCTTTTATGCTTTTTAGATTTACCTTGAATGACAGGTACATTCGGTTCTACCAATAATGAATGTCTGCTTGAGTTGATTTCCATAGAAGTCACTCCAATGCCAGGCAATTTCTTTGACAATATCGTATTTGTATCTATCTGATCCATAATATCAGATAGATATTGCGATTCGTTTATAATATAATCTGTCTTTAGCATATATTGTTATCGTACAAATAATCCATAAAATTGTTCGTAAACTTGATCTTAAATTTTATTTTTCCATATGGGAACATGACAATAAGCGTAACGTATGCCCTCACCTCCCGTAAAAAGGGAGCCTTAAAAACGTTGCATTTTGTTCTGATCAATTCCTTTAATGCCTGTATCTGGAAATCCTCGATTCGTTCCGTTTGTAATGGAAAAACACGAAAATCATCTATCTTCCCATCCTGCAAATAAGCAAGTAGCCAGGACCAAGATTGTCGATTAAGGATATATCTCAGACCTGTTGTCTTACGCGCGCTTATCCAGGCACAAGGCTCATCTGTCAACTCGATCGTCAACCTACACTTTTGCTCCATCAATTGCTTTACTTGACTATGAGCATATTCATTATCATGTATAGATGAAAAATCTATTATCATATTTTCAATTTTAAAGGAGAGAGGAAAATTCCCCTCTCCAAAGTTAACAATCGATTTATGCAGCTTTTGCGGCATCAAGTAAACTTTCCAAGTGTTCGTCACGGAGCAAATAGAACTCAACTACCCGATGATATGCTACTGTAAATTTTGCGTGCAAGTACCGAGTACCATCATTAGCTTTGAAATCATCTTCGATCGTTAAGCGATTTTTACGTTCGTTGAGAAATTGTTCAAAAACTCCCAATTCGAAATTTTCCGTTCCACCTAGTGCCTGTTCTTGATCTTTAATTTCCCCAATCGGTTTCAGATCACCAGCCAGTGCGGAGATAATGGCATTCGAGAGCTTTTCATTAGTCGGAGTGACAAGGAACTCACGAATTCCACTCTTGTACTGAAAATTAAGCTGCACAGAAGGGACGTTCCATATCTGCTTAAACCGCACCCGAATTTCTCTCGGTTGATTGTTTACACCTGCGACAATGCGCTTAATTACTGTTAAATCTAATTTCATTAGCTGATTTTTATCAGCCAATTTTTTTTTCTCTTCCATTTTTTCTCTAATTTTGAACCCCCTTTAAATAGGCGGGGGCGCTTTACCCAGTAACCAATTCATTTGATTACGGGGACAAAAGTAGAACAGAAAATAAAAGCAAGTTGGTAATTAATTCTATGAGAAAAAGACAAAATAATTACCAATATTAGAAAAGCCAAGAATCTGAAAAGCTAATATCCTCAGGTATTTTATATTTCCTCCTATCCAATATATCTTGCAATGTACTGTCTTTAATATGATTTATTATGCTTCTTATTTGTCGTGCTTTCTCGTATTCTTGCCGCTGCAAATCTTCAGTTTGTGTCTCTTTACTTATGCTTTCATTAAACTTAACTTCTCCAATAAATGCCAAATATTTAACTATAAACATACAGACTTTAATCGAAGCCGTTTTTTGAGTTTTGGGCTGAATTGCAGAATCTTCCATTAATTTATAGATACCATAAATGTATTTTAATTGAGTAGAATTCCCCTTATTTCCAATTTTTTTACCATAAACAGAATCTAATTCAACTTTTGCTTCTTTTACGCTTTCTACTTTTAAATATTCATCAAAGATTTTTTTAAGCAGTATTTCAAACCACTCTGCTTGGTTTGAAAGTTTGACAGGTGAATTATTCCCTATTTTTATTGTTATTCTTTTACTGCCTCTTTCTCTCTTTTCGTTTAGGGCGATATATAATTTCAACAAGTCAGGACGTACAGACAATTTATATAGCCAGCAAACTTCATCGTCAAAGAAACAGGGGTCGTCATAATTAGAATTACGATCTCTAAAATATAATGTTGTAATAAAAATAAGAATCCACCTATATAATTGATAATCTTCCTCCAATAAGTGTGGATGTAAATATTGCATGCAAGTAACATCAAAATTCTCTATCGTAAACTCTCCTGGTACTGTTATAGCTATTTTTCCATCAAGCAGCATTCCCCATTTAATTGCATCTATTCCTCCATCATCCAAAGTACATTCCCCCTCAATTTTAGCTATTTCATCTGGAGAAGCTTTCGAACGCCATTTACATATAGCATCCATTAATTCGACATAAATTTGATCTGGAGTAAAACCAAAAAGAGTTTCTAAGGACGATTGCAGGGACTTAATATATTGAATATCAAAACATATTTGATAATTTGGTAAACTATCCATAACTTCAGTATAAATTTATATGCCAAAAATAATAAAAGTTCCCATTCATATTGCTACGAATAGGAACCTTTCTCAAAAAAATCATCTATAATCTATTCTTTCCAAAAACAAGTTCAATAACTTTTTGATTGATCTAAGGCAACAAAAAAGGAATGAAGCTGGAACATTATTCCTTTAATTAAATGATTTTGAATCAAGACATCCAGCCTTTCTTGTTCTTGTCACTACAAAGAGCGAATATTTTATTTGCTATCGCCATTTCCACTAAATGTATCAACAAGCTTATCCATTTGTTCAGCTATGCATTTATCTATCAACTTTGCATAATGAGTTGTCATTCGTGTATTTGTATGCCCCAACATCTTTGACACGACCTCCAGAGATATATTATTTGATAATGTAACAGTAGTAGCAAATGTATGCCTAGATGTATGGAAAGTAATATGCTTATTGATGTTACAAAGAATAGCTATATCTTTTAGATATTTATTAATGTCTGATGAATCTTGGATAGGCAACACTTTATCACCACCTTTATATTTATCCAAAATAAGCTTAGCTATAGGCAATAATGGTATCCTTGATAAGACTCTCGTTTTCACTCTACGTTTCTTTATCCATATTCTGCCCTCACTATCTTTTTCAAAATGTTCTGCACTCAATGTTTTAATATCTATGTAACTAAGCCCCGTAAAACATCCAAACAGAAACATATCTCTAGCACGTTCAAAGCGTAATATTGGAGTATCAAAATTTACAATTCTACGTAACTCATCTTCATTGAGATAATCTATTTCAACTGGTTCCCGTTCAACTTTATAAACATTGAGCATATTATATGAAATGTAACCATTTGCAACAGCCATATTCATTATTTTCTTCAAAAATTTAAGATGCTTGGCACAAGTATTCTGAGACATCTTCTTATTACTCAACAAAAAAACATGAAAAGATTGAATAAAGCCTAAATTAATCTCATGCAAGTATAAATCTTTTCGTTTATATTTAAAAGTAATAAACTCCGTAAATAGACGAAGAGAATATTCAAATATCCAATATGTAGCAGGGGCTACAGAATTGCCTAATAAAAGTTTCTTCTGTTTATTATGTTCTTGCATAAGAGCCAATAATGTCTTTTGATTCAAAGAGTCAATCTTATCAAGAACTGCATCCTTTAATAAATTTACCGTCACCACATATCCGTTCTTAACCAATTCAATCTCTTTCTGAAATATCTTATTTCTGAACTGAGACAAGAAATCATTGATGATAATAGCTTCATCGGTCTTACCTCTTACTATCTGCTTAGATTTATTCCAATCGTCTACAGACACCTTTTTTCCTGTGCTGAAATAGATTCTTTCGCCTCTCAAAGATATTGAAACCTCAATAGGTGATTTACCTTCTCTATTCTGCTTACTCTCTCGCAGCGAAAAATAGACCATAGTACCGTTATTTTCCATTATTTTTGCCTAAAAAAAATGAGCCTATCTTACTGTACTATATGTGTTTACACTACTTGTTGCAGCCGTCTTTTTAAAATCACAAAATGGGCTGCATCTAGGTCAACTTTTGGTGATAAAATCGCCATCATTCAAGTATTTTTTGAAATTGGTATTGGTATAATATTATGGAGTCAGAAATAAATATTAGAATCAAAAACAGGTTTGCTTAATAGTAAATAATTTTACCTGATATATAAAAACAGGCATAAAAGAATCATTACATATTTTTCATTTTAATAAAAATAAAAAGCTCCCATAACCAATTGAGTTATAGGAGCCTATAAATGTAAGATGATCTAATATTATTTGCCTAGTGCAGTTGCTACATCAACAGCGCAAGCTACCGTGCAACCTACCATTGGGTTGTTGCCAATGCCTAAAAATCCCATCATCTCTACGTGAGCAGGAACTGACGAAGAACCGGCAAACTGTGCATCGCTATGCATACGACCCATTGTATCGGTCATACCATAAGAAGC